>Ga0105854_1000422_pt1 | contig 19835 bp, 22 predicted proteins | sample OrgsoiDNA_201058_FD_89679 | JGI IMG/M metagenome (GOLD analysis project Ga0105854, IMG submission 89679) | Permafrost soil microbial communities from the Arctic, to analyse light accelerated degradation of dissolved organic matter (DOM) -... | ecosystem: Environmental > Terrestrial > Soil >... | reverse complement strand
CGCCGTCGGCCTGATTTTAGTCATCATGGTTCACGTTTATGCCGCGTTATGGGTGAAAGGAACGATCACCGCGATGGTCGAAGGTTGGGTGCCTGCGTCGTGGGCGAAATACCATCATCCACGCTGGTATCGCGAAGTGCGCGCTAAACAACGCAAGAAACTGCAAAACGAGAAGGAGTCTCAATGAGTATTCATATTGTTGCCCAGGATGAATTAGCAGATGGCAAAAAGGCGGCGGGAAATATCCCGCCTCTCCTGTTGGCCAATCTCAAAACGCTTTACTCGCACCGGGCCGATCGCCTGCGGAAATTGGCAGAACACAGCCCGCTGAATGAGTATTTGGAGTTTGCGGCGTCGATTTGCGATGCTCAGCAACAGGTACTAAAAGCATTTCCGCTGAGTATAGATTTAAGCGATGAGTTACAAAAAGCCGCCGGTAAACCGCCGATTGATTGCTGTCTTTTCCCGCGCACGGCGCACTGGCTGGTGCTGTTGGAGGCGCTGATCGCCGTATTAAAACCCGAGGCTTCTGAGCCGGCTCGCTCAGTGCTGGAACGCCTTGAGCGGATGCCGAATTTGCAGCGCGAAGCGTTGGCAACGCATTTGCTGAATCAGGATTTCAAGCAGGTTCCCGCCGACAAAGCGCCGTTTATCTGGGCGGCGCTGTCGCTGTATTGGGCGCAAATGGCGGCACAGTTACATGGCGTGGGGCGGGCGGATTATGGTGAGCACCGCCAGTTCTGCCCGGTTTGCGGCAGCATTCCGGTGTCGGCGGTGGTGGCCCTTGGCGGTCTACGCTACTTGCACTGCAACCTGTGCGAAAGCGAATGGCACGTGGTGCGGGCAAAATGCAGCTACTGTGATGAAATGGAAAAGCTGCACTATTGGTCGTTATCCGATGGGTCAGTCAATGATGAAAACGCCATCGCCAAAGCCGAAGCCTGTGGCGACTGTAGCGCTTATCTGAAAGTGATTTATCAGGATAAAAATCCGCAAGCCGACGCGGTGGCCGACGACCTCGCAACGCTGTTGCTTGACGACCGCATGGAAGAAAAAGGCTTTTCTGCCAGCGGGATTAATCCGTTCTTGTTCCCCGCGGAGTAAGCGTAAATTCGGGCAGCGCGAGCCGCTGCCTTTCGTCATCCCTCATAAAGTTGTGAGACCGCTCTAAGAGTTCTCTTTACATCCGGCCACTTGTTGCTTTACTGCCTACGCTTTATGCAGCGATCTGCTTTTTACCCTACGCATGACGCAGCATAAGGAGAGTTATCATGGCTTATGACAAAACCCCGCACGCCGTTAAACCCGAAGAGTCCGAATTTCCGCTCAAACTGAAAAAGCGCTACGACAACTTTATCGGCGGCGAATGGGTCGCGCCATTAAAGGGCGAGTATTATTCCAACCTGACGCCGATCACCGGCGAAGCGCTGTGCGACGTTGCCAGCTCAAGCAAAGAGGATATTGAACTGGCGCTGGACGCCGCGCACGCCGCCAAAGACGCGTGGGGAAAAACGTCAGTCCAGGAACGCGCCAATCTGCTGCTCAAAGTGGCTGACCGTATGGAGCAAAACCTCGAGCTGCTGGCGAACGCCGAAACCTGGGACAACGGTAAACCTATTCGTGAAACCAAAGGGGCCGATGTGCCGTTAGCCATCGACCATTTCCGTTATTTCGCCGCCTGCGTTCGTGCGCAAGAGGGCGGGATCAGTGAAATCGACAGCGAAACCGTGGCCTACCATTTCCATGAGCCTTTGGGTGTCGTGGCGCAAATTATCCCGTGGAATTTCCCGCTGTTAATGGCCTGCTGGAAAATGGCACCGGCGCTGGCGGCAGGGAACTGCATCGTGCTCAAACCGGCCAAACTGACCCCGCTGTCGGTACTGCTGTTGATGGATTTGGTGAAAGACATTCTGCCGCCGGGGGTGATCAACGTGGTGAATGGCGCGGGGGGCGAGATTGGCGAATATCTGGCGACCTCTAAACGCATCGCTAAAGTGGCTTTTACCGGTTCGACCGAAGTCGGGCAGCAAATCGCCGGTTACGCCGCGCAAAACCTGATCCCCGCGACCCTCGAACTGGGCGGGAAATCACCGAATATCTTCTTCGCTGACGTGATGGACAAAGAAGACTCCTTCTTCGACAAGGCGCTGGAAGGTTTCACGCTGTTTGCCTTCAATCAGGGCGAAGTCTGCACCTGCCCGAGCCGTGCATTGGTTCAGGAATCGATTTATGAGCGCTTCATGGAAAGGGCGATCAAGCGTGTCGAAGCCATCCGTACCGGTAATCCGCTAGACGCTGAAACACAAATGGGCGCTCAGGTCTCCGCCGGACAGATGAAAACCATTCTGGACTACATTGAGATCGGTAAGAAAGAGGGCGCACAAGTGCTGACCGGCGGTGCGAAGAAGAAACTGGAAGGGGCGCTTAACGAAGGCTATTACCTGCAACCGACCATTTTGCTGGGTAAAAATAACATGCGGGTGTTCCAGGAGGAGATTTTCGGACCGGTGCTGGCGGTGACCACCTTCAAAGACATGAAGGAGGCGCTGGAAATCGCCAATGATACGGCTTACGGGCTGGGTGCAGGCGTTTGGAGCCGTGACGGCAACGTGGCCTATCACATGGGCCGTAACCTGCAGGCCGGGCGTGTATGGACCAACTGCTATCACGCCTATCCGGCTCATGCCGCGTTCGGTGGCTACAAACAGTCGGGGATCGGGCGCGAAACGCACAAGATGATGCTGGACCATTATCAGCAAACCAAGTGCTTATTAGTCAGTTACTCTGATAAACCGATGGGCTTGTTCTAATCGGGGCTATTTTACTTAGCACTTCGAATCCGGGCAGTGCTCGGACTCCTTACGTACTCGGTGTACGTTCAGGGTCCTGTGCGCTGTCCGCATTCAAATTGCCTGCGCCAATAACGCCCTTTAGCCCGCGTCCTTTCTCACACCGCGTTATTCGGTGCCACAAATACCTGCCGACGGCGGATAAAGACGGCGACCAAACCCAGCCAGCACAGCCCGCTTAACAGGTTGAACAGGTTGAATACGCCACTTCCGCCTTCGACATAGGCCACTTTCGCCAGCTCGATGCCCAAGGTGAAAACGGCCATGCTGATCATCCCCATGGCAGCGGAAACGGTGCCTTTGCTCATGGTGCTGGAAAACAGCGTCAGGCGGTACAAACCGGCGTTGGCGACACCAATACCAAAGGCGTACAGGCTGAGGCCCGCGGTCATCCAAAAATAGGCGTGACCGGACAGCAGGGTGGCTGCGGCGGCCATCACCAGTCCGAGGACCATCGGGCCTGCGCCCAATTTGATTAACTGCTCGACGCTGCGTTTGCCGGTCAATTTTGCCAGCGTGATATTGCCGATGATCAATGCGCCGAAAATGGGTACCTGCAACAAACCGTATTCGAACGGTGGCAGCCCTTCGCCGCTGATTAAGATAACCGGTGACTGGGCGATCCACGCCAATAATGGCAGGCTGGCAAAACCAATCGCCAGCGCACCGCACAAGAACTGCCGGTTTTTCAGCACTTCTTTATAATCTTTCCCCAGGCTTTTCATGGAGAAGGTTTCGCCCATTCGCGACGCGGTCTCAGGCATGGATTTCCACAGTCCCCAAAAGGCGATGGCCGCCAGTAGGGCAAACAGCACAAACATGGTTTGCCATGGCGCGAACTGCACCAGTGCGGCACCGGCCAATGGCCCAAGCAGCGGCGCAATCAGCGCGACGTTAGCCATCATCGCGGTGATTTTAATGCATACCGCTTCTTCGAAGGATTCCTGAATCGCCGCGTAACCTACCGCGCCGATAAAGCACAGGCTGATCCCTTGCAGGAAGCGCACCACCATAAATTGTTCGATGGTTTGGGTGAACAAAATCGCCAGACAGGTGATGATGAAAAAACCGACCCCAGCCAGCATCACCGGGCGACGCCCGCGCCGGTCTGACAACGGGCCGAGCAGCCATTGCAGGAACATACCACCGGCTAAATAAGCGGTCATGGAAGTCGGTACCCACTCTTCACCGGCATTGAAATTGGCGACCACGGCTAACATGCCGGGTTGGATCATATCGTTGCCGATATAGGTAGCGAATTCGAAAAGGACCAGACAAAGAGGGAACAGAAGCGCCCGCCGACCCAAAAGGGACGCCGTATTGGGAGAATTATGCATGATTGTTATTTCACAAACGTAAGGCTGATTATTCGACTCTTAACGAGAAAATAAGGAGCAGGAAAATAGGGACTGTCCGGGCGGGTAACGCAGGCGGGGCAGTAATGGGCGCTATTTTGCCGATTTTTTAACCTAAGTGCAATCATCCTTTGTCAGGTTCAGCACTTTCTGAGAAGGTGACTTTTAGCTTGTTAGCCCGCTCAACGCTGGCTAACCTAAAAATAGAGTCATAAACCGTCTGTTATCGTAGGAAGCCGTGCATCAATGAGTCAGAAAATAAGCTGGATAGATAACCTACGTGCGCTGGCCTGCATGATGGTGGTGATGATCCACGCCAGCGCCGCGCAAGTGGTGAATTTCTCTGCCCTTCATAGCCTTGACTGGACGGTGGCGAACCTGCTGAATTCGGCGTCGCGGGTCTGCGTGCCGCTGTTTTTTATGATTTCCGGCTATCTCTTTTTTGGCGAAAAAAGTGCCGAAAAGCGCCATTTCTTGCGGATCGGTTTATGCCTGCTGTTTTACAGTGCGGTGTCGCTTCTCTATATCTTAAGTCTGACAAACGTCGGTTTTTGGCCGTCCTTCAGGCTAATCTTGCAAAAACCGGTGTTTTACCACCTTTGGTTCTTTTACGCGATTGTGGTGATTTACCTGCTTTCCCCGCTTATCAAGGTGAAAGAGGTGTCGGGCAAGTATTTGCTGGTTGCGGGCATTCTGCTGGGGGTACTGGCGAACCCGCAACTGCCGGTCTGGCGTTGGCACGGTGTGCCGATTTTACCGCTAAATCTCTATATTGGCGGGAATACGTTTTATTACCTGCTGTATGCGTTAATGGGGCGCGCGCTGGGGATGATGAATACGCAGAAAACCGGCGTCACCGCGCTGGCGGTTGGGCTGTATATTCTCAGTACGCTGGGTATAGCCTGGGGAACGCGATACCAGTCGTTGATTAATCAGAACTTTGCCGACACCTTTTATGTGTACTGCGGCCCGCTGGTATTTATCTCTGCGATGTCGCTGTTTGTCCTGTTTAAGAACACGCTGTCATCACGTATCTTGCCGGGATTTGCGCTGATTTCCCGCCATTCATTGGCTATCTACGGCTTTCACGCGCTGATCGTCATCGGTCTGCGCGCTGGTCGGATTGGTTTCCCGCAATGGCCGTTACTCAATATCGCTTTCCTGTTTCTCTGCGGCCTGTTCGGCGGTCTGGCGCTGGCGATACTGCTGGCAAAAGTCGACCGGCGTAAGTGGGTGAGTTAGTGCATTTTCTCCCACCGCTCCTGCGCCCGCCGCAGTTGCCTGCCGGATGAAAATCCTGCCGCCAGTGCCGCTTTCTCAATCCCCAAGCCTTGTTGTAGACGCTGCTGGGCGACGGCGATGCGTAGCTGTTCGTGGTAGTCGCGCACGCTGATGCCTAAATGCTGGCGGAAAAGGCGGGTGAGGTGACGCCCGCTGATGTGCGCCTGGGCGGCGATCTCATCCACTTGCCATGCCGATTCCGGCGCGGCGGCCATCAGGTTTTGCGCACGGTGCACGGCGGGATGCAGGTGATTGCGATAGCGCAGCCAGGGCGAAAGCTGCGGGTCATCGCCTGCACGACGAAAATAGACCACCATTTCTCGCGCCACGTCGAGCGCGGCCTGTGCGCCAAGGCGACGTGAAATAATGTGTAATGTCAGGTCGATACCGGCAGTGATGCCGGCACTGGTTAGCACAAATCGGTCTTCCACAAAGATGCGGTTATCTTTGACCTGTGCGCGGGGAACCTGCCGTTTAAGACGTTCGATCACGTCATGGTGCGTGGTGCACTGATAACCGTCGAGTAAGCCGGAGTGACCCGCCAGCAGGCTGCCCGAACAAATACACACCAGCGTGGCCGCGCCGCTTTCGATGGCGGCTTTCTGCGTTTTCAGCCAGTCACGCACCTGCAACGCTGCGGGGGTCACGAAATTTTCTGCCGAATGCTCAACGCCCGGAATAATGATCAGGCTACCGTCAGCGACGCGTTCCGGCAACGGCTGCAAGCCGCCCACTTTCAGGCCAGTTGAGGTTTCTGCTTCCGTCAGCGGGCTGATGTAATGCAGCCGGAACTGCCCGGTCAGGCGCAGCGCCTCGGCCGGGCCGACTAAATCCAGCGCCATCACGCCCGGCAGGGTGACAAAATAAACGTCTTGCATAGCGGCTCTCTCCTGGCGAAGCGGTAGCGAAACCTCATCTTCACACAGCCTGGTCAAGTTCCGCCAGTGCACCGTCAACGTCGGTGATGGTGGCAAAACGGTCGGCCAGCACCAATTCCGTATGACGTTTGATGGACTCGGTGGAGAACACTTCGCCGCTGGCGTGCGTCATCGGGAACGTCAGCGTGGCTTCGGTCACGAAGGTCACACGATAGCCAATGTCAGACGCCACGCGGGTGGTGGTTTCGCAGCACTGCTCGGTGCGGATACCGGCGATGATGAGGTGGGTGATCCCCTGCTCGCGCAGCCATGCGTCCAGACCGGATTCCAATAACGCGTTATGCACCTGTTTATAAACCACTTTGGCTGGCGTATGGCGCAGGAAAGAGAGCGGGGTGACCCATCCTGACTCGAGAGAAAAGGGTCCGCTTGAATCGACATGGAACACGTCGATAACCGGAACGCCGCGCGTCTGACAGCCGTCGATCAGGCGATTTAGCGCCTGCTGAAATGCGGGTAAATCCTCTTCCTGCCAGTAAGGGCGTTGTTCGAATGAGCGTTGTACGTCGATATTTAACAGGGCGCTGTGGGTCATTTTAGGACTCCTTCTGGTGAGTGTAGAACCAGTGTGCGCCTGAAAAACTCAAGTGGACATGCCAAAAACGGACATCATGATGGCAAGAGCGGACGACCTGCGCCGTCCGCTCTTTAAAGATTAACGTGACTGATTGGCACGCCAGTGATGATAGTCGATATGGTCGGCTTGGAAATCGGTGACCTCGGCATTGCCGGTTAGGCGATAGGCCAATTGGAAAGCAAAGTCGAACGCCAGCCCCAGCCCTTTGCCACTGAGCAAATTGCCGTCCTCGACAAAGGATTGATTGACGTAAATGCCGTCAGTGACGTCTTGATGCAAGTCGCCTGAACAGACGTAACGGCGGCCTTTTAGCAGCTTATTGCCTCCCAGAACGCGAGCAGCGGCGGAGCACAGCGGGCAAATCAGCTTACCGGCGTCGTCATGGCGTTTGACGAACTCGACAACTTCGCGGCTGGCTGCCAGCGCCATCGAGCCTTCAGGGCCACCGGGCATCACAATCGCGTCGAACAGCCGGTCTTGCTGCGCCGACAGCAGCGCGTCGGCCTGCATGTTGATGCCGTGATAGCTGCGCAGCGCCTGACTTTTCTGACAGGCCAGGGTGGTGACGCTAATGTCTAACCGCTCAAGAATATCGAGCACGATCACCGCTTCACCTTCTTCAAAGCCGTTTGCCAATAGCAGGGCAACCTGTTTTTTTTCCAACACCGTGATTCTCCCTTGTGAAATAAAACCCAGAGAGAATACTTTAAAATGAAACGTCGTTTTGATTTGTGAGGCTACCAACAGAGTCGGCAGCCGGAGAGGGGAATTCAGGCGGGATTAGAACACTAACTGCACTTTGGAGGCTTTGGACTTGTCCATCGCGAACTCCAGCGCCTCGACGACATCACCCTGTGGGAATTCAGCAGACAGCAGCGGCATCGGGTCGACGGTTTTGTTGGCGAGCCATTCGACGGCCGTATTGAACTCTTCGGTAAAGCGGAAGCTGCCGACCCAATTGATTTCTTTTGCGATCAACATCATCAGCGGGAAATCATTGACGGCACCGCCCATGCCGACCTGCACTAAGGTGCCGCGAGCGCGGGTTAATTCCAGACAGCGACGAATGGAAGAAGGATGCCCAGACGCATCGAAAGAGACGTCAAAATAGCCTTTTTCCGCTTGATAAGGGGCGAAGTCGCCTTTTGCCGCATCCATAGCCATGTCTGCCCCCATCGCCTGCGCCAGTGACAGGCAGCGTTCACTTAAGTCCGCGCAGACAATTTCTTTCGCGCCTTTGGCTTTGGCCGCCGCGACAATCAGGCTGCCAATCGGACCAACGCCGGAGACGAACACCGTTTTCCCCTTGATATCACCGGCCTGATTGACGGCGTGGATCGCCACCGCCAACGGCTCGGCGAACACCATCAGGCGATCGCTGACTTCATTATCGAACGGGATACATTGTGCGCTGTCGACAATTTTATACTGGGTGAATGCGCCATTAATGTGCGGGAAATACATGGCGCTGCCGAAGAATTTCATCGTTGTGCATTGGTTTTCATCGCCGGAAAGACAGTATTTACAGGCTTTGCAGGGCTTGCTCGGGTTGAGCGCCACTTTTTGGCCGGGTTTCAGGCGGTCGGTGTCGGATTGCTCGACCACGCCGACCACTTCGTGACCGAGAACCATCGCCTCGCGCACTTTAAAATCGCCGACCTGACCGTGCTCGTAATAATGCAGGTCAGAACCGCAGATCCCGCCGCGTGTGACTTTGACCAGCGTGCCCTGACCTTGATAATCGATCTTCTGATCGACCACCGACACATCTTTTTTACCGGTCACAACGCAGGATTGGGTTTCAATATTCATGGTGTTTTGCTCTTGATAGGGTGCTTTTACAGCGGTGAATCACCGCAAGATGCAGCCAGTAAAGAGGGTTTGGCGCGAGAGAAATGTGATCGGCGTCACCTTAAAGCGTGTTACTAAATCCTGTTACCCATAACGTGGGCAGCCTCAACATTTATTGTGGCTTAGGCTTGCCGAAAGTCAGCGCCGCGTGGGCGATCACCCCGCCGACCAGCCCCCAGAAGGCCGATCCGACACCCAGTAAGGTGACGCCGGAGGCGGTGATCAGGAAAGTGATCACCGCCGCGTCGCGCTGCGATTCTTCCGCCAGTGCGCGGTACAGGCTGGCAGAAATCGTACCCAGCAGGGCCAGACCGGCCAGCGTGTGAATAAGTGGCGTCGGCAGTGCGGTAAACAACATGCCTATGGATCCACCAAACAGCCCGGCCAGTAAATAAAACAGGCCCGCGGCGACCGCGGCCATATAGCGTTTTTTCGGATCGGGGTGCACCTCTTCGCCCATACAAATTGCAGCGGTAATGGCCGCGATACAGACGGTGAAACCGCCGAACGGGGCCAGCAGTAAGGCGGTCAGTCCGGTCCATGAAATCAGCGGGGAGACCGGCACGTTGTAGCCGTTGGCTTTGAGCGTGGCGATGCCGGGGGCATTTTGCGAGGCCATGGTCACCACGAAAAACGGGATGCCGATGCCCAATAAGGCGGAAAGTGAAAAGTGCGGCAGCACAAATTCTGGCGTGGCGAGGATCAGGCTTTGTCCCTGCAACGCGATGTCGCCCTGCAAACCCGCGACAATCAGTCCGGCAGCCAGCGTTAGCACAATGGCGAAACGCGGCAGCGCGCGTCTCGCCAGCAAATACACCAGACACATCGCGCCTGCCAGCGGAAAATTAGTTTGCAGCGAGGTAAAGGCGTCCAGCCCGAAACGCAGCAAAATCCCCCCCAGCATCGCCGAGGAAAGCGCGAGCGGAATGTAGTGCATCAGTCGGGCAAACAGGCCGGTCACGCCGCACAGCAGGATCAGCCCGCTGGCAAAAATGAACACGCCAATCGCGTCGTTAATCGAGGTGCCGGGCAAACTGGTGACCAGCAACGCCGCACCGGGCGTTGACCACGCGGTGACGATCGGCGTGCGATACCACAGCGACAGCCCGATGGACGTTACGCCCATCCCTAAACCCAACATCGTCAACCAGCCGCCGATTTGCGCGACGCTCGCCCCCGCCGCTTCCGCAGCCTGAAAAATAATGGCGGCCGAACTGGTATAACCGACCAGTACGGCAACAAAACCGGCGATCACTGCGGAAAAGCTGAGATCCTTTAATCGAGAATTCATGGGAAAATCCTTCTGATCAGGCGAGGGTAGCGCTATGCTATTGTGCGTTATAGCGCACAGATAATGCGCTCAACATATCACCGTGCGTTATAACGCACAACACCCTTTTCGGCACCGACATGAAGGGAGCGCCATGCAAGAACTCGCCCAACGGATAGGCAAGCAACTTAAAGCGGTACGGGCCGAACGCGGCTGGAGTCTCAGCCAGACGGCGGAAAAAACCGGCGTAAGTAAGGCGATGCTCGGCCAGATTGAGCGCGGGGAATCCAGCCCGACGGTGGCCATGCTGTGGAAAATCGCCAGCGGGCTGAATGTCTCGTTTTCAGAATTTATCGAAACGCCGCCCAAACTCTCCTCCACGCTGCATCGCCATAGCCTGCTGGCAACGTTCGACAGCGAAACCTCCGGTATGCGCGTGGTGCCGTTGTTTCCTTTTGACGTCGCTCTGCGTATGGATATGTTCCTGATTGAGATGGAGCCAGGTGGTGTCAGTGAGTCCTCGCCGCATGAGGCGGGAGTGATTGAGCACGTGATCGTGCTTGAGGGGCAGCTCACGTTAGCGGTGGATGGCGTGACCCGCACGCTGCACGCCGGTGAGGCACTGCGTTTTGCCGCCGATTGCCCCCATGCCTACCGTAATGAAAGCGCGGATACCGTCCGTTTTCATGACCTGATACATTATCCCCACACTTGGCCTTGATGGCCTGTTCTCTGTGGCATTGGTTTCATTGAGGAGTGCGTCCTATGAGTTCATCGCAAGCGATCACCGTCCGTCCATTAACGCCCGCTGACCGTGCTGGCTGGGAAATTCTGTGGCGTGACTATCTGGACTTTTACCAGTCAGAACTTGACCCCGCGCAGTTCGACTACACCTTCCAGCGTCTATCCAGCCCTGATTTTGCCGACATGTTTGGCTATGTGGCGGAGTATCAGGGGAAGCTGGTGGGACTAGTGAATTGCATCAACCATGAGCACGGCTGGCATATGCGTCAGGTGGTGTATTTGCAGGATTTGTATGTGGATGGCGGCGCGCGCAAATTGGGTATCGGGCAGAAATTGATTGAAGCGGTGTATGCCTACGCTGACCAAAACAACAAAGCCAACGTCTACTGGACCACCAAATTATCCAATCACACTGCCCGACAATTGTATAACCGCATCGGCACGGAAACCGAGTTCATCAAATACCAGCGTTAAAAGGCGCGGTTAATTGGCGTTTAAGGTTTTTACCATGGTCATATTGGTGGGCGCATAACCCAGGCTGGTATACAGCGCCTGCGCCCCGGTGTTGTGATAAAACACATTCAAGCCGATGGAACCTAAACCTAGCGCACGCACGTGGTCTTCAAGCTGCAAAAAGGCGGCGCGCGCATGGCCCTGACGGCGGAACTGTTCAAACACCGTCACTTCATAAATAAACGCGCTGCGTTCACCCTGACGTTCGCTGGCCGCCAGCCAGATATAACCCGCGGTTTCCCCTTCCTCACCGGTTTTAATTTCAAACAGATAATGGTCTGGCGTGTCGACGCCTGCGGGGAGCAGCCGGGTTATTTCGCCCCGTGATCTTTCCAGTGCATTTTCCGGCGGCCAGCGACCGGATTTCACGTTTTCTTCGGCATAAGTCTCGGACATCACCGTATAAAATTGCTGATAAAAAGTGTCGCTCATCGGGGATAAAACGGTCATCAACCTCACTCCTTGGTCGGGGCTTTATACGGCGTTATATAGCAATCGCTGACGCTGGTGCCATTTTTCTCCACCGTGGTGATCACATAACCTTTGTCATTGAGGACAATGGCGTTGTAGGGCAGATCATCTTGTTTCGCCGTGGTCATCTGCTGGAATTCACGGATTAAATTGGCCTTGGCGTCGGCCTGTTCGGGTTTATCCATCCCCGATATCTCAATAAAGGCCTGTTTAAACACCGTACCCATGCCATTTTTGTTCAGGCGACTTTCTACCACGGCTTTCACATTGGCCGTCACATCGTTACCCAGCAAAAACATGCTAATGATCTGATAGGTCAGCACATCTTTCTTTTTTCCCACCACAAAACCATTTTCAAACGATTTCATTTTGTGGTTATTGGCGTAGGTAAATTCGTCCAGACAAATGGTCTTATCCCCAACCTTAAATTGATTAAACCGCGCTTTAATCTCTTTGGGCGACGAGGCCTGCGCTGTTGGTATTAACAGCGGCAGTAAGAGTGCCAGCACGAGAGTCCGTTTTTTCATGGGCGATTCCTGAGGGAGTAAATTTGTCTGCGGATAAGGAGATTTCAGCAGTATAGGGAGATGCAGGGGTGAAGCGAAACGTTTAATTTGTCGGTGGAAAAACCGTGAGATAGATCACCCTTTGATTAAAGATACGCCGCGATATGCCGATGATAGAGACGATAAAGGAAGACCGGCCATGCCGTTAAGCAGGGTGCGAAATAGGCTAGGGACAGACCAAAACAGCGATTTTATTGCACAGTACGTTCCGGGGAATTCTATGAATAAACGTCACCTTGAGGCGCCGCGCGCCCTAAAAAAGCGCGGCCCGATGCGCACCCGTACGTTAATGCTGATGGTCGGATTAATCACTATCAGTCTCGGTTATATGGTCACTGTCGGTTTGCTCAGTTGGCAGTCGGGTACTCAGCAACGGGCGATTGCTGAGCGCTATCTTGAGCAGACGGCGCAAACCGATGCTTATGTTACGCAGCAAAAACTCGATACGGCGCTGTATGCCGCACGCGATCTGGTGCAAAGCGTCATCAGCCTGCGCGAGGCGGGCCACACCGATCGCAAGCTGGCGGACACTTTGCTGGCGAATGCCCTGAAAAGTCACCCTGACTTTCTGTCAATGTCACTAGCCTGGGAGCCGGACGCCTTCGATGGCAAAGACGGAGATTTCGCCGGTAAAGAGGGGGAAGATCCCGATGGCCGTTTTGTTCGCTATGTTGACCGCGATACCAGCGGCAAAGTGGCGTTGCACAATCTGACCGACTACGAAAAACCGGGCAGCGGCGACTACTACCTGTTGCCACGCAAATTGAAAAAAGAGGTGATTCTCGAGCCTTACAGCTACCCGTATAACGGCGTCGATACCTTATTGACCTCTATCGCCGTGCCTATCATGGTCGATGGCCAGTTTATCGGTTCAGTGACCGCCGACTTCTCGCTGCAAACGCTACAGACCCTCACCGACAGCATTAAGCCGTACGAAGGGACGGGCTACGCGCTGCTGCTCTCCCAATCGGGCCATGTCATCTCCTACCCGAATAAATCCCTCATTACCCATTCGCTGCCCGATGACGCACCCTTGCTGAAAAATCTGCAGCATGGCAAAGGTTTCACGCGTGAACAGCAGGACGCGGTGATGGGCAAAAGTGCGATCGCGGTGTATATGCCGGTCGCTATCGGCAATACCGGTACGCCGTGGATGATGGGTATTGTCGCGCCAGTGGACGCGGTGATGAAAGAGAGCAATCGTCAGTTACGTAACGCCCTTATTTTGATGGTCATCAGCATTGTGCTGGTGTTTGCGGTACTGAGCGTGATTTTCACCCGCAAAGTGATGAGGCCGGTGGGCGGTGAACCCTATGAGGCCGCAAGGATTGCGCTGACCGTGGCAGACGGCGACCTGACGCATCCGATCGCCACGCAAAAGGGCGACCGCAGCAGCATCTTCTTTGCGCTGCACACCATGCAGGCGCAATTGCGGGAAGTGGTGACCGATATCATTGCCACCAGTCATTCCGTCGGCAGCGGCGCATCGCAGATTGCCGCCGGGAATATTGATCTTGCCTCGCGCACTGAGCAGCAGGCCAGCGCGTTGGAGCAGACCGCCGCCAGCATGGAACAACTGACAGCGACGGTAAAACAGAATGCCGACAATGCCCACACGGCGACCGATTTAACCGCCAATGCCACTAAAATCGCGCAAAAAGGCGATCGCATGGTCAGCGATGTTGTGGGCATTATGGGGGAAATTGACGAGAGTTCACGGCGTATTGCCGACATTACCACCGTGATCAACGGCATCGCTTTCCAGACCAATATTCTGGCGCTGAATGCCGCGGTGGAGGCGGCTCGCGCGGGGGAACAGGGGCGCGGTTTTGCCGTGGTAGCGGCGGAAGTCCGCAGCCTGGCGCAACGCAGCGCCGAGGCGGTCAAAGAGATTTCTGCTTTGATTGCGGAGTCTACGTCGCGGGTTGACGCGGGGGTCGGACTGGTGAAAAACGCCGGTGAGACCATGAAAGAGATGATGAAAGCCGTCATCGACGTGCGTGACATTATGGCCGAGATCGTCTCCGCATCCGATGAGCAATCGCGCGGTATCAGTCAGGTAACGCTGGCCGTGCATGAGATGGACGGCGTCACCCAGCAGAACGCCGCCTTGGTGCAGGAAGCGTCTTCTGCCTCGGCTTCACTGGAGGAACAGGCGCGTCGGTTAAACGAAATCGTGCAGGTGTTTCGGTTGAAATAAGCGCTCGCGGGCAGTGATTGCCCGCGACATCTCCCCCTTTCTGCGCTATGTTTTTCCTCCTTTTGCTTTATTTTTTCAGGAGTTCGCCATGAGCCAACCTTCACTGACCCTCTATTCCGACGCCCAATATTTTAGCCCCTATGTGATGTCCGTTTTTGTGGCGTTGACGGAAAAAGGGATCCCCTTTGAGATTGAAACGGTGGATTTGTCGATCGACGAGAACCTGAAAGATCACTATGCGGCGGTTTCGCTGACTCGCCGCGTTCCGACGCTGACCAACGGCACTTTCGTGTTGTCAGAATCGTCAGCCATTGATGAATATGTGGATGAGCTGTTTCCCGCGCCGACTTTCCCAGCCATTTACCCCGCCAATCCTGAGCATCGCGCCAAAGCCCGAGAAGTGCAGGCGTGGCTGCGCAGTGATCTGATGCCCCTTCGTGAAGAGCGTTCGACGGCGGTGGTTTTCGGCGGAAAAAAATGCCCGCCACTGAGCGCGCAGGGCCTGATTGCGGCAGAGAAACTGTACAGCGCGGCACAACGGCTGTTGGGCGATCGTGAGAATCTGTTCGGCGAATGGTGTATTGCGGATGTCGATTTAGCGTTGATGATCAACCGGCTGCGCCTTAATGGCGACGAGGTGCCTGAGACGCTGGCGGTTTACGCCGACGCGCAGTGGCAGCGTCCCGCGGTAAAAGAGTGGCTGGCGTTATCGGCGAAGTAAATCGAGGGAATGGCGCGGCAGGGAGTCACGGTGCCGCGCTTTATCAGATTTGCCACGCGGTGTTAGACAAATCTTTTGGTCAGGTAAAAACGGGTGTGGGTGGAAGGCGCATCCTGGGGTGCGCGGATATCCGTGATGTAATCTTCCAGCGCCATTTGCATATGATAGCCATGGCGTTCATAAAACGGGCGAGCCTGAAAACTGAAGGTATCGACCATCGCATAATGGCAGCCACGGGCGATGGCCTCTTGCTCGGCATCGCGCAAGAGTTGGGTGCCAACATCCTGACCGCGCAGCGATTCGTCAACCCATAAATAAATGATTTTCAGCCAGTTACCGACTGTTTCCGCAATAATGCCTGCCTGCTTTTTCCCTTGGTCATCTTCGATAAAAATGGCTAAATCGCGAAAGGATTGCGCAGGAATAAACCCTTGGTTGTAGCCACGCAGGCCATCGATGATGTCGGTGATATCCGCCGAGGTTGGCGCATCGGTCATGCGTGTTTTCATGATTCTTTCCTTTAAAAATTAACGTTTGGTCGTCGCGAGACGCACCGCAAAAGCGATAAAGACGGTACCGGTCAGCCTGTCTAAGGTTTTCACTACCGCCGGACGCTGCAACCAGCGGGACAGTGGCCGGGTGGCGGCGATCATCGTCAATGACCACAAGGTGCCGATCACCGCGTGTATTGCCGCCAAACCGAAAATATACGGCGCAACGGAATAGCCGGTGGCGACGAACTGGGGCAAAAACGACACATAAAAGACGCCGACCTTAGGATTAAGCACGTTGCCGAACAAACCTTTGATAAACCAGCTGTCGAAAAGTGGTCTTTTTTTGCTTTTTCCTTGCGCATTAAACGACAGACTTTGGCGGGGTTTAAACAACATCTGCACACCCAGCCAGCATAGATAGGCGGCGCCAATCCATTTCAACAGAGTGAAAGCCATTTCTGACGCGGCCAGCAACGCGCCTAAGCCAAGCGCCACTGCCGCTCCCCAGACCAAACAGCCGGTGCTGATACCCAAGGCGGCCAACACCGCTTTTTTACTGCCTTCCGTGGCGGCGGTGCGTAATACCAGCGCGGTATCCAGACCCGGTGTCAGGGTCAGAATACCGGCGGCGAAAGCATAGGAAACCAGCGATTCGGTGAGGGTCACGATGGGTTAGCTCTCTGTTGCGAAGAGTTTTTTGCTCAGGAAGTAGCGGGTGTGCGTCGCCTCTGACTCTGCTGGCGCGCGCGAGTCAGTGATGTAATCTTCCAGCGTCATTTGTACGCCGTAGCCCATGCGTTCATAGAACGGGCGGGCCTGAAAACTGAAAGTGTCGACTAACGCATAGCGGCAGCCGCGCGCTTTGGCTTCTTCTTCCGCTTCCTGTATTAACTGCGTGCCAACGTCTTTGCCGCGTAACGACTCATCGACCCACAGCATTTGGATGTACATCCACTTGCCCACCGTTTCTGCCACGATCCCGGCCTGTTTATTGCCGTGTTCATCTTCGACAAAAATCCCCATCTCGCGCAGTTTAGGTCGGTGAATGAAATTCAGATTGAAGTTGCGCAAAGCGAGTTTGATTTCTTCGACATCATTTTCCGTAGGTGCAGCAGTAAGACGTGTTTTCATGGCGATTCCCTCTGATGAAAATAGCGTCTCAGAATAGTAATGCTTTGAAACATATGCAATCGTTGGGATAAAGAAATTCTTAAAGTGAGGGGAAGGTCGTGGCAAGGGAAAATCTATTATGACAAAAGCCTGTGGAATGCTGCCACGAGGATGGCGCCTTCCACAGGCTTTTTGTACCCGTCATCTTTCAAGCTGCCTCGGCGTTGGCTGCCTTCATTCCTCTCCGTCACTGACTTGAGTAAGTTCCCGAGATTCATTCAGTCGCCGTCTTGCTGCAACTCGAACGATAGAGGGTCTCTGATGCATAAGCGGGTACGATTATTTGTAGATTTCAGCGTCAGCGTGCATACGGTTGTTACCGGTCACTGAAATGATGCGGTAAGAAGAGGCACCGGCTTCATTGGCTTGGGCAGCCAGTTTGCTTTCCAGCCCACCGAGTGTGGTTGCCCCTGCGGCGGAGATCACACCGAGTTTTTGTTGACCTTCAATCGGTTGAGCGACCTGTTGAGCCGCGAAGCTACCAAAAGAGATCAGGGAAAGGGTTGCAGCTACAGCAAAAATTTTGACGTTTTTCATGATATGTATTCCATTCAGATTATTAGACAGAAAGGTGTTCGCCTTTCGATGTGTGAATAATAGGCCTGACGATGGACAATGAAAAACGGATTGATTTGAGAAAGTCGTTCAAAAAATTTGGCCTACATTTTACCTATTTTTACAGACGACGGTGGCTGGTTGACGTTGGGCATCTTGCGGCTGACATCAGTTTAAAAACACAGCACAAACTGACGAAGAACGTCCCTTCCTGCTGATTTAAGGCGAGTTTCCCATTCTCTGCTACGCTTTAAGTGCAGTGTAAGAAAAAGCAGCCTTTGGCACTTACCCATGGGCGCTAATGCGGCAAGGAAAAACCTCCGCGCTTGTTGAGCCACATTGGCTCAACAATATTCACGGTACGGAAATTTATTTGGAGGAGTTAAAAATGGGAATTTTATCCTGGATTATCTTTGGTCTAATTGCAGGTATTCTGGCGAAATGGATCATGCCGGGTAAAGATGGCGGCGGGTTTATCCTGACCGTGGTTCTGGGGGTTGTCGGTGCCGTGGTCGGGGGTTATATCAGTACGTTCTTTGGTTTTGGCCGCGTAGACGGTTTCAACTTCGGCAGCTTCATTGTCGCCGTGATCGGTGCGCTGGTGGTGCTGTTTATCTACCGTAAAGTGCGTAGCTGATAGAACGTTAGAAAAATCGCCTAAAAAGCCGCGCATGAACGCGGCTTTTTTGTGTCTGACTTTTCTTTCAAAAGACCGCTTAATCCACCGGCGAAGAGGGCAAACGGACGATATCTTGATTGGCATTCATAAGTCCGTTATTTTCCGCGGTCGCCCCCCTTTTTTGCCGTTTTCACGGCTGGCATGGGCCTTCGCCGCACTGCGCATGGCACCATTGATGGAAGCCGCGATTTTTTTCAAATCGCTGGCTTCAAAGAGAATTTTCGCCAGTAAACCGGGAAGATAAATATCCACGTCACAATCGGGAACGCGCAACGCTTTGCTGAAACCATCCACTTCCGCTCCAGCGAGTTGTTCAGCGGTGGCATGTTCAAGTTCGTCAATTAAATCAATATTAATCAGATATCCAACACCGTTGCCATGCATGATCATAAACGCATTCTGCTGGGGTCTGTATTCAACGGAAATTGGACGAGAAGGTTCTTTTGCCGTTTGCTCTCCACGTTGTAACGCGGCGTCAAATTGCGTCGTTGTTGCCATGAATTTTCTCCCATTCCGCATTGAGCGTGATGATGTTTGTTTCCAAAAAACGAAACAAACTTTTGATCTCCGCGAGCGTGGTGACGCCGTAAATTTCCATCGTGTCGTAATTCAGCGAATCACGATTAAAGGCAATTTTTATTCTTTGATCACCACGTCTGAGATGAGCATGACGCGGCGGATGATCATGGCTATAAATCATAATCATCCATCCTGAAAAGCGGAGAACTGTGGGCGTGAGTTTATCCATAAACCTAGCTGTTAGGTTTATAGTAATCCGGTAGGAGATATTCCGCGAGTATTTTTGTGTCGATATTGCAACCCTGCGCCTCCCTGGCAATGTTGTAGACGCTCATTCTATTCGTGAGCATTCAGAGATTTCATCATTGACGCCATTCAAACGTTTCGTTCGATTCAATCGATATATTTTAGTACCGGTCACCCCATCACCGTTTGATTTGTCGTCAATTCAGGAATCTGCCTCGCATTAAATCGCCACCAACCCCCGCACGCCTTCGGCTTCCATCTGATCGCCACGTCCGCTTTTAATCATGCTGCCGCGTGACATCACCAGATAGCTGTCGGCTAGCTCGGCGGCGAAATCGTAGAACTGTTCGACCAGCAAAATCGCCATATCGCCTTTTGCCGCCAGTTGTTTGATCACAGCGCCAATCTCTTTAATCACCGAGGGCTGAATGCCTTCGGTCGGCTCGTCGAGAATTAATAAGCTGGGTTTGCAAGCCAGCGCGCGGCCAATGGCTAGCTGCTGCTGCTGGCCACCGGACAAATCGCCGCCGCGGCGATGCTTCATCTCCAGCAGAACCGGAAAGAGGTGATAAATCTCGTCGGGCACCTGTTTTGCCTGACTGCCAGGAAAGCGCGACAGGCCCATCAGCAGATTTTCTTCCACCGTCAGGCGCGGAAAAATATCGCGTCCCTGCGGGACATAAGCGATCCCAGCCTGCACACGTTGATGCGGTTTGCGGGAATGGATGTTTTCACCCTGCCAATGAATAGTGCCCGATTTGGCCGGGATCAGCCCCATCAGGCATTTCAGTAGAGTGGTTTTACCGACGCCGTTGCGGCCCAGCAGGCAGGTGACT
>Ga0105854_1000415_pt1 | contig 20259 bp, 14 predicted proteins | sample OrgsoiDNA_201058_FD_89679 | JGI IMG/M metagenome (GOLD analysis project Ga0105854, IMG submission 89679) | Permafrost soil microbial communities from the Arctic, to analyse light accelerated degradation of dissolved organic matter (DOM) -... | ecosystem: Environmental > Terrestrial > Soil >... | reverse complement strand
TGTCGGAGGTGATCCAACAATTAAATCAGGTGTGTCGCGGTGTAATTGTCGAAGGCATTGAAACCCCCGCACAGCGCAAGGGATTAATGAATCAGGGGATTTTAGGTATGCAAGGGTATTTGTGGCCCGCACGGGTTCAGCATAAAGAAAGTATTATTCAGTAGCAGCGACTGAGCGCTAAGGTTGCACGCGTGCAAACGTCCCTTCGGCCTGCACATTCATGCCGAAACCACAGTCACCGTCGGTATGTAAGGTGACGGCTTCGGCAACAAAGCTCATACTCACTTTGCACTCGCCACCGCCTGCATTTTTATCATCGGCCTCGCTGTACACCGCTTTCCCGTCTTTTACCGCTGTAACAAACGAAAATTCACCGGTATTCGGGCCGTAATACAACGACATCAGGCCCATATACATCCCGCTGAAGTCGATTTTGAACTGTGCCTCTTCGGCTTTAACGTCCACTTCGTTCCAACTGCCATAACCAGCATATTGCCAATATTGTCCCGCGACGCTCTCAGCGGCAGGCAGGGCGTCGAGCTGAGGCTGAATTTGGCTAAGATTGAACTGCGATTTTTTGTCATTAGGTGCCAGCATTAACCAGGCTTTGGCTTTACGAAATTGCCCCTGGCGAATATAGGTCAGTGCGATGTTGTTATACGCGGTGGCGATGGTGTCCTGCGGTTTATGACAAAACTCGCTCCACGCCACTTGATCACGGAACAGGTCGCGGGCTTTGTCATATTCGCCTTGCTGATAGGCCACCTTGCCGGAAGCCGCATAAATTCCTGCTTTCAGGCAATCCTTCTCAATATCAGGTTCATCAATTTTTGCAAATGCATGAAGACTGACCGAGCACCCTGTCACTAGCAGCAAACTTAAACGCACTTTCATCAAACACCCTTTTCTTATAACAAAATGGAACTTTTTGCAGGAAAAACATCCTTACATGTGTGCCATTGCTCTCTCGCGCTGGGTCACTCATTCTGGGATGATGACGCATTCACCACATTATTTATTGAACATGGCAATATATGACTCATAAACCTGGGAAATCAGCACCGTGGCGTGCTGTCTGGCAGTTAATTAAGCCTTATTGGCTTTCCGAAGAAAAGTGGCGTGCCTGGAGCATGTTATCCACGATCATTATCCTTTCTCTGGCTGGCGTTTATCTGAGCGTGCAACTCAATGAATGGAACCGCGTGTTCTATGACGCCCTGCAAAACAGAGACTATCCGGTTTTCAAAGCACAGCTGCTCAAATTTACCTGGCTGGCGCTGTTCTCCATTGCCATTGCGATTTACAGAATCTATCTGACGCAAGGTTTGCAAATGAACTGGCGGCGTTGGATGACCGAAGAGTATATGGACAAGTGGCTAGGTAATCACGCCTATTATTACACGGAATATCAGCATCAGGTTGATAACCCCGACCAGCGTATTTCCGATGACCTCAACGCGCTGACCAGCGGCACGCTCTCTCTCGTTCTTGGTTTAATTTCCAATATTGTCACCTTGCTCTCCTTTGTCTCGATACTTTGGGTGATCAGTGGGCCACTTACCTTTGCTATTTCATCCCATGAAATTACCATTCCCGGCTACATGCTGTGGTTTGCCTTACTCTATGCTTTTATTGGTTCGGTAATCGTCTGGTGGGTGGGTAAGCCCCTGGTTAAGATCGGATTTAATCAAGAGTGGTTCGAAGCAAACTTCCGTTTTGGTCTGATCCGTATCCGTGAAAACAGTGACGCGATTGCTTTGTACCACGGTGAAAAAAGCGAACGCTCCCAGCTCACCAGTAAATTTACCTCCATTAAAAACAACTGGTCTTCCTTTATGAAGATCAATCTTCGACTGAACTTCGTCTCCAGTTTCTACGCTCAGTTTGCCAACATCTTCCCCATTTTGGTTGCCGCGCCGAGATACTTCTCGGGTGCTATTCAGATGGGGACGCTGATGCAAGTCGTCTCGGCATTTGGTCAGGTGCAAGGTTCACTGTCATGGTTCATCAACGTCTTTGGCGATCTTGCGAGCTGGAAAGCCTGCGTTAACCGTCTGGCTGGGTTTAATGCTGCCATTGAACAAGTCAACGCCCAGCCGCGCGGCATCAGGGTATGCGAGTCCGACAAATCAGACCTGCAACTTGATGATTTGACCCTGCAATTGCCGAACGGTAATCCACTGTTTAGCAACGTCTCCGCCAACTTACAGGCGGGTGAACGCGTGTTAGTCGCAGGACCGTCAGGCTGTGGTAAATCTACCCTGTTGCGCGCCATTGCCGGTATCTGGCCGTATGGGGCAGGCAACATTCATCTGGCAGCAGGCAAAAGCCATCTGTTCCTGCCGCAGCGCAGCTACATTCCGATTGGTACCTTGCGTGAAGCCTTGAGTTACCCGGAATCCAGCCGCGACTACACCGATGACCAGTTAAATACCGTGTTGGATCAGTGCTGCTTGCCGCATCTGCAAAGTGTGCTGGATGATTACGCCAACTGGAGCCAGCGCCTGTCTCCGGGTGAACAGCAGCGCCTGTCGTTTGCCCGTGCATTGCTGATCAAACCGGACATTTTGTTCCTCGACGAAGCCACCAGCGCGCTGGATGACGAGACCGAGCAACGCATGTACTCGCTGCTGGTCAGTGAATTACCACAAACCTCAGTGATAAGCGTCGCACACCGCAACAGCGTGGCGAAATACCACCAGCATTGCTGGCGTTTTAAGCGTCAAGAAGACGGCAGCAGCCACTTCTCGTCGTCGGCGCTCTTGCCTGAGTAAATTCACAGAGATTAAATGTGGATCCCTCCTCATCCTCCCCGGATTTTCGGGGAGGATTCATCAAAAAACCGACTCCAGCGCACAATTCATCGTGTCAAATTTGTTCAAATGTATACCCCGCTATACAATTAATTTTGACAATCGGAGGGCTGATGAAGATCGACAAAACCTCGTTCGTACCGCTGTATCTCCAGATAGAACAGCAGCTTACTGAAAGGATCACCGCGGGAGACATCAAACCCGGCGAGCCGATCCCGACCGAAGCCGCGCTGTGTGATATTTATGGCGTTTCGCGCATGACTGCGCGCAAAGCGGTGGATTATCTGGTGCGTCAGGGACAGGTCGAACGCTTTCGCGGGCGAGGAACCTTCGTGGTGCAAAAGGCGCAAACGCGTCGCGTAAACCTTCCACTGGACCGGCATCTCACCGCCAGCGAATTGGCGGTGGAAATCAATCAGCCGATTGAAAATCGCGTGATGGAATTCGAACGCGTCTTCGCCAACAGTGAAATCGCCAGCGCGCTAAACATCCCGGTAGGCAGCGCGCTGTTCTTTATGGAGCGCTTACGGTTGCTGGGACAAGAACCGTTCGTCTACGAACAAGGCTGGCTGCGGGCCGACCTATTCCCCGACTTAACGCCCGCCCATTTAGCCACCTCAAAATATGCCTATCTGCGCTCGAAAGGCTTTGAACCGGCGGGCAGTCATAAAGAGATTTCGGCAGAATTGCCGTCAAATCATATCCGGGTGGCGCTCAACCTGACGCGCGACGAACCAGTATTGCACTCGCGGGCGATTTCAGAATTCACCGACGGTACGCTGTTTGAAGTCTCCGACGTCTATTACAACCAAAAGCATTACAGTTTCAGCATTCGGGCGCGGGTGAAAGGACAGCCACAAAAATAAGGCTGGCGCATCGGCCAGCCTCAATTTCCTTCCTACTTCCCCGCCGATCTTGCTGCTAACCGATGCCCGAGAGTTGGGCTTTCACCAGATTCGCCACCTGTTCCACCTGCGGGCCATAAATAACGTGAACGTCATTATCGGTCACGCGTTTTACCCCCATCGCACCGGTGTTCAGCAACACCTTATCCTCCACTTGCGCCATCTCTTTGACCTTCACCCGTAAGCGGGTAAAGCAGCAATCCACCTGTGAAATATTGCCCTCCCCCCCCAACCCGCGAATGATATCGAGGGTTTTCTGGTTGCCTTCGGCAGGCTTTGCCCGCTCCTCGGCATCATTCTCATCTTCACGACCCGGCGTTTTGATCTGCATCCGTAAGATCACCCAGCGGAAACTGAAGTAGTAGATCGGCGCATAAATGATCCCAAGGATCAGCGGATACCACCAATGGGTTTTCGCCCCACCCAGCACGCCGAAGATCAGAAAATCGATCGCCCCACCCTGCACGTTACCGATCATCACATGCAGCATCTGCATCAGCACAAATGAAATCCCGGTCAATACCGCATGCAGCACGTACAATACCGGCGACACAAAGATGAAGCAGAACTCTAGCGGCTCGGTGATGCCGGTGGTAAAGGATGCTAGCGCACCGGCAAGCATCAAGGCTTTTACCCGGCCCTTATGCTCTGGCCGCGCGCAGTGGTACATCGCCAATGCCGCTGCCGGTAAACCAAACATCATCCCCGGGATCTTGCCCTGCGCCAGAAAACGCGTGGCCTGCTGGGTTACGCCATCGCTTATGGTGCCGGGATGGGTCAACGCCGCATTGAAGATGTTCAGCGCACCGACAATACTTTGATTATCCACCGTCGTCACGCCCCCAATCGGCGTGAAACGCACCGTTTCATTAATGATGTGGTGCAAACCGGTGGGGATCAGCAACCGCTCGGATGCCGCATAAATAAAGGTCCCCACCTCGCCGGTGCGACCAATTAATTCACCGACCCATTGAATCCCCTGCGCCACCGTCGGCCAGATAAGCGACATCACCACGCCGACAATCGGCAGCACCAAAATAGTAATGATCGGCACAAACCGCCGTCCGCCGAAGAAAGCAATCGCCGTCGGTAAGGTGATGGTATAAAAGCGATTGTGCAGCCACATGGTAATCAGCCCGACCAGCACACCGCCCAGCACGCTCATGTTATAGGTGAAGATCCCCAGCGTCTGGGTGAACTCGGCGGCGTAGATCATCGCATCGGTTTGCGACATCCCTTGCGCGGTCAAATGTGCCACGCTGATGGTGTCCGGCGTAATGTTTTGCGCCAACAGACTATAATTAACCCCAATGTGCAAACCGACAAAGCCGATCACTGCAGAGAAAGCCGCCGTGGCTTTCTCTGCATTGGCCAGCCCCATGGCTGTCGCCACCGCGAAAAACAGCGGTAAGTTGGCAAACAGTGCGCCAGAGACCTGACGAATAAAACCGATCACCAATTGCAGAGACTTTATCTGCGCGAAGGCTTCACCGGTGACTGCTGGGTTCTGCAACGCCGCTGCCAGCCCGAGAAAAATACCGGCGGCGGCGATAACCGAGATAGGCGTCATCAGCGCTTTACCCAGATCGTGGATTTTGCTGCCTAATTTGATCATCCGTCTCCCTCACCATGTTGGCGAAAAAAGAACCACCTAATGAGTAAAGACCATAATGTATAGTTGTATAGACATAATAACCGAGAGTATGAAAGGGATCACAGTTTGAGGCGAAAGGTGGCATGAATACTGATTGGCTGGAGGAACGGGAAAAGCAAAGGGGGGGTAAAGATCGAATTTCAACCGGAAACAGTGTGAAGGTCTGGGAGGTTTCCGGTTGAAAAGAGTGACTTAAACACCAGAACAGGTGCAATGATGTAACTACATTTGTTTTTTGTATGATTTAAGGTGCGATAATCCTCTGGAGCTGGGATAAGGCCCTACGCTGATGCATTACACCTCGTAATTTCCTCTCATGCTGGTATTTATCCCTAACTGGCGATACCAACCAGGATTTAATCCCATGACATACTTGAAGTCTAAAGCTTTCAAAATACTTTTAAAATCATTTACATTTTCAGCGTACCAAGCTCTTTCATGAGGAATATAAAAAATGCAAGGGAAGTCGATATTTGAAATTGAAGGTCTACCGGCCTCATCGCCATGATGCACAACCTTGCCTCCTCTATAACCTTTATTATAAACAGCATAATTCAGCGTATTGACCAATGTTGAAATTCGAGGGGTTATATTTCCTAAGTCTGGGCTCTCATATTTTTTGAAGTGTGTAATACTTTGCCTAAAACGATCACTCTCAGGAACTTTACGCTGATCTTTTCCTGAGCGAGAATATTCCTTGCGCAATGGAAATATGGCCCACAGATCGTAGTCACACGTCGTCGCGGAGCGATAGGTATGCCGTATTTGTGGCGGGCAATCTGGATCGACAATGGCCATAACCGGAAGTAAATTTACGGTATCAGGAGATTTATTTTTTGCCTGTAGATCGTTAGACAGACGGGATTCATGTTCCCCATAGAACACCGCCCATAATCTTTTCCCTTCGGCGCCAGGGGCCTTTAAAGTGTCTTTAAGGATGAAATGGATAATATCGCCCTTTGGGCTAGTCGCTTTATATTCCATCACATGACTGTCACCTTTTACGAAGGTCATGCACCCCAGTGCGCCTTCCAACGCCTTACGTCGTTCATCGGAAATAAACAGGGGGATTTCATTTGCTCCTGAGGCACTCGCATGCTGAAGAGCATTCCGTTGACTGACTCTATCGGGATTTTTAGTAAACCGTGGATCGGCGAGAACAAAACCGGCCATAGGCCCCCATGTACAGCTCTTGGCTTTATTATGAAATCCTTTCGATATATAATTTTCGAGTAACAAATGGGTAGCATACTTTCCTACCACTCGAACACTAATAACACATTTATTTTTGTTAGCCACATCTTGAAATGCCTCGGCATGTGTTAACGGCATACCTGATTTTATTTTTGCCGAAAGGTCACGCAACATGACAACACTCCTGATTAATAATATTTAACCATCTAATAAGAAAATTATTATTCATTATAAAAATGAGGGATGAACTATAGCGTCGCGCCATAAACAAACACCAATAATACTTATCAAATAATTAATTCGTACTTTATCCTTTTGACTTATCCATTTAACTAATAAATCACGCCAATATTCCCACAACCTCCGCCAGCACCTCCTCGGGTTTTTCCAGCACGGCCAGATGGGTTTTCGCATTCTTCAGGCGCTTCACCTTGAAGAAATTATTCTGTGATGTGAAACGTTGTTGCAGGTTCAGGTAATCGTCATTTCTGTCGAGGGAATATATATGCAACGCTTTCGGGGGATTGTTGAGTAGCTCAAGGCGTTGAAGCGGTGAGCCGTACTGAAGGTAGGCGTCACGGATAACCTGACCGGCGAGCCGCCACAGTTGGAAACTGGAGTCGGCCATCTCGGTTTTCATATGATGAATCATGGTGGGCGAGCCACTGCCTGCCAGCCAGAATTCGAACAGTTGATCCCGTGCGCGCAACCATTGATCTTCACGTTGCATCTGATCTATGGAAGTGAAGAATTCAGGCGCGGGATGATTCATGATCCAATCGAGAAACACCACCGCCGGAGCGCGTTGTTCCAAGCGCTCCACCAAGTCTACCGCAGCCCAACTGGCATGGGCGACTGACACCGGCACCACACGCGTGAGATCTAAATGGTCAATCAGCGCCAGTGCATCTTCAACCAGTGCTGCACCGTCAAAATCTTTGCCATCGGTGGAGGATTTTCCATGGCCGCGCCAGTCAATACTCACCACCCGAAAATGTGACGCGGCCAGTGCAGCAAAATCCGCAAAGACGGTTTTCGGCTGGCACCAACCCGGCATTAAGAACAGCGTCGTGTCGCCTGAACCGCTGTCGTGATAATCAATCTGCGCATGAAATGTGGAGAAAGTCGGCATTTGGGCATCCTGTCACGAAATGAGTGAATGACCACCCTAGCCGATCGCCGCCACATTTAACAAGAACATTCTTGTTAAATTAAATTCTGCTGATCCTTACTCCCCTGAATCCGCCTGCCAGCCACCGCCCAGCGCGGCGATCAATTTCACGCTGGTCACCATCTGAGTGCTGAGCAGCGACAGAACGTTTTGCTGCTGGCTGAGGCTGGTGTTTTCGGTAGTGGCGACGTCGAGATAGTCGATCATACCCGCCTGATACTGGTTATAGGTGACGCGTGCCGACTCTTTTGCCGCATCGGCGGCGCGTTGCTGGGCCAGCGTCTGGGCATCAAGGGTATTCAGCTCAACCAAATAATCTTCCACTTCCTGCAAGGCACCCAATACGCTTTGACGATAGGCCGCGACCTGCGCGTCATATGCCGCTTCGGCCTGCGCCACGCGACTGCGGGTGGCACCGAAATCAAGCACCGTCTGGCTGAGTTCTGGCCCTAATGACCAGACGCGATTCGGCAGTGAGAACAAATCATGGAACGCGTTGCTGGCGAAACCACCGCTGGCGCTGAGCGTCAGGTCGGGGTAATACGCTGCCGTCGCGACACCCACCGCCGCATTGGCCGCAGCCATATTACGTTCGGCATAAGCGATATCCGGGCGACGTTGCAGTAATTGCGACGGCAGACCCGGCGGAATGGCGGGTAAGGTGAATTTGACCTCACGGGCAGTTAGCGTGAACTGCGCTGGTGGTTTGCCCATCAGCACGGCGATGGCGTGTTCAAGCTGGGCGCGCTGCCACTGGATCTGCAACGCCGATGCCCGGGTGCTTTCCAACTGAGTTTGCGCCTGCGCCAGCGTCGCGCGGGAGGTATTTCCGCCCTGATACTGATTCTGAATAATCGTCAAATAACGCTCATACGCCGCGATACTGCGGTTATATAGCGCGATTTGCTCATCCATCACCCGAACTTGAAAATAGTCCTGCGCCAGTTCTGACTGCGCGCTAAGCGTGGCGTTGGCCAGTTCGGCTTTGCTGGCCTGCGCGCTGGCTTTATCTTGTTCTTCAGTGCGGCGTAATTTACCCCACAGATCCAGCTCCCAACTGGCGCTCAGCTCAGCCGATTGCTTCTTGGTGATCGCCTGCGCCGTGCCGCTACGCGTGCTGCCGACCGTGGCATTCACCGACGGGTAAAGTCCTGCGCGCGCCTCAGAGACCAACGCCTGCGCCTGCCGGTATTGCGCGGCATATTGCGCAACGTTCTGGTTGGAAATCTGTACCTGACTGAGTAACGACGACAACTCTGGGTCCTGATACACCGACCACCAGTCGCCTTTGGTCTGGCTGTCTTTCGGCGTCGCCGCGGTCCAGCCTTTGGCTTCTTTAAAGGTCAACGACAGCGGGGCCGACGGACGCTGATAATCGGGCCCCACGGCGCAGGCGCTCACCAGTAAAGCCAGGGCCAACGGTGCCAGACGAAAAACAACGGAACGTGCGTTACGGGATGTCATCAAAGTCGTTTCGCTTTTCAAAAGATTAGTCATGTGAACCTGCCTGCGGCGATGGCGCATGATGCGGGCGCAGGCGATGCCATAAACGGCGCGTCGCGCGGCTGGAACGGTCCATATACAAATAGACCACTGGCGTGGTGAACAGGGTCAGGATTTGACTGAGCGCCAGCCCACCGGCGATCGCCAGCCCAAGCGGGCTGCGCAAATCGGCGTCGCCACCGCTGCCCAACGCCAGTGGTAACGCGCCGAAGAAGGCGGCCAGCGTGGTCATCAGGATCGGGCGAAAACGCATCAGACAGGCCTGGGTGATCGCCTGTTGTGGCGTCAGCCCGAGACGGCGTTCGGCATCGAGCGCAAAGTCGATCATCATGATCGCGTTCTTCTTCACGATGCCGATCAACAGCAAAATCCCGATCAGCGCGATCACCGTCAGCTGGGTGTTGGTCAATAGCATCAGCAGCAGCGCGCCCAATCCGGCGGAAGGCAGCGTCGAAAGAATCGTCAGCGGGTGAATATAGCTTTCGTACAACATGCCGAGCACGATATACACCGCCGCCAGCGCCGCCAAAATCAACCACGGCATCATGCTGACGGACGAATCAAACGCCTGCGCCGTACCGGCAAATCCGGCCTGCACGCTATCCGGCAGGCCAATTTTTGCCATTGTCGTTTTAATCAATTGCTGCGCATCACCCAGCGCCACGCCGTCGGCTAAGTTAAACGCCAGCGTAGTGGTCGCCTGTTGTTCCTGATGTGCCACCGACAGCGGCGCATTGGCCCCACTAAAGGTGGTGAAGGCGGATAGCGGTACCTGCGCGCCGCTGTCCGTCACCACATACAGCTGATTGAGCACCTCAGGATTGCTGGTGTAATCGTCAGTGAGGTTCATCACCACGTGATACTGGTTGAGCGTTTTGTAAATAGTGGCAATTTGCCGCTGGCTAAAGGCGTTATTGAGCAGCGTGTCGACCATCTGCACGTTGACTCCAAGACGTGACGCCTTGTCGCGGTCGATGTTGAGCATCACTTCCTGCCCGCCGGTCTGGGCATCCGAATCCACGCCGGTAAGCTGCGGCAGCTTTTCCAGCGCGGCCTTCACCTTCGGTCCCCATTCGCGCAGCAGCGCCAAATCATCTGCCTGCAAACTGTATTGATATTGCGCGTTAGCACTGCGCGCGCCGACGCGTAAATCCTGCGCCGCCTGCATAAACAGTTGCGCCCCCGCTAGCTTGCTGGTTTTTGCCATCAGGCGGTTCGCCACTTCGGTGGCCGTGGCGGTACGATCTTTGAGGTCTTTGAGGCGGACGAAGAACAGCGCGGTATTGCGCGAACCAAAGCCGCCGCTGCCAGCGGAACTCATCACCGCATCAACCGCCGGGTCATCCTGAATGATTTTGCTGTATTCCAGTACTTTCGGCTGAATGGTCTGGAACGAGGCGTTTTGGTCAGCACGCATCATGCCCATCAACATGCCGGTATCCTGCTCGGGAAAGAACCCTTTCTCCACCACGGTATACAGGTAAAAGTTGAGCATAATGGTGAGCAGCAGGCCAAATAAGGTGATCAACTGATGGCGCATCACCCAGCCCAGCGCGGCGGAATACCCGGCCAGCAGGCGATTCAGTGAACGTTCGATCACGCGGTAAATCCGTGGCTGGCGCTGTTCCACCGCCGGTTTACGCCGCAGGAAACGGGCACACAGCATCGGCGTCAGACTGAGCGACACCAGCATCGAAATCACCAGCGAGACGGTCAGCGTCACCGCGAATTCGCGGAACAGACGCCCCAGAATGCCGCCCATCAGCAACAGCGGAATAAACACCGCCACCAGCGACAGCGTCATCGACAGCACGGTAAAGCTGACTTCCTGCGCGCCTTTGATCGCCGCGCGCACCGGCCCCAGCCCCTCTTCAATGTGCCGGGTGATATTTTCCAGCACCACAATGGCGTCATCGACCACAAAACCGGTGGCAATGATCAACGCCATTAGCGACAGGTTATCGAGGCTGTAGCCCAGCAGGTACATCACCGAACAGGTACCGATTAACGAAACCGGTAAGGCCAGCGCCGGAATGATCACCGCCTGCAGATTGCGCAGGAAGACGAACACCACCGCGATCACCAGCACCGTGGCTTCCAGCAGCGTCACTTCGGTGGCGCGCAGCGAGCCGGAAATGGTGCCCGAGCGGTCCAGCGCGATATGCAGCTCAACGTCGCCCGGCAGATTTTCTTCCATCTGCGGCAGCGCGGCTTTGATCGCCTGAATGGTTTCCAGCATGTTGGCACCGGCCTGACGGGTGACGCCCAGCATCACCGACGGCGTGCTGTTGTAGTAGCCGACGTTGTATTTATCTTCCACCGAGTCATAGACATTGGCGACATCGCTCAGGCGAATGGCCGCGCCCTGAATGTAGGTCACAATCAGGGTTTTATACTGTGCGGCGGTGCTTTGCTGCCCATTGCCTTCGATCATCCACGACTGGCTAGAGCCCTGCAAAATCCCTTTCGGCAAGTTGGTGGTGCTGTTGGCGATGGCCGCACGGATCGTATCGAGGGAAATACCGTAATGGCTGATGGCCTCGGGGCGCAGATCGATACGCACGCCGGGCAGCGCCGAGCCGACAATCGACACCTGACCGACACCGTTCACCTGCGCGATTTTCTGCTGCAACTGGCTGGAAGCAATGTCGTAGAGTTCCCCCTTGCTGCGGGTCTTGGAGGTCAACGACAGCATGATGATCGGCGCATCCGACGGGTTGGCTTTGCGATAGGTCGGCAGCGACGGCATGCTGCTCGGCAGCAAGGCGCGCGAGGCGTTGATCGCCGCCTGCACGTCACGCGCCGCACCGTTGATTTCGCGGTCGAGATCAAACTGCAACACCACGGTAGTGGTGCTCTGCGAACTGCTGGAGGTCATTTCCGTGACACCGGCAATTTGCCCTAATGCACGCTCCAGCGGCGTGGCGACCGTCGCCGCCATGGTTTCAGGGCTGGCACCCGGCAGACTGGCGCTGACCATGATCACCGGCAAATCCAACTGCGGCAGCGGCGCCACCGGCAGCAGGCGATATCCCAGCAATCCCAGCAGCACAATGGCACCGGTCAGCAGCAGTGTCGCCACCGGCCGGAAGATGAAAAAGCGCGAGATATTCATCTACTCACCGGCCTGCGCGTTACGAACTTGCTCACGTTGGGTTTGCAGCGCACGTTTTCTTTTCAGACGCGGATTCCAGCGGGTCGCCAGACGGTCAAACATCAGGTAAATCACCGGCGTAGAGAACAGCGTTAGCAACTGGCTAAAGATCAGTCCGCCGACAATCACCAGTCCTAACGGCTGGCGCAATTCCGCGCCGGATCCACTGGCCAGCATCAGCGGCAGCGCGCCAAGCAGCGCCGCCATGGTGGTCATCAAAATCGGGCGGAATCGCAACAGGCAGGCCTGATGAATGGCATCACGCGGCGACATGCCGTGCTTATTCTCGGCCTCCAGCGCGAAGTCGATCATCATGATGGCGTTCTTCTTCACAATACCGATCAGCAAGATCACGCCAATCAGCGCGATCAAACTGAATTCCGTATTGGCGAACAGCAGTGACAACAGCGCGCCCACCGCCGCCGACGGCAGCGTCGAGAGAATGGTCACCGGATGAATAAAGCTCTCATACAGAATGCCCAACACCACGTACATGGTCAGCAACGCCGCGAGGATCAACCACAGCGTGTTGCCGGTGGCGCTTTCAAACGACGACGCCGCCCCCTGATAGCGTAGCGTGATGCTTTGCGGCAGCGAGAGATCGGTCAGGCTTTGTTTGATCGCCGCCTGTGCCTGTTCCAGCGAATAGCCGTCTTTGACGTTAAACGACACGGTGACGGTCGGGAACTGGTTAAGCCGCGCCTGCAATAACGCGCCGGTGCGCATATGGATTTTGGCAATCGAGGTCAGCTTGACCATGCCGGTGGTCGAGCTGGTGGAACTGGTCGAGGATCCATTGTCAGAGGTGCTGGTGGTGGAACCCGATGCGCTGGTGGTCGAGGTGCTGTTCGCATCCGACCCGCCCGACGTGGTCGAGTTGGTGTTGCTGGTCGCCAGATAAATATCGTCGAACGACGCCGGTGACTGCTGGAACTGCGGCGCCACTTCCAGCACCACGCGGTACTGATTCGACTGGGTAAAGATGGTGGACACCAGACGCTGACCAAAGGCGTTATACAGCGCGGTATCGACGTCCGATGCGGTAATGCCAAAACGCGCCGCGGCATCGCGGTCCAGTTCGACATAGGCCACTTGCCCCTGATTTTGCAGGTTGCTGACCACGTCGCTAAATTCCGGCAACTGGCTGAGTTTGTCGGTCAGTTTCGGCGTCCATGTCACCAGATTTTCGCTGTCGGCATCGTCGAGCGTGAACTGATACTGGCTCGGCGTGACCTGATCGTCCACCGTCAAATCCTGCGACGCCTGCATGTATAACTCGATGCCCGGCACCGACGCGGTCTCTTGCTTCAGGCGGGCAATAATGGCTGGCGCACGTTCTTTACGCTGGTCAAAGGATTTGAGGTTAATCTGCAGACGACCGCTGTTGAGGCTGGTGTTATTACCGTCCACGCCGATGGTCGACGACACGCTGTCTACCGCCGGGTCCTGCAAAATCGCCGCCGTCAGCCTCTGCTGGCGACGTCCCATTTCACCGAAAGAGACGTCCTGCGAGGCCTGCGTGATCCCTTGGATCATGCCGGTATCCTGCGACGGGAAGAAACCTTTCGGCACGACAACATACAGCAGCGCGGTGAACACCAGCGTCGCGGCGGCCACCAGCAACGTCAGGCGTTGATGGTTGAGCACCACAATTAACATGCGGTCATAACCGGCGATCAGGCGATCAAATAACTGCCCGCCTTTGCGGTAGAACCGGCTCTGTTTCTCTTCGGGAATATGACGCAGCAAATAGGCACAGAGCATCGGCGTGAGGGTCAGCGACACCACCATCGACACCAGAATCGACACCGCCAGCGTGATGGCAAATTCGCGGAACAACCGCCCGACCACGTCCCCCATAAACAGCAGCGGGATCAGTACCGCGATCAGTGAAAAGGTCAGAGAGATAATGGTGAAGCCGATTTGCGCCGAGCCTTTTAGCGCGGCCTGCATCGGGGTTTCGCCCTCTTCCAGACGGCGCGTAATGTTTTCGACCACCACGATGGCGTCATCGATAACAAAGCCGGTGGCGACGGTCAGCGCCATCAGCGACAGGTTATTCAAACTGAAGCCGCAGAGGTACATCACGCCAAAGGTGCCGACCAAGGAGAGCGGCACCGCCACGCTTGGGATCAGCGTGGCTGCAACATTGCGCAGGAACAGGAATGTCACCATCACCACCAGCGCGATGGAGAGCATCAGCTCGAACTGCACGTCGCTTATCGATGCGCGAATGGTCTGGGTGCGGTCGGACATAATGGTCACTTTGACCGAGTCCGGCAGCGCCGCTTGCAGCGTCGGTAACTGGCGCTTGATGCCATCGACCACCGCAATCACGTTGGCCCCCGGCTGGCGCTGAACGCTGACAATAATCGCCGGCTGTTTATTGGCCCATGCCGACAAATACTGGTTTTCCGGCGCTTCCGACAGCGTGGCGATATCCCGCAGGCGCAGCGCTGCGCCGTTGTCATAGGTGACGATCAAATTGCCGTATTCGGCAGCGGTACGAAGCTGATCGTTGGCATCAATGGTGATCGAGTGGTGCTTGCCGTCAAAACCGCCTTTCGAGCCGTTGACGTTGCTGTTGCCAATCAGCGAATTGATGTCTTCCAGCGTCAGATTATGCGCCGCCAACGCGCGCGGATTGACCTGCACGCGGATCGCCGGTTGGTTACCGCCCGCCAGCGTGACCATGCCGACGCCAGAAATTTGCGACAGCTTCAGCGCCACGCGGGTATTGACCAGATCTTGCACTTTGGTCAGCGGCAAGGATTCGGAGGTGACCGCCAGCGTTAACACCGCACTGTCCGCCGGGTTGACCTTTTTGTAGGTCGGCGGATTGGGTAAATCTTTCGGTAACAGGTTGTCGGCAGCGTTGATCGCCGCCTGCACTTCCTGCTCGGCAATATCCAGCGACAGGTCCAGCGAGAATTTCAACGTAATAATCGATGAGCCGCTGGCGCTGGTGGAATACATCTGGCTCAGGCCCGCCATCTGCCCTAGCTGGCGCTCAAGCGGAGCCGTAATACCCGACGCCATCACGTCCGGGCTGGCCCCTGGATAGAGCGTGGTCACCTGAATGGTCGGGTAATCGACCTGCGGCAACGCCGACGTCGACAGCATGTTGTAGGCGAAAATGCCCGACAGCATCACCGCCACCATCAGCAGGATGGTGGCGACCGGCCGTTGGATAAAGAGGCGTGATGGATTCATTTCGACTCGCTGTCTTTAGCGGCCGCGCCTTGATGCCCGCCGTGTTTTTCGGCCGCAGGTTTAGCGCTTTCAGCGGCGTTGGCCCCGGCTTCATCGTCAGCGCTGGCGGTCACCACTTGGACTTTGCTGCCGTTATTGAGGCGGTCGATACCGGTGGTGATCACCTGCTCGCCAACTGCAATACCGGACAAAATCGCCACTTTGTCATCACCAAACGGCGGGCCGGATTTCACCGTGCGCCGCTCGACGGTGTTATCGGCTTTCACCACGTAGACGAAATCCCCGCCCGCACTGAGTTGCAGCGCGGCGGCTGGGATCACCGTGGCTTTCTCCAACGTGCCAATCTGCAAGCGAGCATTCACAAACTGATTCGGGTAGAGCTTTTCATCAGCGTTATCAAACAGCGCTTTAAGCTTAATGCTGCCGGTGCTGGTGTCGATCTCATTACTGATAAACTGCAATTTCCCCTGACCGAGCACGTCGCTGCCATCCTGGTCAAACGCCGTGGTCGGCAGTGACTGTCCGCCGCGCAAGGCTTTGAGCAGGGTTTGCAAGTTGCTCTGCGGCACGCTAAAGGTGACGGCAATCGGCTGAGTTTGGGTGATAGTGACAATGCCGGTGCTGCTGGCGCTGGTGACCATATTGCCCGGATCCACCAAGCGCAGGCCCACGTGACCGCTCACCGGCGCGGTGATTTTGGCAAATTCGAGATTTAACTTCGCGGCGGCGATCTGCGCTAAATTCGCTTTCACCGCACCGGCATATTGCCCGGCGGTCGCCATCTGGCTTTCCAAATCCTGACGCGCCAGCGAGTCCTGCGCATAGAGTTTTTTGTAGCGCGCCAATGTCAGTTCGGCACTTTTTGCCAGTGCCTGATTTTGCGCTAAATCGCCCTGATTTTGCTCCAGCGTCGCCTGATAGCTGCGCGGGTCAATCTGCGCCAACAACTGGCCTTGTTCTACTTTCTGGCCTTCGGTGAAATAGACTTTCATCAACTGCCCGTCCACCCGGCTGGTCACCGTCACTGTCGCATTGGCTACCACGGTACCCAGCGCACGCAGGTACACCGGCACGTCGGCCTGTTCTGCTTTTCCAGCCTGCACCGGCGTGACGGCCCCGGCCATCCCCGCACCGTGCATCCCGCCGCGCATCCCACCTCGCCCTGCTCCCGCATGTTTTTCGGCAGAACCAGAACCCGAGTTGCTGTGATGGAAGGCAAAATACCCAACCAGAATAGCCGCAATAATGACAGCGATGACTAACCACAACCTGTTGCGGTTTTTAGAACGAGATGAGGTAGTTGGCAGCATAAAATTATTGGCTTCGCACTAAGAAAGAGAAGAAAGCAGCTGAAAAAGTCCTTCAACCAGAGAGTTCCGTTATCCAGCTTTTATTATCCAGACCTTCATTATCCAGAAAAATACCTTGTGGCTGTTTTAGGACAGCGCAAAGATTCCGTCAGCAATTAAGAAAGCATATTTCTGGTGAATGAAACGAATTCTAACAGTTTATTCGCCATATGTGAGAAAGATTAGCCTTCCGTGACACTACTTTCTGACACTAAAAAAGCGTTGACGTGGTGTCACTTTTTAGTATCATTGTTGAATGAAAATCACGCCGAAAATCAGCAGTAAACACCAGAGAACGTTAACTGCCGTTTTTGCACGGCCTGTCAGCCCCTCGATAAAGTGGGGCGATATCGAATCTTTATTTGTCGCGCTGGATGCAGAAATTGAAGAAAGGGAAGGTTCGCGTATCTCGGTAACCCTGCGTCACGAGACACAGGTTTATCATCGACCACACCCAAAGCCAGAAACTGATAAGGGTGCCGTAAATTCCGTCAGGAAATGGCTTGAAAAACTAGGATATAACCCATGATGCGCAATACTCTCAAAATCGGCGGACAAACTGCCGTCATTACCTATGAACCTGATATTGAAATGTTCCGCGGTGAATTCATCAACCTGAATGGGGGAGCTGACTTTTACGCTGACAGCGTAGAGCAGCTTAAAAAAGAGGGCGCAATTTCTCTTCAGGTCTTTCTGGATGTCTGTAAAGAAAAAGGCAACGCACCTTTTAAATCTTTTAGTGGCAAAGTCACCACCCGACTGACACCGGCTCACCACGAAGCGTTGGTCGTTGCTTCTCAAGCCACCGGCCATTCAATTAACGAGTTACTCAATGAAGGCACACAATTAGTGCTGAAAAAATATGAGTACGCTTTTTGAGTCTGTAAAGCGATCTCAATACATGCGTAACGCACCCATTACAGCGGTAAATTCTTAATCACATAATCATTGATAATTTATATTGTTTCCGCCCTAGGCCTATTGATATCTTGAAAGAAAGTTTTTTTAATTTGGCTTAACTACCGAGGCGCGGCAAATCACTATGAGTAGGATTTTTCCCTCAAAACCGGTTATTGGTGTGACGCTTGATAGCGAGGATGCGGGCGGCTATGCCGACTTCCCATGGTACGCGTTACGACAAAATTACATGGACAGTTTGGCCGCGCTGGGCGCGATCCCGCTGGCGTTACCTCATCATGGCGAACTGGCTGATGACTATCTGGCGGTGTGCGACGCGATCGTCGTCACCGGGGGCGCCTTTGACGTTCCCCCGTCATTATTCAATGAATCCCAGTCTAGCGACCAGATCCGCCTAAAACCCGCGCGCACCGAATTTGAAACCGCCATTGTTCAGGGTGCGATGCGCCGCAATATGCCGCTGCTCGGAATTTGTGGCGGCCAGCAGCTCTTAGCCGTGTTGACCGGCGGAACCTTGCATCAACATATTCCTGACGCCCTGCCTGACGCCCTCGAACATAGCACCACCGTCGATACCGAAAATGCCGGTGGCAAAAAGCGGGCACGCCATCCGGTAGAGATCGTCGAAGGCACACTACTCAGCCGCTGCGTCGATGCCCTGCATTATGAGGTCAACAGTTCGCATCATCAGGCGGTAAAAACGGTCGGTGAAGGCTGCCGCGTCAATGCTGTCGCCCCCGATGGGGTGATTGAAGGCATCGAATGTGATGGTTATGACTTCTGTCTCGGGGTGCAATGGCATCCTGAATATCAGCAGCATAAGCACGACACTCAACTGTTAACCGCCTTTGTCAGCGCGGCCTCCCATTATCAGCAAACCATGCGCAGCAGCGGCATGGCGATGGCGCTGGCCATGAACCGTTTAGGCAAGGGTGACGAATGAGTCTTCCGATGGCGGCTCCCACTGAGCAGGCGCTGCGTGCGTTAGGCATCGATCCTGAAGTGATTGCCGCACGGACATTGCCGTTTTTTGCAGATGTCGATCCCGTCGAATTGGTGGTGGCAGAAATCGAAGAAGGCGGAAAACAGCACCGCCTGACCCAACCCGCTGCAGACGCATGGGCCACCATGAAACAGGCCGCTGAGCACGATGGCGTGATTCTGCTGCTGGTATCGGCATGGCGCAATCGGGACTACCAGATGGGGCTGATTCGGCAAAAGCTGGAGGCGGGGATCCCTCCCGCTTCTATTTTTACCTCGCTGGCGCCGCCCGGCTGTAGCGAGCATCACACTGGCCGCGCCGTGGATATCAACACACCAGACTGCGATGAAGTCACGGGCATCTTCGGCGAAACCGAGGCATTTCGCTGGCTTAGCCTCAACGCGCCACGCTTTGGCTTTACCCTCTCCTTCCCGCCAGACAATCCATGGGGCTTTATCTATGAGCCATGGCACTGGTGCTGGAACCCGTAAGCAGCGCGCTTCGCGCCCAAGTATTCCCGTAGACTCCGTTGTTTTTAGTTGAAGCGATTCGGCAATTTATGTATTTTTATGCAAGTTAAGTGCATAAAACTACAAACACAACAGGAGTTACCATGTTTAAGTCCTTTTTAATCGCCGGGTGTCTGCTCTCTTCCATCGCTACGTCAGCCTTCGCTGCGCAACAAACTTACGTTGTCGGCTCAGGCGGAACCTACCGTCCGTTCGAATACGAAAACAACCAAAAAGAACTGGAAGGCTTTGATATCGATATCATTAAAGCCATCGCCAAAGCCGAAAACTTTGACATCAAACTGGTGAATACACCGTGGGAAGGGATCTTCGCAACGCTCAATTCTGGCGACCGCGACATCATCATTTCCGGCATTACCATCACCGACAAGCGTCAGCAAATGGTCGATTTCTCCAGCCCGTATTTCCCGGCGGAACAATCTATCGTGGTGCCTAAAGACTCTAAAGTAGACTCGGTTTCTGCGCTGAAAGGCCAGAAAGTGGGCGTGGTGAACTCCAGCACCGGTGACATCGTCGTGTCGGATGAGTTAGGCAAAAACAGCACCGATATCAAACGTTTCGACAACACCCCGCTGATGCTGCAAGAGCTGTCTGAAGACGGTATCGGCGCCGCCGTGGGCGACGTTGGCGTGGTGAAGTACTACATCAAATCCCATCCTGAAAAAGCGCTGAAACTGGTGCCGGACAGCAAATTCCAGCGTCAATATTTTGGTATCGCGGTGGCGAAAGGCAACACCGAACTGTTGGGTAAAATCAACGCCGGTCTGAAAACCATCATCGCTGATGGCACCTATGCCAAGATTTACGCCAACTGGTTTGATGCGAACGTCCCCACTCTGCCAACCAAATAATCACGTTTAGACGGGGGTCTTC
>Ga0105854_1000413_pt1 | contig 20269 bp, 19 predicted proteins | sample OrgsoiDNA_201058_FD_89679 | JGI IMG/M metagenome (GOLD analysis project Ga0105854, IMG submission 89679) | Permafrost soil microbial communities from the Arctic, to analyse light accelerated degradation of dissolved organic matter (DOM) -... | ecosystem: Environmental > Terrestrial > Soil >... | reverse complement strand
GACCTCGACGTCCTCGGGCGGGATGCCGAGCTCCTCGGCGACGATCTGCGCGAACGTCGTCTCGTGGCCCTGTCCCTGCGGCTGGCAGCTGATGCTGACCACCGCCTTGCCCGACGGGTGCACGCGCAGGTCGGCGCCGTCGTTCATTGCGAGGCCGAGGATGTCCATGTGCTTGCGCGGGCCCGCGCCGACGCCTTCGGTGAAGAAGGCCACTCCAATGCCCATCAGCTCGCCGCGCGCGCGCTTCTCCGCCTGCTCACGACGCAGATCCTCATAGCCGGCGATGTCCATCGCCACGCGCATCGTCTCGGCGTAGTTCCCGGAGTCATACGTCCAGCCGGTAGTGGTCTCGTACGGGAACTGCTCGGGGCCGATGAAGCTGCGCATCCGGAGGTCGATCGGATCGACCTTCATCTCGAGCGCGAGCGCGTCGACCATCCGCTCCACGAGGTAGACGGCTTCGGTGATGCGGAAGGAGCAGCGGTAGGCAACGCCGCCCGGCGCCTTGTTCGTGTACACCGCTTTGACCTGGACGTGCGACGCCTCGAGGTCGTATGACCCGCAGACGATGTGGAAGAAGCCGGCCGGGAACTTCGTCGGCTGCGCGGTGCTGTCGAACGCGCCGTGGTCGGCGATCACATCGACCCGCAGGCCGGTGATCTTGCCGTCCTTCGCGCAGATCTCGCTGTGCATGATGTAGTCGCGGGCAAACCCGGTGGACATCAGATTCTCTGAGCGGTTTTCGACCCACTTGACGGGTACGCCGGCGACGATCGAGCCGGCGATCGCGCACACGTAGCCGGGATAGACCGGAACCTTGTTGCCGAAGCCGCCGCCGATGTCCGAGCAGCGGATCCGGATCATGTGCTCTGCGAGCCCCGCGACGTGCGCGTAGACCGTGCGGTGGGCGTGCGGCGCCTGGTTGCCGTTGTAGATGTCGAGCTGGCCGGTTTCCGGATTGAAGTCGGCGATCATGCCGCAGGTCTCGAGCGGCGCGGGATGGCAGCGGGGATAGATGATGTCGCGCGCAACGACGGTGTCGGCCTCGGCGAACGCCTTGTCGGTCGCCGCCTGGTCGCCGGCCTCCCACGTCGGGCTCGCGAGGTTGTCGCGCTGCCCGGCCTTGTCGTCCCGGATCAGCGGCGCGTCGGGATCCAACGCCTTACGGGCGTTGACGATCGCCGGCAGCGGCTCGTACTCGACATCGATCAGCTGGAGCGCGTCGTTCGCCGAGTACTCGTCGGTCGCGATCACGAACGCGACCTCCTGGCCCTGGAAGCGGACCTTGTCGCCCGCGAGCACGGCCTGCGTGTCGTAGGAGATCGTCGGCATCCACGCGAGACCGAGCGTCTCGAGGTCTTTGGCGGTGACGACCGCGGCGACGTTCGGGTGCGCGAGCGCCCTCGAGGTGTCGATCGAAAGGATGCGCGCATGCGCGTACGGGCTGCGGAGGATCGCCCCGTAGACCATCCCCGGCAGCCGGATGTCGTCGAGGTACGTGCCCTTGCCGCGGATGAAGCGCGCGTCCTCCTTGCGCTTCAGACGACCGAAGCCGATCGGGCGCTCGGTCTGGGCATTCGGAAGGTTCTCGACCGTGGCCATGCTCAGACCTCCTGTTTGGCAGACGCTTCGTACTCGGCGGCCCAGCGCACGGCGCTGACGATGTTCTTATAGCCCGTACAGCGGCAAATGGCCCCTGAGATAGCTGTACGGATCTCGTGGTCGGTTGGATTCGGGTTCTCGTCGAGTAGCGCGCGAGTCGTCATCAGCATTCCCGGCGTGCAGAATCCGCACTGGAGGGCGTGTGTCTCGTGGAAGCCCATCTGGATCGGGTCCAGGAGGCCGTCGACCTCGAGCGACTCGACCGTACGGATCTCGTGTCCCTCGCACATCGCTGCGAGGATCGTGCACGACTTGACCGGGGCGCCATCCATCTGCACCACGCAGGCGCCGCAGTTGGAGGTGTCGCAGCCCCAGTGGGTGCCGGTCAGGCCGGGTGTCTCGCGAATGAAGTGAACGAGCAGCTGACGCGGCTCGATCTCGCGGGAGACCTGCTCGCCGTTGACGGATATCGAGACGAGCATGATCAGGCCTCCTGAGGCAGGGCGCGGGCAGCCGCGCGGAGCAGGGCGCGTTTCGTGAGGACGCCGGCGAGATGCCGCTTGTAGTCGATCGGCCCCCGGCCGTCCGCGCTCGGGGAGCAGTCCGTCGAAGCGATCTCGCCCGCCTGCGCAAAGAGCTCATCCGACGGGGCCTTGCCTCGCAGTAGCTCCTCGGCGCGCGAGAGATGGATGGTCGTGGGCCCGACCGCGCTCAGCGCGATTCCCACGTCGGCGATCGTGCCGCCCACGATCCAGACGGCCGCCGACGCGGCAGCGATCGCCCAGTCGCCGGCGCGGCGCTCGACCTTCTCGTGCGCGCTGCCGCCGCCCGGACGCAGCGGCAGCCGAATCTCGGTGAGCAGTTCGGCGTCGCCCACCGCGGTCACATACGGGCCGATGTGGAAGTCCTCCATCGCGACCACTCGCTCGCCGTCGGCGCCGCGGATGACAGCTTTCGCCTTGACCGCCGAGCAGACGGACGAGAGATCCTCGGCCGCGTCCGCCTGGCACAGCGAGCCGCCGATCGTGCCGCGGTTGCGCACGACCGGGTCGGCGATCACATTCTCGGCGTCGCGAAACAGCGGAAAGTGCAGGGCGAGCACCTCGGACTTCAACAGATCCACGTGGCGGGTCAACGCCCCGATCAAGACCTCGTCACCCTCCTCACGGATATAGCTGAGCTCCGTCAGGTCGTTGATGTCGATCAGGTGCTCCGGGTTCGCAAGTCGGAGCTTCATCATCGGCAGCAGGCTGTGCCCGCCCGCGATGATGCGCGCCTCCGAGCCGAGCCTTTGCAGCGAAGCGATCGCGCCCTCCACGCTGGTCGCGCGCTCGTACTCGAATGCCGCGGGGGTCTGCACAGAGCTCCTTTCGTATCAGGAACGACTGGGGAGCCGCTTGCGCGGAGCCCCGATGTCTTCGCGCTGCTCGTACTGGACGGGGGCGTCCGCGCCGATCACCGGAGACCGCGCCAGCTTTTCCGGGCCCGTCTGACGGATCTCCGGGTAGAGCTCGCGCGCCGCGAGGCTTCCTCCCTCGACGTTGCGCAGCACCGGGCCGTTCGGGCTCGCCCCGGCGATCGGCGCCTCTCTGCCGAGCCGTGCGAGCGTGAGCGTGCCCCGTGTGTACACCTCGCCGATGCGCGGCGCCTTGACCGTGGGGCTCTCGGGGAAGTTCCTGAACCCGGCGGTGGCCGCTCCGGCGTAGAGGCCGTCGACGAGGCCGACGGCATCGGACATGCCCGCCTTCTTCACGAGCAGGCCTTCGAGCAGGTCGACGCCTGCGTCGAGCTGCTGATTGATCGCGGTCACGATGTCGTTGACCGGAGCGCTCCTCTGCACGATCTCACCTACCCCAACGATCGCCTCGTGCAGGCCGGCGGTGATCTTTCGAAGCGCCACGATCACCGAGACGAGGTAGAAGACGAGGGCGACGACGATCAGCAGGACGGCGAGGATCGTGACCGCCCCGGCTGCCGCAAATGCAATCACCGGTGCCATGGTTCTGGTTTCCTCCTAGCGAGCGTCGTCGAGGATCACGTCGAGGGAGCCGCCGTAGTTCGCGACGCCCGCGACAGTCTTGGTTACCTGGTCTTGCGTCGTCAGCAGCAGCGCGGCGGCGTCGAGGTCCTTCGACCCGGCGGCCGCCACCTTCGCGATCTCTTGCACGCTGGGGACGATCCCCCTGGCGGCCTCGAGCACGCCGCGGAGGAGGTAGACGACGACCGGAAGGACGACCGCGATCAGGACGACGTCTCCGATCCACCAGAGGATCATCGCGGCCTTCTTTCGGCAACGACCGCCGCCTTGCTCGCGATCCCCGGCAGCGCGCCGAGGATGATGTCGAACTGCCCGTTGATCGCCTTGACCGCGCCCTCGAGAGGCCGCAGGTGCGTCGACTCGACACCCTCCAGCGCAGCTGCCAGCGTCGCGAGCCCTTCTGAGATCCGCGCGAGGCCCCTGCGCACCTCGATCAGCGCGACAGCCAGCACGAGCACGACGCCGGCCGCCAGCACGCCGGTCAGGAGGACCAGTGCGTGAGTGCTGCTCATGCTCCGCCGAACCCGTCGGTGAGCGCGTTCATGTAGCCGTCTTGGACCACTGCTTCCTCCACGATCAGCGCCAGCACCGGCGCCGTCGCCTCGAGTTGCGGAATGTTTGCCGTGTTCGCCGCGACGTTGCCCGCGATCTCCAGCAAACCGTCGACGGACTTCTCGATGCTCCCGACGGTCTCCACGAGCACCGTCAGCAGGATTGCGACGATCACCGCTGCGCCGAGCGCAATGCCCAGGGCGATCGACCAGTAGGTGTGAGAGGACAATGCGGCGAGCGAGAACGTCATTTTCCGACCGCCACCTTTCGCAGGGATCGTGCGGCGTGCAGGATCCTCACCCCCGAGTCGTTGATCCGCGCAATGCCGCCGAGCTCGGCGGTCTGCCGGCGCACCACCTCGACGCCCTGCTGCGCCGCCTTGGCCTGCTTGGCGATCCGGAGCGCGAGCAGCACGATCACGATCACGATCACCGCGGCCACCGCGACGACCGCAATGCCGAGCACGAGCCCGACCTGCCAGCCGGTGGCAGACGCGATCAACGTGAGCTCCGTCTGGTCATCTGGCGTCCCTTCCTCGAATTGGAGTCTCTCACTGGGTCACCAGTGAGCGTCTGGTTGCCCCGCTCGCGGCCGGCTCCAGACGCGCTGCCAAGAGCAGCATGAGGAGCCCGTAGATGATCACGATGATGCCGACGGCCAGCACCAGAGGCCCGATGAAGTCGATCCTCGAGACCGATACGAGGTTCTCGTAGTTCGCGTGCTGGGTCTCGAGGACAGGGATCACGTCTGAGCCGAAGTACGCACGGACATCAGGCGCGGTTTTGATCGGCGTGCCGTCGAAGCGCGTCGCCCCGTCGATCGACTGGATCTGGTCCCACCCACCGGTGACCGTCGGCAGGTTGGTGATCGCTTGTGTGAGCCCCGGGAAGTTCGCCGTCAGCGCCGCGACCAGCTGGGCCTGCGTCACCTTCAGTGCCTGTTCGAGGAACGTGAACAGGCCGGGCAGCTCCGCCGTCACCGCTGACAGCGGGATCGCTTCCAGGAGCGCCGTCGTGTGCGGGAAGTTCTTCTGCAGCGCGGCGACGACTGCGGCCTGCGAGAGGCCGGTCTTCTGCGAGACGAACGCGATCAACTTCGGCACCTCGGCCCCGGCCGTGCCCTGCGAGGTCATGATCGGGTCCTCGGTGTCGACGATCGTGGAGACCATGTTGATCCCGGCGCGGGTGTCGGGCACGCGTCCGGCGGCGTTGGCGGGGCGCAGTGCGTTGAGCAGCTTCTGTCCGTTGCTGACCCGCGGAACGAGCGACAGGACGAGCACGAGTGCGACCACCCCGACACCGACTACGAGCACCACCGACGCGCCTCCCATGGCAAGCCCGCGCGATACCCGCCCCCTCAGGTTCAGCGCGATCATCAGTCCCGCGAAGAGGATGACGACCAGCCCGACGATCAGGAGGAGTGGCGCGATCCAGTTGACCGACGACGTGCCGTCGAGACTGTTGAAGTTTCCCTGCTGATTCTCCAAGACGGGGATCAGATCGGAGCTGAAATAGGTCCTCAGCTGCGGCACTGACCGTACGGGGGCGCCGTCGAAGCGCGTGAGCCCGTCGATCGACGGGATCTGGTCCCACCCACCGGTGACCGTCGGCAGGTTGGTGATCGCCTGTGTGATCCCCGGGAAGTTCGCTTTCAGCGCCGCGACCAGCTGTGCCTGCGTCACCTTCAGTGCCTTTTCGAGGAACGTGAACAGGCCGGGCAGCTCCGCCGTCACCGCGGTCAGCGGGATCGTCTGAAGGAGCGCCGTCGTGTGCGGGAAGTTCTTCTGTAGCGCGGCGACGACTGCGGCCTGTGAGAGGCCGGTCTTCTGCGAGACGAACGCGATCAACTTCGGCACCTCGGCCGCGGCCCCGCCACGGGTGTTCATCAGCGGATCAGCCGTGTCGACGTTCTTGGAGAGAAAGGTGATGCCGGCTCGGGCAGCGTTCGGACGCCCGGGGGCGAAGGCCGGCCTGGCCGCGTCGAGGACCTTCTGCCCGTCGTTCAGGCGCGGAATCAGATTCAGCCCGAGGACCACGGTCACGACCAAGACGCCGACCACGAGCACGACGACCCACTGCAGGACTCCCGACCGGCTCCCGCTCTTGCCTTGCATTCAGAACCTCCTCACGCACTGGTTGTCGACGCACGCCGTCGAGGCAGTCTCTGGAGCGCAAGGATGTTCGACCGCCACCTCTCGCCGCGCGGTCGAGAATACTCCGCGGCTTCGATCGTGTCCAGGCGCGCGAAGGACGCCGGCCCGGCTCTCGGGGACGGCGGCGGCGATCTTCGCCGCTGACGGACCTGCGGCGCCGTCAGGCGCCGCAGGTCCGTCCCAAGTGGATGGTCGGCTAGTTGTCGTTGCCGCCCTGGTCGTTCTGGTCGTTCTGGTTGTTCTGGTCATTCTGGTTGCCGTGGCCGTGATTGTCGTTCTGATCGTTGGCCTCGTTGTCGTTGGCGTCGTTGTCGTTGGCCTCGTTCTGGGCGTCGACGGCCGCGGGAGTGACGACAGCCGCGGGAGTGACGACAGCAGCGGGGGTGACGACAACCGCTCCACCGTCACGGCCGTGACGGCCCTGCTCGCCCTGATGATCCCGGGCGTTCTGGTTGTCATTGCCGCGCTGATCGTTCGCGTTGTTGTCGTTGGCGTCGTTGTCCTCGTTCTGGGCGTCGACGGCCGCGGGCGTCACGGGAACTGCCGCGGGCATGACGGGAACAGCGGCGGGGACGACGGGAATTGCCGCGGCGTGCTCGTTGAGCTCTTCCTGGGCATTCTCCTGCTCGCCCTGCTGTTCGTCATTCTGCTTGGCCTTCTGCGCGTCGTTGTGCCTGCCCTTCAGCGCATCGAGATGCTTGCCCTTCTGCTTGTGGCGATCCAGGGCGGTGGTGGTCATCGCCGTGGTCGTCATGACCGCCGGCGTCGCGGGGCTCGCGGGTGCCGCAGGCGGGTTGTCGGCGAAGGCCGACGCTACGCCAAGACCGGCACAGACCGCTCCGGCGGTCAGAACGAGTGTGATCTTCTGCTTCAGCATCATCTGCTCTACTCCCCTTTTGTTGCTTGCGAAATATCTGTTTTGAAGGGTGCACGTCAGCGGGTAAAGAGCTGTCCAAGTCGATTCCAAGAGCTGGTAAATCTTTCGCGATGGAGCGGCGGCGAGAGGAGGTGAGAACCGCGACCGATCACGCTCACGCGACCCGTGTGTTGCTGGTGGAAGACGAGCCCTCCGTCGCAGAGCCGCTCGCGCAGGCGTTGCGGCGCGAAGGTTTCGAGCCGACCGTCGCCGGGACCGCTGCGGCTGCGCTCGAGCTCGCCTCGGCCGGTGAGTTCGGCTTCGTGCTCCTCGACCTGACGCTCCCCGATGGCGACGGCCGGGACGTTTGTCGGAGGCTGCGCCGGGACTCGAGCGTCCCGATCGTGATGTTGACGGCTCGCGGAACCGAGTTCGACAAGATCATCGGGCTCGAGCTCGGCGCCGACGATTACGTCGTCAAGCCGTTCTCGAGCGCCGAGTTGATCGCGCGGATGCGTGCGATCTTGCGGCGGGGGGGCGATGCGTCCGATGCTCCGCCGGGGCCGGTGCGGATCGGTGAGCTCGAAGTCGACGAGCGGAGCCGGCGGGCGACGCTCCGCGAGCAGGAGCTCGCGTTGACGCTGAAGGAGTTCGACCTCCTGGCGCGGCTGGTGCGCGATGCGGGCAGTGTCGTGCGTCGCGAAGATCTGATGGCGGACGTCTGGGACGAGAACTGGTTCGGGTCGATGAAGACCCTCGACGTGCACGTCAGCACGCTTCGGCGCAAGCTGGAGGACGACCCTGCACAGCCTCGTTACCTGCACACGGTGCGGGGATTCGGCTTCCGGCTCGCGGCGCCGGAGGACTTCGAGCCTTGACCCTGCGGGGTCGCATGCTGCTCGGCATGGCCTACGTGCTCGTCCTTGCGATTGTGGCCTTCGAGGTGCCGCTCGCGCTCAGTCTGAACCGTCGGGTGCACGCTGAGGTGCAGTCCCAGGCGCGCAGCCAGGCCGATGTGCTCGCCGCGACCGCGGACGATCTGCTCGACCCGGCCACACGCCCTGCTCTACGGGCGCTCGCCAGGAGAGTCGCAGGCTCGGTTCGCGGCCGCGTGATCGTGGTCGACGGGCACGCACGCGTGCTCGCGGACAGCGGGGGCGCTGCGGCCTCCGGTGAGCTCTTCTCGCGCCCGGAGATCGTCGACGCTCTCGGCGGCCGCCCGGCGCAGCTGACGCGTGACAGCAAGACGCTCCGGGAGCGGATCCTCGCCACGACCGCTCCCGTCGTCCGGGACGGGCGCGTGGTGGGCGCGGTACGCGTGACGCAGAGCGTGGACGCCGCCGATCGCGCGGTCCGGGACGTCGTGCTCAACCTCGTCGCGGTCGGCATCGCGGTGCTGCTTGTCGGGCTGATCTCCGGCGCCGTGATCGCGCGTGCCATCTCCGGCCCGATGCGACGGCTCCAGGGTGCGGCCCAACGGGTCGCGGCGGGCGACCTCGACGCCCGCGCGATCGTCGAGGGAAGTACAGAGCAACGCTCGCTTGCCCGTTCGTTCAACGACATGACCGAGCGGCTGGCGCGCGCGCTCGCGGCCCAGAAGCAGTTCGTCGCCGACGCCTCGCATCAGCTTCGCACCCCGCTCGCCGGTCTGCGCCTGCGGCTCGAGGAGGCGCAGGCGGCCGGTCTCTCCGCGGCTGCCGCGGTCGAGCTCGCGCATGGGGAGCGCGAGATCGACCGGCTCGCCCGGACGGTCGATGAGCTCCTCGTGCTGAGCCGCGCCGGGGAGCGCGACACGGAACCGGAGGCCGTGGATCCCGCGGAGGCGGCCGAGGCCGCGCTCGCCCGCTGGAGCAGATACGCCGAATCGCGGTCGATCGAGCTCGCGCTCGACCCCGAGCTCTCGACCGCGCCGGCCGTCGCGTGCTCGAGAGCCGACCTCGATCGCGCGATCGACGTCCTCGTCGAGAACGCCCTCCTGTACTCGCCGGCCGGGTCGGTGGTCAGCCTGACGTTTCGTCCCGGAGTGATCGAGGTTCTGGATGAGGGCGCGGGCCTCGCCCCCGGCGAGGACGAGCAGGTCTTCGAGCGGTTTCGGCGTGGGCGCGCGGGACGCGCCTGGCCGACCGGTAACGGCCTGGGCCTGCCGATCGCGCGCGAGCTCGCGCGCCGCTGGGGCGGCGACGTGAAGATCGCCAACCGCCCGACAGGCGGAGCTGTCGCCTCGATCGAATTGCCGCTTTGCGGGCCCTTAACCACGCGGGGAGTAGCCTGAGCCCCATGAATACCCGGCGGACACTCATGTGGTTCGCGGTGGCCGCACTCGGTGTCGGCCTCACGACCGCGATGACGATCACGACCACGCTGCTCGCCCAGCAGCCGATCGGGCTCTCGTCCGAACCGCTGTCCGCCGGGAACGCGCTCGTTCCACCGGCGGCCTCGGCCCCGCCGGCCGTCGTTCGCCACCGGGCCAAGCCGAAGCCGAATCCGAAGCCGAAGCCGCTGTCCAAGACGACGCGGCACCCCCGGACGCCGGGCGTCAAGCCGGTCCTTCCGGCCGCGAAGGTTCTTGCGACGTCCCCGGCCGTGCACCTGCCGACGGCGACCGTGCCGGCGGCTGCCTCGACGGGCATTCAGTCGACGAGCGGACGGCAGGGCAGCGGACGCGGCGATGGGCACTCGGGCAAGGACGGCTCTTCGAAGGGCCATGGTGGCGGCGGCGGCGGTGGCGGCCGTGGCGGCGGCGACGACTAACGGGGTCGTAGACGCAACCGTTCTAGGCTCTTGCGTTGTCGATCGGCGCCTCGAGTAACTTCGCCATCGGCTCCCATTCGGGCTCGTAGACGTGGGCGGACTTCGCGTGCACGATCAGCCGCCCGACCGGACAGCCGAGCTCGTGGGCGATGTGCTCCAGCAGTCGAGCGAGCTCGACGAGGTTGCCGTAGGCCTTCTTGCCGAAATCGAGGCTGTGCGCGTAGACGACGAGCTCGAGCGCGCCGTCTGGAATCCAGAAGTCGAGCAGGCTCACGCATGGGATGTAGGTCGTGTCGGTGAGCGGCTGGAACGTCGTCACGGTCGCCGAGCGGCATGCAGGGTCGGCGCGTAGGCGTTCGACGATCCACGCGATCTGGTCGAGCCCGGCGCCTGCGTAGTTGAAGAGCCGAACGGCGTAGCTCATTGCATCGCCGAGCTCCGGAACGTTCTTCTGAACGAAGAAGTTCTCGTGCATCCACGCGAGCCATTCCGGATCGCCGAGCTCGGCGATCCGGGGATCGGCCGAAGAAGGACGCTCGACCGTGAGCGTCAACAATGAAAGCTCTCGCGTGGCCAGGCCGTCATAACGTTCGAGAGCTCCCCGCTCGAGGATCGCGTGCGAGGTTCGAAGCCAGCCTTCCCCGAGCGTCGGTGCCTCCACCAAGACGATGCTCATCTGCGGGACGCTGCGAGCACGGCTACCAGGCGAGCTCGGAGAGCCGATCGAGCTCCGAGAGGCCTTGCTGCCAGATATCTGGATCCTCGACGTCGAGCCCGCACCGGGCGAGCAACTGGGCGGGCGAGCCGGTGCCCGTGGCCTCGAGCATCGCGACGTAGTCGCGGGCGAACCGCTCTGGATCCGCGCGACGGCGTGCGGCGAGGCCGAGTGCCGCCAACGTTGCGTACACGTACTGGTAGCCGTAGAAGCGCGCGACGAAGACGTGCGGGGGGTGCATGATGCCGAGGCGTTCGGCGAGGCGGCCGAAGACGGCTTGCTCGCGGGCCAGCCAGATCTCGCCGATGCGCTCCGGGGTCAGCGCCTGGCCGGAAGCGCGTCGCGCACACGCCTCCTGCTCGAACCTCGTCATCACGGCGGACGAGAAGACCAGCGTGTACACGTCCTCGAGCGCGCCGCGCATCAGCGCCTTGCCTCCCTCGCCGCCGATGGTCGTGCACAGGCGCTCGGCGGTTGCAAGCTGCGCGAACGTCGAGGGGATCTCGAAAAACGCCGTCGAGTCGGGCTCGATGGTCGCGAGCCAAGGCCGTTTCTTGTTGGCCAGCTCGAAGTGGACGGCATGACCCAGCTCGTGCGCGAGGTTGCTGGGCGCGCCCGACTCGAGGTAGCTCAGGAACACGTAGGTCCCGTACCCCGACGGGAGCGGCGCGCACAAGATCCCGCCGTCCTTGCCCGGCCGGCGCTCGGCGTCCACTGCCCACACGTCGAAAACGCCGCGCGCGACGTCCCCGAGCGTGGTCGACAGCTCATCGAAGACCGCACAACAGGCGTTCACTGCGTCGGGCCAGCTGAGGCTCGGCACGTTTCCGGCCGGCGCAAACCGGTCGTAGCTCTCAATGCGCTCGACCCCGAGCGCGAGCTTCTTGCGCTCGAACCAGCGGGCGAGGATGTCGGTGCGGCTCTCGACAGCCGTGAGCAGCCGCTCCACCGTCGCCGGGGCGACTTCGTCGACGACGAGGGTCGCCGCCATCGGATCCTCCCGCCCGCGCAGGCGATCCTCGCCGAGCCGGTCGGCAACGACAGCATCGAGGCACGCTGCGGCGACCGGCAAACTCGCCTCGTAGATACCGAGGAGCGCCGCCGCCGCGCGCTTCCTCACGTCCCGGTCGGCGTGGTAGCGGAGGAGTCGCAGCTCGACGCGGCCGTGCGGCTGCTCGCCGGTGCCCGAGTCGAACGGCACGGAGGCTGCTGTCAGGATCTCCTGAGAGAGACGTCCCCAGGCGGTCGACGCACTGGGTGCACGAGCTGCAAACGCTTTTTCGGCGGCGGTGTCGAGTCGCCGCGCGGCAAGAGTCGCCTGATGCTCGAGCCAGTGGCGATACGGAGCGAGTTCCGGGAGACCGGCAAGCGAGGGCCGGGCACCGACCCCGAGCGCCACGGCGCGCAGCCCGTCCCGCACTGTCGCGAGCCCCTTTTCGCTCTCTGCCACCAGGTCGCGCGCCTCCGCGTCGGACACGTCCGCAGCCAGCCGCAACGCACCGTATCCCCACTCCTCATGGAGCACGTCTCGAAGCTCGGCGAGCGCATTCGCCTCGTCGAGCAGGTCGCGCAGTCCGGCGGGATCCAGGCGTTCGAAATCGGTGGCCCGAGCCTCCAACGCCGCGGCACGCCCGACCGCGTCGGCGAGGGCGACGCGGGCTGCGGCAACGTCGACGAAGATCCGCGAGAGATCCCAGCGCACACCGGCCGCCGACGGCCGCTCCATGGTCGCCGCCACAGGGCGTCATGCTACTAGGCTCTCGGGGAGTGAAGCCGGAGACAATCCCCGAACACGTGGAGCCGATCGTCGAGGAGGATCGGCTCGCGCATACAGGGCTCCTGGCGCGGAGCGCCGGCGGCTGCGCGCGCCACCCGTGGCGCGTGATCGCCGGATGGCTCGTCGTGTTCGTCGCGCTGATCGGACTGAACGCGGCATTCCACGGCAAGCTCATCAACGACTTCAAGATTCCGGGCTCTGATACGCAACGGGCGACCGACCTGATCACCGCGAAGTTCGGAGGGCACAAGGGAGCCGCGCTGCGGGTGGTGGTCGCGGCACAGGATGGAAAGCGGCTCGACACGGCCGAGCGCTCCGCCACGATCCGGAGGATGCTCGCTGCCGGCCACGCCTCTGAGCGCTCGCTCGCCGAGAACCGCAAGGACGTCTCGGCGATCACGAGCCCGCTCGCGTCGGGCTCGAAGCAGCTGGCCACGAGCGGCCGGGTCGCGTACTTCGACGTGCAATACGACCGCACCGGGTTCGAGCTTCCCCGAGCGGGCATCGTCGCGCTCGAGGATCAGCTTCGCTCGATCGGCAGCCCGTCCGGCGTACAGGTCGAGTTCACGGGCGAGGCGGAGAGCGCGCCGCCCACGCAGGGCCTGAGCGACCTCATCGGGCTCGTCGCCGCCTTCGTGATCCTGATGGTGTTGTTCCGGGCGCTGGTGCCGACCGCCATCCCGCTCCTGTTCGCGATCGTGGCCGTGCTCGGCGCGTTCTTGCTCCTGTTCCTGGCCGCCCGGCTGACGCATTTCAACACCGTCACCGAGATCCTCGTGCCGATGATCGGACTGGGTGTCGGCATCGACTACACACTCTTCATCGTCACCCGGTTTCGGCAGTTCCTGCACGACGGGCTGTCGCCGCAGGAAGCAGCCGCCGCCGCCGGTGCGACGGCGGGGCGGGCTGTCATCTTCGCCGGCGTGACCGTGGCCATCTCGATCACCGGCCTGGCGTTGATCGGGCTCGACTTCATCACCAAGCTCGGAATCGGTAGCGCCCTCGGAGTGCTGACCGCTGTGCTTCTCGCCAACTCCCTGCTTCCCGCAGTTCTCTCCCTCCTCGGCCACAAGGTCGACCGTGGCCGACTCGGCATGTCGGGCGTCGACGAGTCGCGCGAGGGGCAGGCGCGCACGCCGATCGCCGCCTGGGGACGCTTCGTCTCGCGTAACGCGAAGGTCGTGCTCCCGATCGTCCTCGTCGTCCTGTTGTTGTTCGCCTCGCCGGTGCTCGTCGTGCGCCTCGGCCTCGCCGACGCCGGCACCGCGCCGAAGGATCAAACGACGCGCAAGGCCTACGACCTACTGTCGACCGGCTTCGGGCCCGGGTTCACCGAGCCCATACCGGTCGTCGTCGACTTGCAATCGGACCACGCGGGCGCCGACAAGCTGGAGGTGGCGCTCGAGCAGGTGCCCGGCCTCGCACAGGTCGACAAGCCGATCTACAACGCCAAAAAGCGCGGGGCCGCGTCGGTCGCCATCGTGAACACGTACGGAAGGTACGCGCCGCAGGACTCGAAGACCGACGACCTCGTGTCCTCGCTCCGACACACCGTGATCCCTCGGACGCTGGCAGGATCGAGCGCCCGCGCCTACGTGTCGGGGTCCAACGCCGCCTTCACCGACATCGGTCACCAGATCTTCTCGCACGCGCCCTGGTTCCTGCTCTACATCATCGGCATCACCTTCCTCGTGCTGGCGATGGCCTTCCGCTCGGCCGTGATCGCGCTCAAGGCCGCGCTGACCACGCTCCTGTCGGCGCTCGTTGGATTCGGCGTCCTCACCCTGGTGGTGCAGCAAGGGCACGGAATGGGGGTGATCGGCCTCGACCGCACCGGCCCGATCGAGAGCTTCGTCCCGCCGATCGCGTTCGCCATCCTGTTCGGCCTGTCGATGGACTACGAGGTGTTCCTGATGAGCCGGATCCGCGAGGAGCACGTGCACGGAGCCGACACGGTCGCCGCCGTCAAGGACGGCGTAGCCGGCGTCGGCCGCGTGATCGTGGCCGCGGCGCTGATCATGTCCTCGGTGTTCTTCTCGTTCCTTCTCAGCCCTGACCGGGTGTCCAAGGAGTTCGGGCTGCTGCTCGGCGTCGCGATTCTCACCGATGCGCTGCTGATGCGGTTGACGCTCGTGCCTGCGCTGCTGACGGTTCTGCGCGAGCGGTCGTGGGCGATTCCGGTCTGGCTCGAACGTTCTCTTCCCAACATCACGATCGAGGCGCCGGGCGAACGCCCACCACTGCCTGCGAAACCGCCGCACCCGAAGCCCGCCGACGCCTCAGCCCAGCCGGGCCGCAGCTGATCGAAGCGCAACGCGCGGCCGGCGAGCGAGACTGTCGCGGCAATGAGCGTCGAGCGCGATCGTCTCCGCGAGGTCCCGCACGGCCGGTCGCCGTGGCGGCGCTGGGGCCCGTACCTCAGCGAGCGCGCCTGGGGCACCGTCCGTGAGGACTACAGCGCGACCGGCGACGCGTGGGACTACTTCCCTCACGACCATGCCCGCTCGCGCGCGTATCGCTGGAACGAGGACGGTCTCGCCGGGATCTGCGACGACCGCCAGACCCTCTGCTTCGCGCTTGCCTTCTTGAACGGCCGCGACCCGATCCTGAAGGAGCGGATCTTCGGCCTGACCGGACCGGAGGGGAACCACGGCGAGGACGCCAAGGAGTACTGGTGGTACCTCGACTCGACCCCGACGCACTCGTTCATGCGCTGGCGCTACATGTACCCGCAGACGGAATTCCCCTACGCGCGGCTCGTCGACGAAAACCACGCGCGCGGAAAGCACGAGCCGGAATTCGAGCTTGTCGACACCGGCGTCTTCGACGACGGGCGCTACTGGGAGATCACCGCGGACTACGCCAAAGCCTCTCCCGAGGACCTGCTGGTTCAGATCCGCGTGCGGAACGTGTGCCCCGAGCCTGCGTCGATCGACGTGCTGCCGACGCTCTGGTTCCGCAACACGTGGTCGTGGGCCGACGGGACGAAGCCGTCGCTCCGACTCGAAGGCGGTGTCCTCGTTGCCGAGCACGAACGGCTCGGCCGCCGCGTTCTCGCCGCCTCCGGCTCACCGGAGGCGCTGTTCTGTGAGAACGAGACGAACGGCGTGCGGCTCTTCGACGACGCGAGCGCGACCCCGTACCCGAAGGACGGGATCAACGACCACGTCCTCGTCGGCGCCCCGACCGTCAATCCGGATCGCCGAGGTACGAAGGCCGCGTTTCGCTACCGGCTCGAGGTCGGCGGCGGCGAGACGGCGACGATCGAGCTGCGGCTGAACGAAGCGGGGGGCCTCGGCGACGACTTCGACGCCGTCATGCGCGCTCGCGCCGCGGACGCCGATGAGTTCTACGCCGAGCTCACGCCGGCCGGCGCCTCCGCCGACGAGGCGCTCGTCCTCCGTCAGGCGCTTGCGGGGATGCTCTGGTCGAAGCAGTTTTTCCACTACGACGTCCGGCGCTGGCTGGACGGCGACCCGGCCGGCGCGCCGCCTCCCGCTTCGCGGCTCTCCGGGCGCAACCACGACTGGACGCACCTGAACAACCTGGACGTGATCTCGATGCCCGACACGTGGGAGTACCCCTGGTACGCGGCCTGGGACCTCGCCTTCCACTGTGTCGCGCTCGCGCACGTCGACCCGGAGTTCGCGAAGGAGCAGCTGATCTTGCTCTGCCGCGAGTGGTACATGCATCCGAACGGCCAGTTGCCCGCCTACGAGTGGGCGTTCGGCGACGTCAACCCGCCGGTGCACGCCTGGGCGGCGCTGCGAGTCCACGAGCTCGCGGGCGACCACGACTACCACTTCCTCGAGCGCGTCTTCCACAAGCTGCTCTTGAACTTCACCTGGTGGGTCAACCGCAAGGACGCCGAGGGGAACAACCTCTTCGAGGGTGGGTTCCTCGGCCTCGACAACATCGGCCCGTTCGACCGCTCGTCGCTTCCCGTCGGCGGGCGGCTGGAGCAGTCGGATGGCACGGCCTGGATGGCCATGTACTGCCAGAACATGCTCGAGCTCGCACTCGTGCTCGCAGGTCACGACGACACCTACGAGGACCTGGCGACGAAGTTCTTCGAGCACTTCGCGCTGATCGCCACGGCCCTGAACGACAAGGGCCTGTGGGACGAGGAGGACGGCTTCTACTACGACGTGCTGCACACCTCGGGGGGCGGCGTCGTGCCGCTGCGAGCACGCTCGGTCGTGGGGCTGCTGCCGCTGGCTGCGGTGACGACGCTCGGCCCTGAGACGATGGCGAGCCTCCCCGACTTCATGAAACGCGTCGAGTGGTTCACCGCCAACCGTCCGGAGAGCCGCGCGGTCGTGCAGCATGTCGAGTCGGGCGAGCACGCCGGCTGGCGCATGCTCTCGATCGTGGACGAGCAACGGCTGCGGCGGATCCTCGCTGCGATGCTCGACCCGGACGAGTTCCTCTCCGACCATGGCATCCGGGCGCTCTCGAAGTTCCACGAGGCACATCCCCTCCAGGTCTCCCTCGACGGCGTCAGCGCGACGCTCGACTACGAGGCGGGAGAGTCGACGAGCGGCCTCTTCGGCGGCAACTCGAACTGGCGCGGCCCCGTCTGGTTCCCGATCAACTACCTGCTGGTCGAGACGCTCCGCGTCTACCACCGCTACCTGGGCGACGCGTTCGTCGTCGAGTTCCCGGCCGGCTCGGGGAGCGGGCTCAGCCTCGCCCGGATCGCCGACGAGCTCGCCGCGCGGCTGACGGGAATCTTTCTCGAGCGCGACGACGGAACGCGCCCCGTCTTCGGCGGCTACGAGCTCTTCCAGCGCGACCCGGCCTGGCACGGCCTGATCCCGTTCCACGAGTACTTCCACGGCGACACCGGCGCCGGCCTCGGCGCCTCGCACCAGACCGGCTGGACAGGGCTCGTCGCGGACCTGATCATCCGCCGCGGCGGATAAGAGACCTGTCGGTCGCGCTGAACTCATTCGATCCTGCTCGCGCGATGTCCCAACGAGCCGCGTTCTCGGCGCTAGCTTTCACTGCAGAATGAGTCTCAGGCTTCGCGCTCCATCTGGTAGCGGTTTGTATGGCGCTCTGGCGAGCGTGGCAGCGGTGGCGGTGGTGACCGGCGCGATCGAGCTGTTGAAGCCGCACATTCCGGTGCTGAGCCTGGGGGTGCTCTACCTCTTCGCGGTTCTTCCGGTTGCGGTCGTGTGGGGCCTCGCGTACGCGGTGCCGGTGTCGATCGCGAGCATGGCGGCGTTCAACTTCCTCTTTCTCCCGCCGCTCTACACATTCACGCTGGCCGACTCGCGCAATTGGTTCGCACTCGCGGTCTTCCTCGTCACGTCCGTTGTCGTGAGCGAGCTTGCCGCTCGTTCGCGGCGACAGGCGCGGGAATCGGCGTTGCTGGCGCGGATCGCGACGTCGTTGCTGGAGCGTGGGAGCGTGAGCGCCGAGCTGGAGCGGCTCGCTACCGAAACTGCGCAGGCGTTGCAGGTCGAGGGTGCCCGGATCGAGCTCGGCTCGAGCCCGGCGGCCGTCGGCGGGATGCCGGATTCGTATCCGCTTGCCGTTGCCGGCCGTCGCGTCGGGACGATCTTCTTGGAGCGGCCGCGGCAAGGGAGCGCGCGCGCGCGCCGGCGCCTGGTGCCGGCGCTCGCCTCGCTGCTCGGCGTGGCGATCGACCGTGAGCGCTTGACGCGCGAGGCGTTCGAAGCGGAGGCCCTCCGCCGCAGCGACGCGATGAAGACAGCGTTGCTGCGTGCCGTCAGCCACGATTTGCGCTCGCCGCTGATGGCGATTCTGACCTCGGCCGGTGCGCTCGCTCATGGCGAGTTCTCGCTCGATCGCGCCGATCGGCGCGAGTTGACCGAGACGATCCTCGGTGAGGCGGAACGCCTCGACCGGCTCGTGAGCAACCTGCTCGATCTCTCGCGGCTGGAGGCGGGGGCGGCAGACCCGGACCTGGGTGTGTGGGCGGTCGAGGATCTGGTCTTGCAAGCACTCGACGCTGTCCAGGCCGCCGGCGACCGGCTCGAGGTCTCGTTTCCGGAGGAAGAGTCGGCGATGGTGCGCGTGGACGTCCACCAGGTCGAGCGGGTCTTGGCGAACCTGATCGAGAACGCTCTGCACTACTCGCGGGCCTCAGAGCGGGTTCGCCTGCAAGTGAGTGAGACTGCGTCGGAGGTGCTCGTGCGGGTGATCGACCGTGGGCCGGGGATCGCGCCGGGCGAGGCGGAGCGGATCTTCGATCCCTTCCAGCGCGGCTCGCGCACAGGCGATGTGCGCGGTGCGGGACTGGGGCTGGCGATTGCGCGCGGTTTCGCGGAGGCGAATGGTGGCCGTGTCTGGGCCGAGTCGCGGGAAGGGCAGGGCGCGACGTTCGTTCTCGCGCTGCCGAGGGTTGCCGCCGGCGCCGAGGTTCCGGCATGAACGGGACGCGTGTGCTCGTCGTGGATGACGAGCAACAGATTCTGCGCGCGCTGCGGACGAGTCTGCGCGCGGCGGGCTACGAGGTCGATACAGCTGACACGGCCGAGGGCGCGCTCGCGGCTGCGGCACTGCGCCCGCCGGAGGTTGTGATCGTCGACCTCGTCCTGCCGGATGGCACCGGTACAGACGTCTGCCGGGAGTTGCGTAAGTGGAGCTCGGCACCCGTGATTGTGCTTTCTGCCATCGGTGAGGAGCGGGAGAAGGTGGCCGCACTCGACGCGGGGGCCGACGACTACGTGACGAAACCGGTGGGCGTCGACGAGCTGCTCGCGCGGCTTCGCGCGGTGCTTCGGCGGACGGCATCCGCCGGTGAGCCGGTGATCGAGCTCGGCGAGCTCGTCGTCGACCTGCAGAAGCGCTCTGTCAGCGTTGGCGGGAGGCACGTTCACCTCACGCCGCACCAGTTCGACCTGCTGCGCGTGCTCGCGCTCAACCCGGGCAAGCTGCTCACGCAGCGTGCGCTGCTGCAGGAGGTGTGGGGGCCGGCGTACGCGGGCGAGGCGAATCTGCTGCACGTGAACGTGTCGCAACTGCGCCGCAAGATCGAGCCCGACCGCGCGCGGCCGCGGTACATCTTGACCGAGGCGGGTGCGGGCTACCGGCTCGTCGACCCCTCTTCGTCGCGCTAGCGAGCTTCAGACTTTCTTCAGGCGCGGAGCCGCGACCTTCAGGCGGCCGACAGACGCGACGGCCTAGCGTCAGTCGGTATGTACGACCTAGCCGTAGTCGCCACCTTCGCAGCCACGTTCGCGTTCATCTTCCTGCTGCGCTACGTGTTCGGACGAGTCTGATGTCGGCCGCCGACGCCTTCGGGCTCGTCGTGTCGATCGCGGTGCTCGCCTACCTCGTGTACGCCCTGTTCCGAGGGGAGCGCTTCTAGTGCGGCCTCTCAGAACGTTCGACTGGAAACGGAACCTGGTTTGCTTTCTGAACCAGGTTCATGAGTTCCTCGGGAGGGCGCGGCAGTACGAAACTCATGAACCAGGTTCACAGACCGAACCTGGTTCGGCACCCCGCGCCTTTCGGGTGCAAGGTTGCGAGAGGCCGCACTAGGTGAGCGCCCAGGGGGTCACGCAGATCCTGTTCTACGCAGTCGTCCTGATCGCGCTCTCGTATCCGCTCGGGGTCTACATGGCACGCGTGTACAACAGCGAGCGTTTCCTCGGTGGTAGGCGGTTCGGGTGGCTCCGAGCAACCGAGCGCGGCTTCTACCGGGTCGTCCGCACCGACGCGAGCAAGGAGCAGGACTGGCAGGGTTACGCGAAGACGGTGCTCGTCTTCAGCGTCCTCTTCTGGGGGCTCTTGTACGCGATCCAGCGGCTGCAGGCGCACCTGTTCCTGAACCCGGATCACCTGAAGGGTGT
>Ga0105854_1000412_pt1 | contig 20300 bp, 14 predicted proteins | sample OrgsoiDNA_201058_FD_89679 | JGI IMG/M metagenome (GOLD analysis project Ga0105854, IMG submission 89679) | Permafrost soil microbial communities from the Arctic, to analyse light accelerated degradation of dissolved organic matter (DOM) -... | ecosystem: Environmental > Terrestrial > Soil >... | reverse complement strand
TGCTCAGCACATTCTGTGCCGCCAGCATCATCAGACCAAAGCCCCCAGCAGCAAAAAGAATGCCTATAACAAACTTGGTGATGCTGCTCAGGTGGACTTTGTTACGGGCCAGCGCAGGCCATGCCCAACTGAAGATCGGTGCCAGCAAGATGATGAACAGGGCGTTGATCGACTGGAACCACACCGCCGGGATCTCAAAACCGCCAATCATTCGCTGGGTATAGTCGTTGGCGAACAGGTTGAAGGAGGTCGGTTTCTGTTCGAAGGCTGACCAGAAGAAGGCGGCAGACACCAGCAGGATAAAACAGACCAGCAGGCGGGCGCGCTCTTTGCGGTTCAGTCCGGCAAACACGAACAGATAAACGAAGTACAGGGTGACCGACGCGGCAATCACGTAAACCAGCGCGCTAGCCACTGCTAACGGGTTAATCACGATAATGCCTTGGGCAATCAGGGTGATAATCACCGCGACGCCGACCGCCAACGCCATCAGCCAAGCACCAACGCCTTTTTTCTTGGCGACCGGATTATTCCAGGTGGAATCCAGACCGACTTCCCGGTCATAGCGTTTCATCGACGGCACGGCGAAGGCGCGGAAAATCACCAGCGCCACCAGCATGCCGATACCGCCAATACCGAAGCCCCAGTGCCAGCCGTGGGAACGGATCAACCAGCCGGAGATCAGCGGAGCGATAAACGACCCCATGTTGATGCCCATATAAAACAGGGAAAAACCCCCGTCGCGGCGGTTGTCGCCCTTTTTATACAGGGTGCCGACCATCACCGAGATACAGGTTTTGAACAGACCGGAACCCAGCACGATAAACATCAGGCCGATGAAGAACAGGTTGTCACCCAACACGGCGGACAGCGCAATCGACAGGTGACCGAGGGCGATCAGAATCGAGCCGTACCACACGGCCTTTTGCTGCCCCAGCCAGTTATCCGCCAGCCAGCCACCCGGCAGGGCGGCTAAATACATGCTGCCGGCGAAAATACCGACAATCGCCGAGGCATTTTCGCGCGCTAATCCCATGCCGCCGTCGTAGACCGCCGCGGACATAAACAGGATCAGTAATGGGCGAATGCCGTAGAACGAAAAGCGCTCCCACATTTCGGTAAAGAACAGGGATCGTAGTGGATATGGATGACCGAGAAAGGTTCGGCTTTCTGGTTTATTAACAGAGGATTGCATAATATCTTGCCTATTTAATTCGCTGCATTGAATGCCGCTTTTATTGTGTGATAGGGGGATCTGTAGCGTCGGCAATTTTCCCTATTAGCCTTAAGTCCCACCTTTTTTGCTGGTCTTCTGATGCTGTCAAAGATCCGACAAACGTGGGGGAAGGGGCGTACTGTATTTTGTTTTCCCCGACTCCTCAACGTTGTTTTCTTTTTTGCCTTCACGTTTTCGCAACATCAATCGCCTTTGGCCTGCTGATTATTTACATCTCATTTCGAACAAATATCCTTCAAATTAACCCCTGCTTTACATAGGGCCATTTTTTAATCGTTCACACTTTGTCCGGTCTTAATGCGCTTGCAGAAGGGTATCGGTTGCGCATATTATCCGACGTTCATAATAATAATTATCGTTTACATTCCCATTCAACATTTCCAGAGAATAACAAATGGCACTTCAGCGCTCTCTTTCATTGACTGCTTCATCAGGCATTTTTAAGCGTGGAACCTTGGCGGTGACTGTCGCCGCAGCACTCGGTTCTTATGCGTTTCAGGCCACCGCGGCTGAAACCAGCACCAATACCGCGAAAGGTGACACCATCGTCGTCACCGGTAGCAGCGCGGCTAACGTAGCACCGGAAACCGCGTGGGGTCCGTCGCCAACTATCGCCGCCAAGCACAGCGCCACCGGCACCAAAACCGACACACCGCTGGTGAAAACACCGCAGTCGATTTCGGTGGTGACGCGTGAAGAGATGGACATGAAGCAGCCCTCTTCGGTGAAAGAGTCGCTGGCTTACACGCCGGGCGTGATGGCAAGTCGTGGCAGTTCTGCGACCTATGATGCGGTGGCAATCCGTGGTTTCACCGCGGTCAATACCAACCAGTATCTGGATGGCATCAAGCTGCAGGGCGATAACTACTCTGAAGTGTCGATGGACCCGTACTTCCTCGAGCGCGTTGAAGTGCTGCGTGGCCCGTCCTCGGTACTGTATGGCAAAAGTAACCCGGGCGGCGTGGTGACCATGATCAGCAAGCGCCCGACCACCGAGCCATTGAAAGAAGTGCAGTTTAAAATGGGGTCCGATAACCTGTATCAAACCGGTTTTGACTTCAGCGATGCCCTTGATGATGCCGGTGTGTATTCCTACCGCCTGACCGGTATTGCGCGCAGTCAGGATTCTCAACAGGTGATGGCGAAAGAGCAGCGTTATGCTCTCGCACCGTCATTTAGCTGGCGTCCTGATGACAAAACCAACTTCACTTTCTTAAGTAATTTCCAAAACGATCCGAATACCGGTTTCTACGGCTGGTTGCCGCGTGAAGGCACGGTGGTGCCTTACGTGGATGCCAACGGTAACGCCCACAAATTGCCGACCAACTTTAACGACGGTGAGCAATCTAACAAGCTGTCACGTAATCAGAAAATGGTCGGCTACAGCTTTGACCATGAATTCAATGACACCTGGACCGTGCGCCAGAACCTGCGCTACACCAAACTCGATACTGACTTTGCGGGCGTTTACGGTACCGGTTATGCGGGCAACGGCGTGTTAAACCGTGCTTATGTACAGTCTAAAGAGAGCCTGAATAACTTTGATGTCGATACGCAGGTTCAGGCGAAATTTGCTACCGGCTCGGTGGATCACACCTTGCTGACCGGTGTGGATTACATGCGTATGCGTAACGACGTGGATTCCGATTACGGCACGGCGAATCCGCTGAATATGCTCAATCCGCAGTATGGCAACCCGGGCATTGCACTCAATTTCCCGTATCAGGTACTGGATCGTCAGGAGCAGACTGGCCTGTACGCGCAGGACCAAGCGGAATGGAACCAGTGGATCCTAACGCTGGGCGGCCGTTATGACTTCTCTAACAACTCGGTCCTGACCCGCACTACGGGGACAACGGATGAAGTGGATAACGAGAAGTTCACCTGGCGCGGTGGTTTGAACTATCTGTTCGACAACGGGATTTCCCCTTACGTCAGCTATAGCGAATCTTTCGAGCCGAATGTCGGTGCCACCTTCAGCGGACAGGCGTTTGTTCCTTCACTAGGCAAGCAGTATGAAGCCGGTATCAAATACATTCCGAACGATCGTCCGATTAGCCTGACGGCTGCGGTCTATCAGTTAACCAAAACCAACAACCTGACGACCGATCCGAACAACATCTTCTTCCAGGTGCAGTCTGGCGAGATCCGTTCGCGTGGCGTGGAGCTGGAAGCCAAAGCGGCGGTGAACGCTAACGTCAACGTGACCGCGTCTTACACCTATACCAATGCCGTTTACACGCAAGATACGGCTTATCAGGGCAAACGTCCGACAGAAATTCCGCGCAACATGGCGTCACTGTGGGCTGACTATACTTTCCACGAGACAGCGCTGAGTGGTCTGACCGTCGGTTCCGGTGTGCGTTATGTTGGCGACAGCTCTAGCTTCTACACCACAGACGAGAAAAATAACCAGGCGTTTGATGTCGCTGCCTATACGCTGGTAGATGCCACCATCAAATACGATTTGGGTCGCTTCGGCATGCCGGGCTCGTCCGTAGGGGTCAACGTCAACAACCTGTTTAATCGCGAATATGTCGCCAGTTGCTACCGTGATTATGCGTGTTATTGGGGTTCTGAACGTCAGGTGGTCGCCACCGCGACATTCCGCTTCTGATAGTTTGACCTGATGGCAGGAAAGTGGGCACGACACCTCGTGCCCTTTTCCATTTTTGTTTCTCAACCTCTGACGTAAAGAGCGTCCAACTGTATGTCTGAACATATTATGCCAAACCACACCGAGCAGAGTTCTGCTGAGCACGCTGAGGCTCATGCCAATGACAGCACCTTCAGCCTGAATCAGGTGAGTTTCACCGTTCCCGGTCGCACGCTGCTTGCGCCGCTGTCGTTGACCTTTCCGAAAGGCAAAGTGTGCGGATTGATTGGGCATAATGGGTCGGGAAAATCGACGTTATTAAAAATGCTCGGACGTCACCAATCGGCGTCGTCGGGGCAAATTCAACTTAACGATACGCCCATTGAACAGTGGGACAGTAAAGCCTTTGCGCGTCAGGTGGCCTATTTACCGCAGCAGTTACCGGCGGCAGAGGGCATGACGGTGCAAGAGCTGGTCGCCATCGGGCGTTATCCGTGGCATGGCGCGTTGGGGCGCTTCAAACATCAGGATCGCGAGAAAGTCGAAGAGGCGATTTCGCTGGTGGGGCTGAAACCCTTCGCCCATCGGCTGGTCGACAGCCTGTCAGGCGGCGAGCGTCAGCGCGCATGGCTGGCGATGATGGTGGCGCAAGACAGCCGCTGTCTGCTGCTCGACGAACCGACCTCCGCGCTGGACATCGCGCATCAGGTCGACGTGCTGGCGCTGATCCACCGCCTCAGCCAGGAGAAAGGGCTGACGGTGATTTCTGTATTGCATGATTTGAACATGGCGGCGCGTTATTGCGACTATCTGATGGCATTGCGCGGCGGCGAATTAATTGCCCAAGGCACGCCGGATGAAATGATGCGTGGCGATGTGCTGGAACAAGTTTACGGTATCCCGATGGGCATTCTTCCGCATCCGGCCGGTGGTGCACCGGTGAGCTTCGTATATTGATATGTCTGAGATTTTCCCTGTACCCGATTTAACGCGCCGCCGCCTGCTTCAGGCGCTGGCGCTGTCGCCTCTACTGACCGCGCTCCCTTCTTTCGCCGCGCCGCGTCCCGATCTTAATAAAATCATTGCGCTGGAATGGTTGCCCGCCGAATTGCTGATGGCGCTCGGCGTAACGCCGATGGGCGTGGCCGATATCCACAATTACAATTTGTGGGTGAACGAGCCAAAACTGCCCGCCAGCGTGATAGATGTCGGCCAACGGATGGAGCCCAACATGGAGCTGTTGCAACAACTGCAACCCTCGTTGCTGCTGGTGTCGCAAGGCTATGGCCCGAACGTTAAACAGCTGGCACCCATCGCGCCGGTATTGGGCATGACCGCCAACGACGGCAGCCCGAATCCTTTGCGGCAGGCGATCATTTCGTTGAATAAACTGGCGAGTTATCTCGACTTACAAGACCGCGCCGCAAGGCATTTACAAACTTATCACGACCTGCTGGAGACCACGCGACAGCACGTGAAGCCCTATGCACAACAGCCGATTCTGCTGTTCTCCTTCCTCGATACGCGCCACGTTTTAGTGTTCGGCAAAGGCAGTTTATTTCAGGAAGTGATGACTGACCTTGGCTTGAGCAACGCCTGGCAGGGGGAAGACAGTTTCTGGGGTAGCGTTACCATTGGGATTGAACGGCTGGCGACCATCAAAAATGCCCGGGCGATCTGCTTTGCCCACGACGATGCCAATATTTTTGAGCAAGTTTCCCGCCTGCCGTTATGGCAAGCCATGCCGTTTGTGCGTGAAAAACAGCTCAGCATCGTACCCGCCGTCTGGTTCTACGGCGCGACCTACAGCGCCATGCGCTTTTGCCGCATCCTAAATAGCACGCTGGGGAAAGCACAATGAACCGTCGCTCACTTAGCCTGGTCTTTACGCTATTGCTGGCGCTGACGGCGGTCAGTGCCGCACTCAGTGTTTATAACTTGCGTCAGTTATTGCCTTTCGATTTATGGTTTAGCGCACTGCGCCAGCCCAATATCAACGACGTCAACCAGATGATGTTCCATTACAGCACCTTGCCGCGTGTCGCGGTGGCGCTGCTGGCGGGTGCGTCACTCGGTCTGGTGGGCCTGCTGTTTCAGCAAGTGCTGCGTAATCCGCTGGCGGAACCGGCGACGCTCGGCGTGTCTGCCGGGGCGCAACTCGGCCTGACGGTTTCGATTCTGTGGGCGCTGCCCGGCGGTGAACTCACGCAACAATTCGCCGCGATGTTTGGTGCGGTGGTGGTGGGGCTGGTGGTGTTCGGGATTGCGTGGGGCAAACGCATGTCGCCGGTCACGCTGATCCTCGCCGGTTTAGTGGTGGGGTTGTATTGCGGGGCCGTTAACGGGCTATTCGGCCTGTTTAATTATCAGAGCCTGCAAAGTCTCTACATGTGGAATACCGGTTCGCTGAATCAGCAAGACTGGAGCGTGGCGAGTTTCCTGCTGCCGCGCCTGATCATTGTGTGGATTTTGGCCTTTATGTTGCAACGCCCGCTGACCCTGCTGGGCCTCGACGACGGCGTGGCGAAGAATTTAGGCCTCGGCCTGACGCTCGCCCGCCTGAGCGTGCTGACGCTGGCGATTTTGATGAGTGCCCAGGTGGTCAACGCCGTCGGCATTATTGGTTTTATCGGCCTGTTTGCGCCGCTGCTGGCTAAGATGCTGGGTGCGCGTCGGCTGACGTCGCGGCTGGTTCTCGCGCCGCTGATCGGCGCGTTATTGCTGTGGCTGACCGACCAGATCATGCAGTACCTGACCCAAGTCTGGATGGAAATTCCGACCGGTGCCGCGACGGCGCTGGTGGGTGCACCGCTGCTCTTGTGGCTTTTGCCGCGTCTGCGTAACAGCATGACGCCGCCACGTTTGGATCAGGGCGATCACGTGCCCGCCGAGCGCCAGCATCTGGTGCGCTGGGTGGGACTGGCGCTGTTGCTGTTGGCGGTGGGGATTGCGGTGGCGTTGATGGTCGGGCGCGATGCGACAAGCTGGACGTTCTCCACCGGCGCATCGCTTGAGTCGCTATTGCCGTGGCGCACGCCGCGGGTGATTGCCGCTCTGGCGGCGGGCGTGATGCTGGCGTCGGCGGGGGTATTGATTCAAAAACTGACCGGCAATGCGATGGCCAGCCCTGAAGTGCTGGGTATCAGTTCCGGTGCGGCTTTTGGGGTGATCCTGATGCTGTTTATTGTGCCGGGCGACGCCTTTGTCTGGCTGCTTCCGGCGGGCAGCGCCGGGGCCGCGGTAACGCTGCTGGTGATTCTGGTTTCTGCCGGGCTGAAAAACTTCTCCGCCGAACGGATGCTGCTGACCGGTATCGCCTTAAGTACCGCCTTCACCACGCTGATGTCGTTGCTGCTGGCGAGCGGGGATCCGCGCATGGGTGGGCTACTGACCTGGATCTCCGGCTCGACCTATTCGGTGACGATGCCGCAAGCGTGGCGCACCGCGCTGATTGCGCTGGTGTTAGTCGGGCTGGTGCCATTTTGTCGGCGTTGGGTCAACGTGTTACCGCTCGGTAGCGTGACGGCAAAATCGGTGGGCATCGCGTTAACGCCTTCGCGCACCGCGATTTTACTGTTGGCGTCGATAATGACCGCCGCCGCGACGCTCACCGTGGGGCCGATGAGCTTTGTCGGCCTGATGGCACCGCACATGGCGCGCATGTTAGGTTTCCGCCGCGCCATTCCACAGTGGATGGTCGCCAGTATTATGGGGGGATTATTGATGGTGTTTGCTGACTGGTGCGGACGAATGGTGATCTTCCCCGACCAAATCCCGGCAGGGCTGCTCGCCACCTTTATCGGTGCGCCGTACTTTATCTATTTGCTGAGAAAACAGGGCCAATCAAAGTAGGGCTATTTTATTTGCCACTTTGGGCTCAGGCAGTGTTCGAAATCCTCACGTACTACGTGTACGCTCCGGTTTCTCCGCGCTGTCTGAGCCCCGATTGGCTGCAACAATAACGCCCTACTTAGATCGGTGAGACACCCGTTAGTTATTTATTCAAAGCTTGGCGAAACAGCGGCGCGCCGCATCGATGGTGCGCTGAATGTCCTCTGGCGTATGTGCCAATGACATAAAGCCCGCTTCGAAGGCTGACGGGGCCAGGTACACGCCTTCTTCTAACATCAGATGGAAGAATTTCTTAAAGCGCTCGACGTTACACTGCATCACGTCTTTATAGCAGGTGACCGTTTCGGCGTCGGTGAAGAACAGGCCAAACATGCCGCCGACATGGTTTACCACAAACGGGATGTTCTCTTGCTGCGCGGCATGCAGCAGACCTTGCGCCAGACGGGTGGTCAGATCGGTCAACGTCTGGTGTACGCCGGTTTGCGCTACCTGCGTCAAACAGGCAATACCCGCCGCCATGGCAATCGGGTTACCCGACAGAGTCCCTGCCTGATACACCGGGCCGGTCGGTGCCAGCGCTTCCATCACTTCACGACGTCCACCGAATGCGCCCACCGGCATACCGCCACCGATGATTTTGCCCAAACAGGTCAGGTCGGGAACCACGTCGTAATGCTCTTGCGCACCGCCCAGGGCGACGCGGAAACCGGTCATCACTTCGTCGATAATAAACAGCGCACCGAACTCATCACACAGCGCACGCAGGCCCGGCAGGAATTCAGGCAGCGGTGGCACGCAGTTCATGTTGCCCGCTACCGGCTCAACGATGATACAGGCGATGTCGTCAGGATATTGCTCGAAGGCCGCGCGAACCGAGGCTAAATCGTTATAGGTACAGGTCAGGGTGTGTTTGGCGAAATCCGCCGGCACGCCCGGAGAGTTGGGCTGGCCGAGCGTCAGTGCGCCCGAACCGGCTTTCACCAGCAGGCAGTCGGCGTGGCCGTGATAGCAGCCTTCGAACTTGATGATTTTGTCGCGATGGGTGAAACCACGGGCCAGACGAATGGCGCTCATGGTGGCTTCGGTGCCGGAGTTCACCATGCGTACCATGTCCATGCTTGGCACTAACGTGGTGACCAGTTCGGCCATTTTGACTTCCATTTCGGTCGGCGCGCCAAAGCTCAAGCCGCGCTGCGCCGCTTCAATCACCGCGTTGCGGATCTCAGGATTGTTGTGGCCCAGCACCATTGGGCCCCAGGAACCGACATAGTCGATATAGGCTTTGCCATCGGCATCGAACAAGAATGCGCCATCGGCACGCTCAATGAATAAAGGGACGCCGCCCACGCCGGAGAAGGCGCGTACCGGTGAGTTCACTCCGCCCGGGATCAACGCTTGCGCCTGCGAAAACAGACTTTCTGACTTACTCATATACGGCTCCTGGATTGTACTGCTCGAAAGAAAAAGAGAAATAATCCGCCTATTCTAAAGAAGTGGGGCGCGTTATGAAACGCTACGCGTGCGGGTGGGCGCATTCCTTTTTCCGAATATTTCCGATGTATGATTAAATTAACGCACTTTCCCCAGTCTCCTTTTCTATAAAAGCCAATGAGCAACGATAATCAGAACGACGCTTTCCATGAGGCAGCCCTGCGCGGGCCGCGTAAACGCAGCGATATTTTGCGCCAATTTTTACGCCGCGATAAAACGCCGGTCGCCATTTTAATGGTCGCCGCGCTGGTCGGCATCGTCGCCGGTTTACTGGGGGTGGCGTTTGAAAAAGCGGTCGACTGGGTGCAGCACATGCGGCTGTCGGGACTCGGTTTTTTCAGTGATTATTGGCTATTACTCTGGCCGCTGACCTTCGTGGTCTCGGCATTATTGGCGATGCTCGGCTATTTTCTGGTGCATCGTTTTGCGCCAGAAGCCAGCGGCTCTGGCATTCCTGAAATTGAAGGCGCGCTGGAAGAATTGCGGCCGGTGCGCTGGTGGCGGGTGATCCCGGTGAAATTTGTCGGTGGCATGGGCACCCTCGGCGCGGGCATGGTGCTCGGGCGCGAAGGGCCGACGGTACAGATGGGGGCAAATATCGGCAAAATGCTGGTGGATATCTTCCGTCTGCGCAGCGCCGAAGCGCGCCACTCTTTGCTGGCGACCGGTGCAGCGGCGGGATTGTCAGCGGCGTTTAATGCGCCACTGGCCGGTATTTTATTTATCATCGAAGAGATGCGGTTGCAGTTTCGCTACAGCCTGATTTCGATTAAAGCAGTGTTTATCGGCGTGATCATGTCGAGCATTGTGTTTCGTATTTTCAATGGCGAAGGCGCGGTGATTGAAGTCGGCAAGCTGGCGAATGCCCCGCTCAATACCCTGTGGTTGTATCTGGTGTTAGGAATGGTGTTTGGCGTCGTCGGCGTCGGTTTTAACGCGCTGATTTTCCGCACTCAGGATATGTTTGCCCGCATCCACGGCGGCAACTTACGCAAGGTGTTGATCATCGGCGGGGTGCTCGGTGGTTTCTGCGGCATTCTTGGTTTGATACAACCGGAAGCGGCGGGGGGCGGTTTTGCTCTGATCCCGCTGGCGGCGGCAGGAAAATATACCCTCGGCATGCTGCTGTTTATTTTCGTGGTGCGGGTTGCCACTACGCTGTTGTGTTTTGCCTCCGGTGCGCCCGGCGGGATTTTCGCCCCGATGCTGGCGCTGGGCACGCTGCTCGGTACCGCGTTTGGCAGCGTCAGTCTGGCGATGTTCCCGCAATATGGCATTGAGCCCGCGACTTTTGCCATTGCCGGAATGGGCGCGCTGTTTGCCGCCAGCGTCCGTGCGCCTTTGACCGGTATCGTGCTGGTGCTGGAAATGACCGACAATTATCAGCTTATTTTACCGATGATCATTACCTGCCTCGGCGCGACCCTGCTGGCGCAGTTTCTCGGCGGTAAGCCCTTGTATTCCGCCATTCTGACCCGCACCTTACAACGTCAGGAACGTGAAAATGCCCGTCAGTCAGACGCCGAAAAATCGCCAGACAGCATAAATAGGCAGGACGACGGCGCAAAAACCGCTCATACTTGAACCATTGGTCTTGGTATTAGATAATCAGTGCATTATTCAGGCAACTAATCTGGTGGCCTGAACTGAAAACGGGTTGGGAGTAAAAAAATGAGTGAAGCAACAATGAGTGATCCAACCGAAGTGGAAACCAGCGCATTGCCTCTGCAATTTACCGAAGCGGCGGCCCGCAAGGTGAAAAATCTGATCTCTGATGAAGAGAACCCAGAATTGAAACTGCGTGTGTATATCACCGGCGGCGGTTGCAGCGGGTTCCAGTACGGTTTTACCTTCGATGATAAAATCAACGATGGCGACATGACCATTGAGAAATCCGGCGTTGCGCTGGTGGTTGACCCCATGAGTCTGCAATATCTGGTCGGTGGTGCGGTAGATTATACCGAAGGTTTGGAAGGTTCACGTTTCATCGTGACTAACCCGAATGCCAAAACAACCTGCGGCTGTGGTTCCTCTTTCAGTATCTGATGAGGTACTGATATCCCTCGTGGATATCGCTGGCAATAAAAGCAGCAAGAACAAAAAAAAGCTCGTTTACCTCCGCGGTAAACGGGCTTTTTCTTTGGGTGCTCACCACTCGATGGTCACCAGCTTCGAGCCAATCGCAATGCCGGGGACGGCGGCCAGCAGACTTTCGCTGATGCGTGGCTGACCGACACTGTGTCGTGCGCAGCTCACCGAAGGTTGTGCATTTGCCACGCTCACTTGGCAAGTGGGAAGAATAGTGATGCTGATGTTGATTTCCCCGCTGCTCATGCCAGCCATCGCGGTTAACGGACTCAGAATAATCAAAGTACTGAGTAACAGTTGTTTCATCGTGTGTGTTTCCAGATGTGTCGTCAGGGATATTCCAAATCATTCAAAGGCTGAAAACAGTTATCGGTCACTTACTGCGGCATCTTTAATTTATTAAATAAATACAAAGTATTGGCATGAGGTGGGAAAGTGTTATCCAACGGCGTGTAATGATGGGTTTCTTAGCTTAATGTTATGAAAAATATCATCTTATTGTGATTTTTATTGGTTTTTTTAAGATGATGACCTAAGGGCAGTATCATAACAAATAGCGGGCCAAAGAAAATTGACATTGTGCAATAAAGCAACAATTCGGAAAGGGACTACAAGAACGGGGGAGGTAGGGCGGCAAGTAAGTAAGTAGACACTCACTCTGTTTTCAGCGGCTGTAGCGCAGTGCAAAGTTGTTGAGCGGCAAGAATAATCCGCGGTCCGGCACGACTAAACCAGTCCGGTTCGACATTAACGATAGGGACATTGAGGGCCGGTTGCCAAAAATCACTAATCGTTTGTTTTTGTTGTTTTTCGCCGCTTATCACAATGGCTTGCGGCTGGCGCGATAAAACCTGCTCCCGACTGACTTGAGGCCACGGCGCACGGCTATCGGCGAAAATATTTCTCGCACCACACAGCGAAATAACTTCACTTTGCAAGGTGGCAGCGGAGGCGGTGAATAACGGCTGCGTCCCAAATTGAATAAATACGGGAAGGGGATGTGTTCGGAAATAGCGCTTGAGCAGCGCATCGCGTTGCAGACGAAGGTCGGCTGCGGCGTCTAATGCTTTTTGCGGCTCACGGCTGTAGGTGCCGAGTTTTTCGAGGGTTTGCGCGATCTGCTCAATATTTTCTGGGTCCAGATACAGCACCCTAATGCCCAGCGACGCGAGTTGTTCGAGCGGACGTTGAGGATTACCGCCGCGCCATGCCAGCACTAAATCCGGTTTGAGCGCCAGAATGCGTTCGACATTGACGCCCTGCCAACTGGCGACCTGCTCGAGATTTTTGGCCTGCGGCGGATAATCAGAATAGGCACTGACGCCGACCAGCTTGTCGCCAAGTCCGGCGGCATAGGCCAGTTCGGTCAAATTCGGGGCTAAACTCACCACCCGTTGGGCTGGCTGTGCAATGGCTGCCAGCGGCAGCCATAAACACAACCACAGAGTTAACGCGCCTGACCTCACGCGTTTTCGCTGTTCGCGAGAGATTGCAGCATGGCGTCGACCATCAGCGTAGATTGCTCTGCGGCAACCACCAGGAACTCTTCGAAGCTCAGGTGTGATTCAGTATCGGCGACATCAGAGATTGCGCGGACGACCACAAACGGCGTGCCGTACAGGTGGCAAACGTGGCCGACGGCTGCGGCTTCCATTTCCACGGCGGCAACGCTTGGGAAGTTGGCACGAATGCGCGCCAAAGGTGCGGCACCGTTAATGAAAGCATCACCGCTGCACACCAGACCGCGAACCGCGTTGAGATTTAACTGACGGATACAGGTTTCAGCCAGTTCGATCAGCGCCGGATCGGCAACGAAGGCCGCTGGACAGCCTGCCATTTGGCCCGGCTCGTAACCGAACGCCGTGACGTCGGCATCGTGATAACGCACTTCTTCCGACACCACGATATCGCCGACCTTCAGCGTAGTGGCTAAGCCACCCGCCGAACCGGTGTTGATCACCACGTCTGGCTGGCAATGTTCCAGCAACAAAGTGGTACCCATGGCGGCTGATACTTTGCCGATGCCTGATTTCAACAGCGCGACGTCAACTCCGTGCAACTGGCCGGTATAGATTTCGCAGCCTGCACGTTCGATGGTTTTACGGTTAGTGATTTTTTCGCGCAGCAGGGTGACTTCCTGCTCCATTGCGCCAATGATGCCAACTTTCATAGTAATACTCGCAGATGAGGTGAAATGAACCGCTTTACCCGGCAATTTGAAGGATTTTGGGGTTATCTATGCGGATTTGAAGGTTTTCTAACAAGCCTAATTGACGATAGTCTATCATGGCTAATGACAAGAGATAATGCGTTTGGGATGCTGGCGACACGTCAGATGGGCCCGTGAGTGGCTGAAAAGGGTAGGGAACATGTCCGGGATCGATTTCAAAAGTAAATTCAATTTCCAGCGTCCTTTCAGCCCGCCGATTGAGGCGCGTGATGAATACGACGTCGTTCGCCACTTTGAAAGCGATCGTGGCAGGATCATCAATTCGGCCGCGATCCGCCGCTTACAGCAAAAAACGCAGGTTTTCCCGCTGGAGAAAAATGCGGCGGTGCGCAGTCGCCTGACGCACTCCCTTGAAGTTCAGCAGGTTGGACGCCATATCGCCAAAGAGATCCTGCATCGCCTGCGCCGACAGGGGAAACTCGACGTACTGGGGCTGGCCGATTTCACCGATCCTTTCGAAAGCGTGGTGGAGATGTCGTGCCTGATGCATGACATCGGTAATCCGCCCTTTGGTCATTTTGGCGAATCGGCGATCAATAACTGGTTTGCCAAACGCATGGATATCGCCAGTTGTGGCACGGTGCCGCTCACCAGCGAACGCTGCACTTTCGACTTTTTGCGACTGCATGAGGGTCAGGAAGAGAGCAACATTCTGCGCAGTAAAATTCGCCACGACCTGTGTCATTTCGACGGCAATGCGCAGGCGATTCGGCTGGTTTTCACCTTGCTTAAGCTGAACCTGACCTTCGCCCAAACCGCCTGTATTTTGAAATATACCCGGCCAGCGTATTGGGCCGCGCCGATCCCTGACCATCACGCCTATTTAATGAAGAAGCCCGGCTTTTATCTGGCTGAAGAACCTTTTATTCAACGGTTGCGTGAAGAGTTAAATATGGGCGAATTTTGTCGCTTTCCGCTGACCTATATTATGGAAGCGGCGGATGATATCTCGTACTGCATCGCCGATTTAGAAGACGCCGTGGAGAAGAATATTTTTACCGTTGATCAACTGTTCGAGCATCTTGAGCGCGAATGGGGCGACAGCACCAAAGGCGACTGGTTTGAAAAAGTGGTGCGCACGGCGTACCAGAAAATGGACAAGGCTAAAACCTTCCGCAATCCCGTGGACTATTTCTTTATGGAGTTGCGGGTGCAAACGGTGAAACATCTGGTGCCTCACGCCGCCCTGCGTTTTATCGATAATTTACCGGCGATATTTGCCGGTGATTTCAATCAGGCTTTATTAGAAGACGTCAGTCAGGCCAACCGTTTGTTAAAAACCTATAAAAGCGTGGCATTTAAACAGGTATTTAATCATCACGAAGTGGAGGAGTTGGAATTACAAGGCTACCGCGTGATTAGCGGCTTATTAGATATTTATAGCCCAATTCTGGATATGCCTTTAGAGGAATTCCGTCAGTTAGTGCGTGATGATACACACCGGAAATTTCCCATTGAAACGCGCCTGTTCCATAAACTGTCTGCCAAGCACCGTCTGGCCTATAATGAGGCGGTAGCGCGAGTGGCAAAACAGCCTGCGGATCAGCAGGAATTCAGTGAGTTCTATTTTCGCGCCCGCATGATCCAAGACTATATCAGCGGCATGACAGATCTTTACGCTTATGATGAATATAGACGCTTGATGGCTGCCGAATAAAATATCCGTCATCTTTCGTGCTGTCACTGAGTTGACGACGTTCCCAGCGTTTATTCGGTTGCCCATGTGACAGCGCGAAATTTTTTGGATATTTGGGTTATGTTTAGTTTTGAAAGAAAATTCTATATTTATGTCAATATGGTTAAAAAATGAGCTTTTGTAAATAAAGACAATATTTTTTTACCATTGTGATTTCGACGAAAGTGAACTTCATGTTTTTAATTATATCTCAGTAACACGACTACCGAGCAAGGCGACTTATCCGAGTCGCCACTAATAATTTTAAGCACTTTAAAGAGAATTCGACTGATGAAAAAACCTACTCTATTCCTGAGCGCTTTGGCGTTAAGTGTTGGACTGGCTGTGGCCCCTGTTTCATCGGCATTTGCCGCAGAAACGGCGTCTTCCAGCACGACCCAAGTTCCTAGTTTGGCACCTATGTTAGAAAAAGTGATGCCGTCTGTGGTGAGCGTGAACGTTGAAGGCAGCGCACCGACCAAGACGCCACGTATGGGCCAGCAGTTCCAGCAATTCTTTGGTCAAAATTCACCGCTGTGTCAGGACGGCTCGCCGTTCCAGGGCTCGCCAGTCTGTCAGGGCGGCGGTCAGGGGGATGATAATGGTCAGCAACAAGCTCCTGAACCCCAGAAACAAGAGTTCCGCGCCTTGGGCTCGGGTGTGGTGATTGATGCTGATAAAGGCTATGTGGTGACCAACAACCACGTGGTCGAAAACGCCACCAAAATCAGCGTACAGCTCAACGATGGCCGTAAATTTGATGCCAAAGTGATCGGCACCGATCCACGTTCTGACATCGCGGTTATCCAGTTAATTGACGCCAAAAACCTGACGGCGATTAAAATTGCTGACTCCGAACAGCTGCGCGTCGGTGATTACACCGTGGCCATCGGTAACCCGTATGGTCTGGGCGAAACGGCGACCTCAGGGATTGTTTCCGCGCTGGGCCGTAGTGGCTTGAACATCGAAAACTACGAAAACTTCATCCAGACGGATGCCGCAATCAACCGCGGTAACTCGGGTGGTGCGCTGGTGAACCTCAACGGTGAGCTGATCGGCCTGAATACCGCGATCCTTGCGCCAGATGGTGGCAACATCGGTATCGGCTTTGCTATCCCAAGTAATATGGTGAAAAACCTGACCAAGCAGATGATCGAATTCGGTCAGGTAAAACGCGGCGAGCTTGGCATTATGGGCACTGAGCTGAACTCCGAGCTGGCGAAAGCCATGAAGGTGGACGCCCAACGCGGAGCGTTCATCAGTCAGGTGATGCCGAAGTCGGCGGCCGAAAAAGCCGGGATTAAAGCCGGTGACGTGATCCTCAGCATGAACGGTAAGCCGATCAGCAGCTTCGCGTCATTCCGTGCAGATATCGGTACCTTGCCAATCGGCACCAAAGTGACCCTCGGCCTGCTGCGTGACGGCAAACCGGTCAACGTTGAGGTCACCATTGAGCAAAGCACGCAAACCGCAAAAGTGGATTCTGGCAACATCTTCACCGGTATTGAAGGGGCGGAATTAAGTAACGGTCAGGCGGGTGATCAAAAAGGCGTGAAAGTGGACGCGGTGAAACCGGGTACCAAAGCCGCCCGTATTGGTCTGAAAAAGGATGACGTGATCCTCGGCGTGAACCAGCAGAAAGTCAGCAATTTGGGCGACCTGCGTAAAATCCTCGACAGCAAGCCTTCCGTGCTGGCGCTGGATGTACAACGCGGCGACGCCTCGATCTACCTGTTAGCGCAATAACGCTTAACGGCATAACGTTTTAAGGCACGCTTCGGCGTGCCTTTTTTATTGGTGCTAAACTGCTGAATAACTTCCCTTACAGGACGCTTTTCTAAAGCGGCGCGTGCCTTTGATGAAAATAGTGATCGCCCCAGATTCCTTCAAAGAAAGTTTGTCGGCATTGGCGGTGGCAAAGGCCATCGAAAGTGGTTTTCGCGAAATTTTTCCTGACGCTGAGTACGTTACATTGCCAGTTGCCGATGGCGGCGAAGGCACCGTTGAAGCCATGGTCGCGGCCACCGGCGGGCGCGTGGTCAAGATCAAGGTGACCGGCCCGCTCGGCAAACCGCTGGAGGCATTCTTTGGGTTGTCCGCTGACGACAGCGTCGCCTTTATCGAAATGGCGGCGGCCAGCGGGCTGGAAAGCGTGCCCAACGACCAGCGTGATCCGCTAAAAACCACCTCGTATGGCACCGGTGAACTGATCCGCAGTGCGTTAGATCATGGCGTAAAGCACTGCATTATTGGCATCGGTGGCAGTGCCACCAATGACGGGGGCGCAGGCATGGTGCAGGCTCTGGGTGCCAGACTGTTAACCAAAGAGGGCGAGCAGATAGGCCAAGGCGGTGGTGCGCTGGAAAAACTGGACCGCATTGATATCAGTGAACTTGACTCGCGTATTAAAGAGTGTCGCTTTGAGGTGGCCTGTGATGTGACCAATCCGCTCACCGGCGAAAACGGCGCGTCGGCGATTTTTGGGCCGCAAAAAGGCGCCACGCCGGAGATGGTTAAACAACTCGACGGTTATCTGGCGCAGTATGCCAGGATTATCCAACGCGATTTGGATATTGACGTCGATAAGCTACCCGGCGCCGGTGCGGCGGGCGGCATGGGAGCAGGACTCCATGCATTTTGTGGTGCCGAGTTGCGCCAGGGGATCGAGATTGTCACCGATGCCTTAGGGCTGGATGCCTTAGTGAAAGACGCCACGCTGGTGATCACCGGCGAAGGGCGGATCGACAGCCAAAGTATTCAAGGTAAAGTGCCGATTGGCGTAGCGCGCGTCGCCAAACGCTATGGCAAACCGGTGATTGGTATTGGCGGAAGCCTGACGAAAGATGTCGACGTGGTATTTGACCACGGTCTTGACGCGGTATTTAGCGTGCTTTCTTCGGTCTGTACGCTGGAGGAGGCGTTGAAAAATGCCGCCGAGAATTTACATAATACGGCGCGTAATATTGCGGCAACCATCAAGCTCGCGCAGAAAATGTAGCGCAGCCCCTAATAACGAGAGCCCATCATGTCCGAGTCTGATTTTTCCGAGCCGTATGAATTCTCTGAACTCTATGATTTATCATCGCTTTATGATTTTTCCTCTCAGCCGGTCAATACCCAAACCAAAGGTCTGGGCCAGATTGATAACGACGCGTGCATGGCCGATATCGGCGGTCAGGGCTGGAACATTTTGCGCGAAGAGGTCAGCCTGCCGGTGGCGGTATTACTGGATGAGCGTATTGAGCATAACCTGTCGTGGATGCGGGAATTCATCAGCCGTTATCAGCTAAAACTGGCTCCGCACGGCAAAACCACCATGAGCCCGGAACTGTACCAACTTCAACTTGATTATGGCGCATGGGGCATTACGCTGGCGACCGCGCCACAGGTGAATGCCGCTTTTCAGCACGGCGTGCGACGGATCATCATGGCTAACCAACTGATCGGCAAAGCCAATATGGCGGTGATTGCGGGTTTGCTGGCGCAAGATACGGCGTTTGATTTCACCTGCATTGTTGATTCCGCTGACAACGTGGATGCTCTCGGTGAGTACTTCGCCGCACGTCAGCAAAAGCTGCGCGTGTTGCTGGAATATGGCATCACCGGTGGGCGTACCGGCGTGCGCAATGCCGAGCAAGAGCAGCAGGTTTTGGAGGCAGTGAAACGCTGGCCACACTCGATTTCATTGGTGGGCGTTGAGATTTACGAAGGGGTGATTGACGAAGAAGCGCCGATCCGCGCCTTCTTACAGCACGTGATGAAACGTACTGAAGCCCTGGCGCTGGACGGTCATTTTGCCGAGCCGACGGTTATCTTAACCGGTGCCGGTTCGGCCTGGTTTGACGTGGTGGCGGAAGAGTTCCACCGTGAAAATTACGCTCTGGACGCGGCACAGCGCTATCACCTTGAGGTTATTCTGCGTTCTGGCTGTTATCTGACCCATGACGCGGGCATCTACGAAAAAGCCAATCAGCGTATTTTGGCCCACAATCCGGTGGCCCGCCAAATGAACAGCAGCCTGCAACCGGCATTACAGGTCTGGGCCTACGTGCAGTCCCTGCCGGAACCGGGCCGGGCGATTATCGGTTTGGGTAAACGTGACGCGGGAGCTGACGCCGGTTTCCCCGTTGCTGCCGGACATTTCCGTCCAGCCCGCTCGGGCTCAGTGGGTTACACCACGGTAGTGCCGGTACCGCAGGAGTGGAAAATCATCAAAATGATGGATCAGCACGCCTTTATGGAACTGCCGCAAGGCGCGGATATTGAGGTTGGCGATATGCTGCTGTTTGATATTTCCCACCCTTGTCTGACCTTCGATAAATGGCGGCAACTGCTGCGGGTGAATGAACAGTGGGACGTGACCGGTGCGGTGACCACCTGGTTTTAACGTGCTGATTCTCTCGCGCTTAAAAACGAAAAGCCCGGCAAGGAGTGATCTCCTGCCGGGCTTTTTGTGGCGATGAAGCGTAACGGGCTGCCCGTTATGCCGTTGCGGTTTGCGCTTTAGCCGCTTCCATCTGCGCGGCCTGATGCTCTTCTTTAAATTTCAGTTTGTCCCATGCGCGGAAGAACGGATAGTAAATCACCAGCGAAATCGCCAGATTGACCACCTGAATCACCGTGCCAGAAATGTGCCCGCCGGTCGCCAGATATCCGCTGATAAAGATCGGCGTGGTAAACGGCAGGGCAATGCCGACCGGTGGCGTCACCAGACCGGTTGCCATGGCGGTATAGGTGACGATAACCAAGATCACCGGCGTCAGGATAAACGGAATGGCGAAGTACGGGTTCATCACCAGCGGAATACCGAACACCATCGGCTCACTGATATTAAACAGGCAACCCGGCGCGGCGATTTTCCCCAGCTGTTTCATCTGGGCACTGCGCGCACGGATCAGCATGAAAATCACTAATCCCAGCAAGGCCCCGGTACCGCCGGGCGCAATCCACAGGTCATAGAATTGTTGGGTGATAATATGCGGTACGGGCTGTCCAGCCTGAAACGCGGTCAAGTTTTCCGACATATTCGACAGCCATACCGGCTGAATGAAGACCAGCACAATCGCATCGCCATGCAGACCGACCTTCCTTTTTAGGCCTATTAAGATCACCGAGAAAATCATCCCCGGCA
>Ga0105854_1000411_pt1 | contig 20369 bp, 21 predicted proteins | sample OrgsoiDNA_201058_FD_89679 | JGI IMG/M metagenome (GOLD analysis project Ga0105854, IMG submission 89679) | Permafrost soil microbial communities from the Arctic, to analyse light accelerated degradation of dissolved organic matter (DOM) -... | ecosystem: Environmental > Terrestrial > Soil >... | reverse complement strand
TCTCGTCCGCGCTCGTGATCGCAACGTCGTTCATCACGCACGACGTCACGTTCCTTGCCGGCCTCTTCTCGTTCGGCGTGCTGCTCGCGTTCACCGCCGCACAGCTCGCTGTGATCAAGCTGCGCATCGACGAGCCCGACCTGCCGCGTCCCTACCGTGCGCCCTTCAACGTCCAGATCGGGCGCGCCGAGGTACCGATCCCGGCGATCGTCGGGTCGATCTCCACCTTCGCGATCTGGATCGTCGCGCTCGCGACGCATCCCGCTGCACGGTACGCAGGCCCTGCCTGGCTCGCTGTCGGCCTCGTCGTCTTCGTCGCCGTCCGCCACGCGCACGGGGAGGGGCTGATGGAGCGAGTGACGGCGCCGGACGAGCGGCCGGTCGAGACACTCGTCGAGTTCCACCGCATCCTCGTGCCGATGAAGATCGGGATCATCGGCGAGGAGATGCTCGCGACCGCCGTGAAGCTGGCGAGCGAGCACGGGGCGGAGGTGCAGGCGCTGCACGTGATCCGCGTGCCGCTCGAGAGCCCGCTGGACGCGCCGCTGTTCGACGAGGAGGAGCGGGCCGAGGAGTCGCTCGCGGAGGCCAAGCTCCTCGGCGCCGACCACGACGTCGTCGTGGAGGGGACGACGGTGCGCGCCCGGGCGATCGGGCAGGCGATCGTCAGCCGCGCGAACGAGCTGGACGTCGACCTGATCGTGCTCGGTTCGGCGCCCCGGTGGCGCCGCCAGTCGCGCTTCTTCTCACCCACCGTCGACTATGTGCTGCGCAAGGCCTCGTGCGAGGTGCTGATCGTTGCGTTCCCGCAATCGGTGATGGACGAGGAGCTTGCCGCAGGCTCGTCCACATGACGGGCAGCCCGAGAGCTACGCTCCTCCGCTGTGAAGGCAATTGTGATCGGCTGCGGCAGGGTCGGCTCGGCGGTCGCGCTCCAGCTTCAGGGCTCGGGCTGGGACGTGACGGTCATGGACGAGAACGAGGACGCTCTCGGGCGACTCGGTGAGCACTGGACCGGCGGCTTCCTCGTAGGGCACGGCATGGACATCAAGTTGCTCCGCGACGCGGGGATCGAGGAGGCGGACGCCGTCGTCGTCACCACCGACGGCGACAACACGAATCTAGTGATCGCGCAGGTCGCGCAGAAGCAGTTCGACGTGCCGACCGTGATCGTCCGCGTGCTCGATCCGGCCCGCGCACAGTTCTATGCAGCGCGGGGCCTCCGGATCGTGTGCCCGACCTCGTCTGCGATCGAGACACTCGTCGGCGCAGTGCGCCAGGCCGAGGAGGCCTCCGTCTGATGTACGTCCTGATCGCAGGGGGCGGGAAGGTCGGCGCGAACCTCACACGGTCGCTCCTCCGTGGCAACAACGAGGTGACGGTGATCGAGCAGCGCCCGTACCGGTTCGAAAAGCTCGAGGCCGAATTCGAGCACCAGGTGATCCGCGGCGACGCGACTGAGCTGTTCGTGCTCGAGCGCGCGGGCATCAAGCGGCCACCCGACCTGCTCGTCGCAGCGACCGGCGACGACGAGGACAACATCGTCATCTGCCAGCTTGCGCGCGAGAAGTACGGCCTCAGCAACGTGATCGCCCGCATCAACGACCCGCGCAACCAGTTGTACTTCGACCTGCTCGGCATCTCACCGACGGTCTCGGCGACCGGCGCGATCATGGGCCTCATCGAGCACGAAGTGCCCGAGCACGGGCTCATCCACCTGCTCGAGCTGCGCAAGGAGAATCTGGAGATCGTCGAGGTGACGGTCGACAAGTCGGCGAATTGTCAGGGCAAGCGCGTCCGCGCGTTGAAGCTGCCCGAGGGCGCACGCCTGATCTCGATCGTACGCGACGGCAAGGCGGAGATCCCGGACGACGAGACGCTGCTCGTGGCGGGCGACCAGGTGCTCGCGATCCTGGAGCCCGGCAAGGAGGACGAGCTCCGGCGCATCCTCCTCCACGACTGACGATCAACCATCGAGACCGGAGGAGCGCTACCTTGTCGTGGTGCGCCGCACAGCGACGCCCACCTTCCTCGCCTGGTTCGCAACCGCCGCCGGCGTTCTCTCGATCGTCTCCGCGCTCACCTCCGCCGCGGCCGACCGTGTCGACCTCGTTCGCGGTGTGCTGCCGCCGGGCGTGCCCGACGCGGCGCGTACGCTCTCGCTCGCGCTCGGCCTCGGGATGATCTGGCTCTCGCGCGGCCTCGCCCGCCGGAAGCGACGTGCCTGGTACCTGGCGGTCGTCGTCGTGGCAGCATCGGCCGTCGCCCACCTCGCGAAGGGGCTCGACTTCGAGGAGGCGACAGTGCATCTCGCGCTCCTCGTCGCGCTCTTCCGCGCCCGTCGCCGGTTCGTCGCCCCGGGGGATCCCGCAACGGTGCGGCCGCTCGTCCAGATCGCGCTCGCGCTCGCGGTCTGCCTGCCGCTGCTCGCGATCTATCTCGATGACAACGACGCCTACTCGGAGCGGATCGAGGTCGCGCTGCTGATTCTGATCGGCGGGCTCGGGATCCGCGCGTTCTGGCTCTGGTTCCGGCCGTTCCCCGTCGCGCCGCCCGAGGATGACGACCGCGAGCGCGCGACCGAGCTCGTGCAGGAGCATGGGAGCGACAGCCTCGCCTACTTCGCGCTCCGCCACGACAAGAACTACTTCTTCTCGCCCAGTGGCAAGTCGTTCCTCGCCTACAGGCTGATCGGCGGTACCGCCCTCGTGGCCGGCGACCCGATCGGCGACGAGGCCGAGCGGTACGACCTGGTTGCCGAGTTCGTACGCGTCGCGCACACAAAGGGCTGGCGCGTTGCCGTCGCGGGCGTCTCGACCGAGGCGCTCGCCGACTACGTCGAGCTCGGCTTCAAGTCGATCTACCTCGGCGACGAGGCGGTGATCCGTCCGGCTGAGTTCACGCTCGAGGGACGTGCGATTCGGAAGATCCGCCAGTCGGTCTCCCGGCTTGTGAAGAACGGGTACGTGGTGCGCGTGCTCTCGACCGCCGACGCCGACGAAGCGCTGCGCTGTGAGTTGCGCGCGGTCTCAGAGGAGTGGCGCGGCAACTGGCCCGAGCGCGGCTTCACGATGGCGATGGACGCGCTGTTTCTCTACCCGGACACGGTCCTGGCCGTCGCAGTCGGCCCCGACGGCTCAGTCGGCGGCTTCCTCCAGCTCGTACCGTCACCGGCCAGCGAGGGCTACTCGCTCGCCTCGATGCGCCGGCGCAGGGACACCCCGAACGGTCTGATGGAATACCTGATCACCGAGACGGTCGCCTGGGCACGCGAGCACGCCGTGACGGAGCTCTCGCTCAACTTCGCCGTCTTCGCCGATTTCCTGCACGCCGACGACGGCGCCACGCGCCGGTCGAAGGCGTTTCGCTGGCTGCTCATCAAGGCCGACCGCCTCTTCCAGGTCGAGCGGCTGCACAGCTTCAACCGCAAGTTCTTCCCGCGCTGGCGCCGCCGGTACTTCTGCTTCGAGCGCTGGAGCGACTTCCCGCTCGCCGGGCTCGCGTACCTGCAAGCCGAGTCGCTGCTCACGCCGCCCCTGCCGTGGGCGAAGACTCGTGACCTGACCGCGCGATGAGACCGGTTCTCGCGATCGCCGCAGCGTGCCTGCTCGTCGTCCTGCCCGCCTCGGCGCGACCGAGCGCAGCCGGTGTCGACTGGGCGGTCTTCGGCTACGACACCGCGCGTCACGGGAGCGCCCCGGGCAGCGGTATCACCGCCGCGAACGTCACGACGCTGGCGCGGCAGCAAGTGCACCTGGACGGGACTGTCGACTCGTCCCCCATCTACCTGCACGACGTGCTGGTGCACGGCGCTGCGCGCGACACCTTCTTCGTCACGACGACCTACGGCAAGACGGAGGCAATCGATGCGTTGACGGGCCGCGTCGAGTGGCGGTTCACGCCGCCCGCCTACGCGCGCCTCGCGGGCTCGGCCCAGATCACGACCGCGACGCCGGCTGCGTCCACCGATCGCAGCGCGATCTACGCCGCGGCCTCCGACGGTCGCGTTCGCAAGCTGCGGGTCGCCGATGGCAAGGTGATCTGGACGACTGCGATCACCCACGATGCGACGCACGAGAAGCTGACGTCGTCGCTGAACGTGTCGCGCGGCCTCGTGATCGCGACAACCGGCGGCTACATCGGCGACGCCCCTCCGTACCAGGGCCACGTGGTGACGCTGTCCGAGCGCACCGGCCGGATCGCGCACGTCTGGAACTCGCTCTGCTCCGACCGGCACGCACTCATCGTCCCGCACACGTGCACCTCGAGCGACTCCGCGATCTGGTCCCGGAGCGGGGCCGCGGTCGACCCGTCGAACGGCACCCTTGTCGTTGCGACCGGCAACGCCCCGTGGAACGGCAGCACGGACTGGGGCGACAGCGTCGTCGTCCTCTCGCCCGATGCGTCGCGCATGCTCCGTCACTGGACGCCGGCCAACCAGGAGGTGCTCAACTCGACCGATGCCGACCTCGGCTCGACGAGCCCGGCGCTCCTGCCCGGTGGGTACGCGGTTCAGGGAGGCAAGGACGGGATTCTGCGCCTCCTGCAGCTGCACCGGCTACCGGGCGTGAACGCGCGTACCGGGGGCGAGTTGCAGACGCTGCCCGCGCCCGGGCCGACAGATGTCTTCTCGGAGCCCGCCGTCTGGAATGGAAAGTGGGTCTTCGTCTCGACGAGCGCAGGCACCGAGGCGCTGCTCTTCAAGGGCGGGCGCCTCCACCCGGCGTGGTCGAACCTGACCGGCGGGACCTCTCCGGCACTCGCCGGGAGCCTGCTCTACGTGGCCGGTGAAGGTGCGGTGCACGTCTACATCCCGACGAGTGGCCGCGAGATCGCAACGCTGCCGTCCGGGAGCGTCCACTGGCAGAGCCCGATCGTCGCGGACGGCCGCGTCGCCGTCGCCGAGGGCAACGCGAACGCCCACGCCACGAGCGGCGTGCTCGACATCTACAGGCTTCCCTGATCGAGACGCTTTACCGGCTCGCCGGTCGACCCTGAGCGGAACCTGGTCCTCCTGCAGCTATGGGCGGCGGCGGCGCACCTGCGGGCCCTGCGTTCCGAGCGCGGCGTAGGTGATCGCCTGGAGCGACTCGTTCAGGTTGCGCAGCTCGTGCGCGATCGTCGTCAGCTCCTCGCGCCGATCCTCGCGCGCGTTCAGCCGGGCCAGCTCCTCGACGATCCGGTCGAGCCGGGCGAGCAGCGCTTCGAGCTGCCGGTCGGTGACCTCTGCGTGTTCCATCACCTACCTAGCTTAGAGCGCGCGACCGCCTCCAGATCCCGAGCCCGATCAGCGCGCCGACGGCATCGATGCCGACGTCGATCGGCGAGCCGTGCCGGCCGCGCACGAACGTCTGGTGGAACTCGTCGGTCGCCGCGTATGCGACGGCGAGCCCGAACGCCCAGGCGTAGGACCCCGTGGCGCGGACGAGCAGGCAGGCGAGGACCGCGTACTCCGTCAGGTGCGCGCCCTTACGCAGCACGGTGTCCCACGTTCCGAGCCCGGAGTTGAGTGAGGGGATCGACGAGAACGCGAAGATCACGCCCGCCCAGACGAGCACGGGGAGCCAGCGAGAGGTCATCGCGGGGGATATATTCGCGGATACAAAGGGCGAGTGGTGAGGGAACCCGGTGTAAGTCCGGGACGGTCCCGCCGCTGTAAGGGGAGATGCCCTCCACCGGAACGCCACTGAGCGAGCGCTCGGGAAGGCGGTGGAGGGGGAGCCCCGAGTCAGAAGACCCGCCGGTCGCCCTCCATACCGATCCCCTCGCGGAAGGAGGAATCGTGGCCAAGCGCCTCATCCTGCTCGTCGTCCTCTCGCTTGCGCTGCCCGCAGCAGCACTCGCTGCGACCGTCCACGTGCGCGTCGAAGGCAAGACCAAGACCCTGTTCGGCCCGACGGAGGTGAGCGTCACCGCATCGAATGCGCTCGACGCGATCCAACAGGCCTCGCTGCTCGGCGAGGTCTACTACCACGTGACGCAGTCGAGCTTCGGCCCCTTCGTCGATCAGATCGGCCTCTACGGCGGCAGCGGGTCGAGCGGTTGGGTCTTCAAAGTGAACGATGTCTCACCGCCCGTCGGCGCCGACAAAGTGACCCTGAAGGACGGCGATCGCGTGCTCTGGTACTTCGCCGATTTCGGCCCGGCGGGTGGGCCGCCGACGCTCACCGTCAAGCCGACGAACAACGGGGGCTGTTATCTCGCGGAGGCCTTCGACGACAACGGCAAGGCCACGACGGTCGGCGGGCTCCAGTGGCACGTCGGCTCGAAGAAGACCGTTGCCGGCAAGACGGGTACCGACTTCTGCCCCGGCAAGCACACCGGACTGCTCGTGCGCACGACGGCAACGGGTGCGATCCGCTCGAACGCGGTGAAGTGAGACCTGCTCTCGTCGTGCTGCTCGCGCTCGCCCTCGCCGGTTGCGGCGGGGGTGGGCGTGAGCATGGGACGGCAACACTCTGGGTGACGCGCGATCGCGGGGCGCGCGTGATCTTCTCCGGCGCGGTTCCCGCCGGCTCCGACGGGATCCGGACGGTGGAGCGAAGGCTGAAGGTGACGACGCGCTACGGCGGGCGCTACCTCCAGTCGGTGAACGGTATTGCAGGCTCGCTCACGCGACAGCGCGACTGGTTCTTCTTCGTCAACGGCATCGAAGGCGACCGCAGTGCGGCCGAGGTGAAGCTGCGTCCCGGCGACGTGCTCTGGTGGGACTACCGCCAGTGGAACGCGGAGACGATGCAGGTGCCGGTCGTCGCCGGCGCGTACCCGCAGCCGTTCCTGCGATCGCCCACGAGTGTCGTGTCGGCGAACCGCGCGCTCGCGGCGCGGATCGCGAGGCAGGTGCACGGCGTCGTCAACGCCAAGCGGCCACTGCGCAACTACATCGTGATCGGCGGCAACCTGTCGCCGGACGCGGTGCACATCAAGCCGTTCCGCAACGGCGTCTTGCTCGAGCTCGGCACCACTGCTGCGCGCAGGCTTGCGTCCGATCCCGCCTCTCTCCGCTACCGGTACGGGGTGTAGTGCACCGTTCCGAAAGTCTCGCGCGCCCTTCCGGCTGCAAAGCGGCGCCGGGCTGCGTCCTCAGTCGCCCCGATAGAACACCGCTATCGGGGCTCCCTGCGTCCTTGCCCGACGTGCTTTTCGCTCGCCAGGATCATCATGGAACTTCCGGAACGGTGCACTCCTGAGCCCGGCGCCTGCAGCCGCGCTGCTCGCCGCACTCGCGACCGCCGCGCTGCTCTCGACGAGCATCTGGTCGGTCGGTGCGATCTGCACGCTGCTCCTGCTCGTCGCATTGCGCGCGCCGGCGAAACGGCGCTGGCCGTACCTGATCGGCACGCTGTCGACTGCGCTCCTCTTCGTTGTCATCACCCCGTTCGTCGAGGTGATCGGGACACACGTGCTGTGGACCGGGCCGACGATCCCGGTGATCGGGACGCTCGACGTGAGCACCGAAGAGCTCCGCAACGGCCTCTTCCAGGGATTGCGCCTTGGTGCCGTCGGGCTCGCGTTCGCTGTCTACGCGCTGCTGATCGACCACGACCGGCTGCTCGCCGCGGCGGGGTGGGCGCGCCGTTCGACCGTCGCTGTGGGCCTCGCGACGCGGCTCGTGCCGCTGCTCGAGCGCGACGCCCGTGACTTGCGTCTCGCGCTGCGGGGCCGCGGCGTCGAGCTTGGGCCGGTGCGCCAGCTCTCGCCGCTGCTTGCCGGGTCGCTCGAACGTGGGCTCAACCTCGCCGAGGCGATGGAGGCGCGCGGATACGGGCGGGCCGGTGGCACGCGCGCGCCGCGGCCGCCCTGGACGCTGCTCGATCGCTTCGCCCTCATCGTCGCTGTCGCGATCGTGGCCGTGGGGGCGTTGTGGCTCTAGCGTCGGTCGAGCGGCTCCGCTTCTCCTACACCGGCGGACCGCCGGTGCTCGACGACGTGTCGTTCGAGATCGCCGACGGCGAGCACATAGCGCTGCTCGGAGCCTCCGGTTCGGGCAAGTCGACGCTGCTCCGCGCACTCTCGGCGCTCGTCCCGCACTTCCACGGCGGCCGCTTCGAGGGGCGCGTCGTCGTCGCTGGGATCGACACGCGTGACGTGCGTCCGTCGAAGCTCGCCGGCACGGTCGCGTCCGTCTTTCAGGATCCTGAGGATCAGATCGTGATGAACAAGGTCGCGAATGAGACCGCCTTCGGCCTGGAGAATATCGGCGTCGAGCCGGGTGAGATCTGGCCTCGCGCGGAGGAGGCGCTCTCCCTCGTCGGCGCCGCGCACCTCGCCGAGCGGCTGACGGGTGAGCTCTCCGGCGGCGAGCTACAACGCGTCTCGCTCGCGTCCGCGCTCGCGCTGAAGCCGCGGCTGCTGCTGCTCGACGAGCCGACGTCGCAGCTCGACCCCGAGGCGGCGGAGGCGTTCTTCGATCTGGTCGAACGACTGCCCTGCGCCGTACTCGTTTCCGAGCAGCGCCCTGCGCGGCCGCTCGCGCACGTTGCCCGGGTGCTTTTCATGGACGCGGGCCGCATCGTGCTCGACGCGCCGCGCGACGACGCGCTCGCCTGGCTCGCCGAGCACCATGCGCTCTATCTGCCGCACGAGCCCGACCTCGTCTGTCGCGTGCGGGATGTGAGCTTTGCCTACGGCGACCGCCTCGTGCTGGAGCACGCCTCGCTCGAAGTTCGGCGTGGCGAAGTGGTGGCGCTGACGGGGCCGAACGGCGTGGGGAAAACGACGCTCGCGCAGATCGCCGCCGGCCTGCTCCGACCGGAGACGGGAGAGGCGACACGCTCGCGTGCCGCGTACCTGCCGCAGGACCCCGGACGGCATCTCGTCACCGAACGCGTGCTCGACGAGGTTGCGCTCGGCTCGGACGTCGAGCGGGCGCGCGCGGTGCTCGCACGCCTCGGCCTCGCCGGTCATGAGCAGCGCCATCCGCGCGATCTCTCGTCGGGCGAGCGCGAACGGCTGGCGCTCGCGGCGGTGCTCGCGACCGAGCCCGCGTTTCTCGTCCTCGACGAGCCGACGCGTGGCGTCGATCCCGAGCGCAAGCAGGCGCTTGCGCGGTTGCTCCGTGCCGAGGCGCCGCAACGCGGGACGCTTGTCGTCACACACGACCTGCCGTGGGCGGCCGAGGTCGCAGACCGCATTGTTCCGCTCGGCGTGCGGGAGAACGTGCGTGCCTAGGTTGTTCCTGATCGCCTTCGGCCTGCTCGCGGCCGCGCTCGTCGTGCAGGACGGGGCGCTCGCGACGGGGCTCGGCGCCGGCGCGCTCGTGGTTGCGGGCATCGCGTGGTTCGAGTCCGGGACCGACTCGACGCGCGAGCTCGCCGTGATCGCGACGCTCGCGGCGGCCGCGGCGGCGGGCCGGGTCCTGTTTGCCGCCGTCCCGGGCGTGCAGCCCGTGACAGTGATCGCGATCGTCGCCGGAGCATCGCTCGGCGCGCGCGCGGGCTTCGCGACGGGCGCTCTCGCAGCTTTCGTCTCGAACTTGTTCCTCGGCCAGGGCATCTGGACGCCGCAGCAGATGCTCGGCTGGGGCGTCTGCGGCGGGATCGGGGCGCTACTCGCACCTGCGCTGCGCAACCGCTTCATGCTCGCCGCGGTGGCCGCGGTGCTCGGCTTCGCGTTCAGCGCGAGCATGGACGTCTGGCTCTGGTACGGCTTCTCGCCGCACACGTTCACGGCGCTCGCCGCGGTGCTGGGCCGTGGGCTCTGGTTCGACGTGTCGCACGCCGCCGGGAACGTGATGATCGCGCTCGCAGCGGGGCCGGAGCTGCGGCGGATGCTCGACCGCTACAGCGCCCGGCTGAAGACGGTGGTCGTATGGGCTTAGCGGTGTTCGTCGCGGCGGCCGTTCTCGCGGTCTCACCGGTGACATTCCTGCAGTCCCACGCGACGGGGGGCGCCTACTCGGAACCGGGCGGAACGGCGGACGCACTCCTGACGTCGTGGGCCGTGCTCGGACTCCGCGCGTCCGGTGCGCAGTCGCCCGACTCACTCGCGTATTTGAAGTCCCAGGAGCCCGTGCTGCAGACGTCCAACGACATCGCGATCGTCGCGCTCGCCGAGCAGGCGCTCGGAGCGCGCAACGACTCGTTGCTCGCGCGCTTGCGCGTCCGGCCGAACGGCCAGATCGGGGAAACGCTGAACGCCACCTTCTGGGGCGTGCTCGCACTTGGGCATTCGACTCCCACGACGACACGCTACGTCCTGGCCCATCAGGCGAGAAGCGGCGGGTTCTCGTGGTTTCTCAACGGCCAGCCCGACTCGAACGACACCGCCGCCGCGCTCGAGGCGCTTCGCGTTGCGGGCGTCCACGGCAAGCCGGTCACGAGGGCGGTGGCATTCCTGCGCTCGTTCCAGAACAAGGACGGCGGCTTCGAGCTGACGCACGGCCGCGGTTCCGATGCGCAGTCGACGGCATGGGCGATCCAGGGCATCGTCGCCGCGGGCCGCGCGCCGCCTCGCGCGGCGTTCGCCTACCTGGCGCGCCTGAAGCGCCCCGACGGCAGCTATCGCTACTCGGCGAAGTTCGTGACGACACCGGTGTGGGTGACCTCACAGGTCCTTGCCGCGCTCGCGAAGAAGCCGTTTCCGCTGGCACCCTGACGGTTGCAGACACGTCCCGGGGACTGTCCCCGGGACGTGTCTGTTCAGGGCAGGCTCCGGAGGTAGTCCACGCGGCGGCCACTGGGCCGGTAGCCGAGGCGGCGGTTGACGGCGAGCATGGCCGCGTTCGTCTCGTCATTCGTCGTCACGATCGACATGACGCCGTTCTCGGCCGCCCAGCGAATCGAGCCGAGCTTCACGGCGAGTGCGAGGCCGCGCCCGCGATAGTCCCGGAGCGTGCCGGTGAACATGTTGGCCGCTCGCCCGGTTTCGGGATCGCACGTGAGGAGCGAGAGGGCGGCGGCGATGCCGTCGACCATCGCCACCACGCTCCCAGCCGCCGTGAAGAGCGGGTGCTCGAGCACGTGCCCGACCCATTCCTCATAGGGGATCGCGTTGTTCTGTTCGGTCGACGGCATGTCGCGGGTTGCCGCCTCGTCGACGGCGTGAACGAGTCGCGGGTCGACATCCGCCACGCGTTGCAGATCGACGCCGGCCGGCGGTGACTGACCGACGGTGCGAGGGTCGAGCACCGACTCCTGCTCGGTCCGCGCCTCGGCGAAGCCGTGTGAGCGGGCGAAGCGGACGCCTGCGTCGCATTCGTGGAAGTTCGTCAGAAGGCGTGTCGCGCCGATCGATTCTGCGTGGTTCGTAGCGGCCTCGAGCAGCCGCGTGCCGATGCCGCGGCGTCGATGCGTGGCAGTCACCGCCACCCCGGCGAATGCAAGGTCGATCGCGTCGGAGAAGAAGTTCTCGAGCCGGCAATCCGCCCGGCCGACGATGCGGCCGTCCACTTCCGCGACAACCGAGAGAGGACGTGCTCGGATCGGCACCGTTCGCTGGCGATGTCGCAGCGACGGTACGTTGATCACGGCGGTCGGTGAGATCTCACGGAGGAGCGCGACGACGTCGCCGGCATCCCGTTCCAGGTCGAGCTCTCTGATGGTCATACTCGCCATGTGCTCGCCGCCATCCTGACGATCGGGAACGAGCTCGTTTCGGGCGACACCGAGAACACGAACGCCTCGTGGCTCGCACGGAGGCTCGAGTCACTCGGCGTGCAGGTTGTGCTCAGCGCCGCCGTGCCCGACGTGACCGACCGCATCGTCGACGTCGTGCGGCGCGAGTCTGCTCGGGTCGACCACCTGATCGTCACCGGTGGACTTGGCGGGACGCCGGACGACATCACACGCGAGGCGCTCGCCGCGGCTTTCGCTGTCCCGCAGGTGGTCGTCCCCGAGCTCGCCGACGACCTGCGCGCGCGCTTCCACGGCGATCCGGAGTACGCAGCGCGCTGGGCGGAACTCCCGGCGGGCTCGCGCCCGCTCGAGAACCCGCTCGGCGGCGCGCCCGGCTTACGGATCGAGAACGTCTGGGTGCTGCCGGGGCTGCCCAGTGAGATGAAGGCGATGTTCGACCTCTACGCCGACGAGCTACGCGGCGGGGCAGCGATCGAGTCGTGGCGGCGCCTCTACCGCACCCGCGAGTCGACGATCGCCTCGGCGCTCGTGACGGCGACCGCGCGCTGGCCGGGCGTCGGCGTCGGCTCGTACCCGTCCTTCCAGAACACCGGGCCGGAGGTCGAGGTGGTGCTGAAATCGGCCGATCCGGACGCGCTCGCAGCGGCCGTGGCCTGGCTGGAGAGCGAGCTGGACCGACTCACCTGACGGCTACGATCGACCGGGTGTCCGCGACCCAGCCCGAGACCTATCTGGCCGACCTGAACCCCGCGCAGCGGGAGGCCGTCATCACCACCGAGGGCCAGCTCCTCGTGATCGCGGGCGCGGGCTCCGGCAAGACCCGCGTGCTCACACACCGCGTCGCGCACCTGCTCGCCGCCTGCGGCGCGAAGCCGAACGAGATTCTCGCGATCACCTTTACGAACAAGGCGGCCGGCGAGATGAGGGAGCGCGTCACGAACGATCTCGGTCCGATCGCCCGGGCGATCTGGATCATGACGTTCCACTCCGCGTGCGGGCGAATGCTGCGCAGCGAGGCCGAGCGGCTCGGCTACCGCTCGAACTTCACGATCTACGACCAGGCCGACCAGGTGCGCGTCGTCAAGGCGTGTCTCGAGGAGTTGGAGCGCGACCCGAAGCGCTTCGTGCCACGCGGCATCCACTCCCAGATCTCGAACGCGAAGAACCAGCTGATCGGCCCCGACGAGTACGCAGCGCGCGTGGCGAGCTTCTACGACCAGACGGTCGCCGACGTCTACTCGCTCTACCAGCGGCGGCTCTTCGCTTCGAACGCGGTCGACTTCGACGACATGCTGATGCTGACCGTCGACGTCCTCCAGCGCTTCCCGGAGGCGCGCGAGAAGTGGTCGAGGAGCTTCCGCTACGTGATGGTCGACGAGTACCAGGACACGAACCACGCGCAGTACGCGCTGCTCAAGCTGCTCGCAGCCGGCCACCAGAACCTGATGGCTGTCGGCGATCCGGACCAGTCGATCTACAGCTTCAGAGGCGCCGACATTCGCAACATCCTCGAGTTCGAACGCGACTTCCCGAACACGAAGGTGATCCCGCTCGAGCAGAACTACCGCTCGACGAACACGATCTTGCAAGCGGCGAACCATGTGATCTCGCACAACCGCGAGCGCAAGGAGAAGAACCTCTGGTCCGAGCTCGGCGAAGGCGACCCCGTGCGCGTCGTCGAGACCGAGGACGAGCACGCCGAGGCTCGCTTCGTCGCCGCCGAGATCGCCGCGCTGATCGAGCAGGGCTACAACTCGTCCGAGGTGGCTGTCGTGTATCGCACGAACGCGCAGAGCCGTGTGCTCGAGGACGTGCTCGTGCGGCAGGGCGTGGCGTACATCGTGATCGGCGGCCCGCGCTTCTATGAGCGCGCCGAGATCAAGGACGCGATCGCCTATCTCCAGGTGCTCGACAATCCGAACGATGCGGTGTCGTTGATGCGGATCGCAAACCGGCCGCGGCGCGGCATCGGCGACACGTCGATCGCGCGCCTCGTCACCTATGCAGACGGTCTCGCCGGCTCGCTCTGGGAGGCGATGGCGAGGCCGCAGGAGGCGGGGGTCGCCGCCGCGTCGGCGCGCGCCGTCGCCGGGTTCCGGAACGTGATGGAGACCCTGATGGCGACCGCGAGCGACGCGACCGTCGCGACGATCCTCGAAGCGGTGCTCGATCGGACCGGCTTCATCGAGTCGCTCGAGGCGGAGCGGACGATCGAGGCGCGTGGCCGGATCGAGAACCTCGAGGAGCTGGTCGGTGTCGCGCGCGAGTACGACAGCGCGGCCGCTGAGCCGTCGCTCTCGGGCTTTCTCCAGGAGATCTCGCTCTATTCCGACCAGGACGCCCTGAGGAATCCGGAGGACGGCGACGGCGGCCAGGTCACGTTGATGACGCTGCACAACGCGAAGGGCCTCGAATTCCGTGCGGTTTTCATGCTCGGGATGGAGGAAGGGATCTTTCCGCACTCGCGGTCGATCGAGGAGAACTCGCTCGAGGAGGAGCGCCGCCTCTGTTATGTCGGGATGACGCGCGCGAAGGAGCGCCTGACGCTGACTCACGCGATGCGCCGCAACCTCTACGGCCGCAGCGACGCGAACCTGCCGTCGCGGTTTCTCGACGAGTTGCCCGAGGAGGGGGTCGAGCGCGAGCGCCTGCGGCCCACGTCGTGGTCGGACTACGGCGCCCGCGCTCAGCGGGAGGTCAAGCCCCGTGAGAACGTCCCCGATCTTTCGACGGGGGACGGCGTCCGGCATTCGTCGCTCGGCGCCGGGATCGTCACCCGGATCGAGCCGGACGGCGTCGTGACGGTGCGCTTCGAGGACGGCAGCGAGCGGCGGCTGATGCTCGAATACGCGCCGCTCGAGAAGATAGAGTAGAGGAATGGATATCGAAGTCCGGCCCTGCGCGACCAGCGAGGAGCTGCGCGACGCGCTGAACGCCGTCGGCCACTACTTCGGCCAGGAGAACCAGCTCGAGGACGCCGAGCGCTTTGCGCGCTGGATCGAGATCGAGCGCATGCACGCGGCGTTCGCAGGCGACCGGATCGTCGGGGGCGCCGGTGCGTTCTCCTACGAGATGTCGGTGCCGGGCGGCGGCTCGGTGCCGGCAGCAGGGGTCACGGTGGTCGGCGTGCTGCCGACGCATCGCCGCCGCGGTGTGCTGACGGCGATGATGCGCGCGCAGCTCGAGGACTCCAGAGCGCGTGGCGACGTTGCGGCCTATCTCTGGGCGTCGGAAGGCACGATCTACGGCCGCTTCGGCTACGGGCTCGCCTCGCGGATGGGCGCGATCTCGCTCTCCCGCGAGCGCACGCGGTTCGCGCAGCCGTTCGAACCGCGCGGGACCGTGCGGATCGTCGACCTCGAGGAGTCGGCCCGTCTCTTCCCGCCTTTGTACGAGCAGGTGCGCGCGCAGCGACCGGGGATGTTCACACGCAGCAAGGACTGGTGGGAGACGCGGCGTCTCTACGATGATCCCGCGCGACGCCAGGGCGGCCCGAAGAATCGCGCGCTGCTCGAGCTCGACGGCAAGCCTGCGGGCTACGCGATCTACTACGTGAAACAGAACTGGCACGCAGGGTCCAGCAAAGGCGTCGTCAACATCACCGAGGTCATCACGCCCACGCCGGAGGCGGCCCGGGAGCTGTGGCGCTGGCTGTTCGACTTCGACTGGACATCCGAGTTCGCCGCCGACTATCTACCGCTCGACCACGAGCTGTTCCTGCTGCTCGCGGAACCGCGGCGCCTGCAGTTCACGATCAACGACGGCGTCTGGGTGCGGCTGATCGACGTCGGCGCGGCGCTGTCGGCACGCGGCTACTGCGGCGAGGGTGAGGTCGTCCTCGAGGTGACGGACGAGTTCCTGCCCGAGAACGCCGGTCGCTGGCGCGTGAGCGCCGAGGGCACCGAGCGCACCGAAGCCGCGGCCGACCTCCGCCTCGACGTCACGGGCGTAGGTTCCGTGTACCTCGGCGGCTTCGGCTTCGGCGATCTCGTGCGCGCCTCACGGGTCGAGGAACTGCGGCCGGGAGCCGCGGAGCGCGGCGATGCGCTCTTCCGCACCGGGGTCGGCCCCTGGTGCGCCGAGATCTTCTAGTGCGGCCCCTCGTACGTTTGCACCCGACACGCGTGAGGCACCGAACCGGGTTCCATTACCGGTCGACTCTTCTGAGAGGCCGGCCTCCAGCTAGGTTCCTGCGAGCGCGCGGCGCACGTCCGGCCGCAGCGGCGCAGGCCGGCCTGCAGAGTCGACGTGCACGACCGTGTGGCGGCCGCGAATGCAGAGCTCGTCGCCTCGGCTGATGTCCCATGTGTAGGTGATCGAGCTCGTGCCGACATGTTCCGCGACGAGCGCGAGGTCGAACTCGTCGTCGAAGCGCAGCACCGCGAGGTATTCGGCCTCGACCGCGCGCCGGGGGTAGTCGGCCCACTCGTCCAGGAGCCCGAGCGACCTCAGGAGAGCAGTCTCAGCCGCCTCCGCCCAGCGGAACACGGCTGTGAAGTGGATTCGGCCGCCCGCGTCCGTGTCGACCCAGGCGACCCGGGAGCGCAGGACGTGTCCAAGTGGTGCCAAGTTCACGATGGGGACCGCCGCCCGCGCTCGCGGAGCTCGTACTTCTTCACCTTGCCCGTCGACGTCTTCGGCAGCTCGCCGAACTCGATCTCGCTCGGGGCCTTGAATCCCGGCAGCGTTTCGCGTGAGAAGGTGATCAACTCCTCGCCGGTGAGGCTCGCGCCGGCTCGCAGCGTGACGAACCCCTTCGGGCGCTCGCCCCACTTCTCGTCGGGGATCGCGACGACGGCAGCCTCGAGTACGTCCGGATGGCGCACGAGCGCGCTCTCGACCTCGATCGTCGAGATGTTCTCGCCGCCCGAGATGATGATGTCCTTCGTGCGGTCGCGAATCTCGACGTAGCCGTCCGGATGCATGACGCCGAGGTCGCCGGAATGGAACCAGCCGCCGCGAAACGCTTCCGCGGTCGCCTCCTCGTCTCGGAAGTAGCCCTTCATCACGTTGTTCCCGCGCATGACGAGCTCGCCCATCGTCTCGCCGTCCGCCGGGACGTCGCGCAACTCGCCGTCGACCACGCGGACTCGATCGGCGCTCAGGTAGGGGACGCCCTGGCGGGCTTTCAGGCGGGCACGCTCGTCCACGTCGAGATCGTCCCACGCCGGGTTCCACTCGCAGAGGGTGATCGGGCCGTACGTCTCGGTCAGGCCGTAGACGTGGTTGATCTCGAAGCCGAGCTTCTCCGTCCGCTCGATCACGGCGGCCGGCGGTGGAGCCCCCCCGGTCGTGACAAGGACGGGCCGCTCGAGCTGCCTCGCCGCCGGGTCGGCGCCGAGCATCACGAGCACCGTCGGAGCACCGTTCAGATGAGTGATGCGCTCCTCCTCGATCAGGCGCCAGATGAGCGGCGGGTCGACCTTGGGCAGGCAGACGTGCGTGCCGCCTGCGGCCGTCACCGCCCAGGTCAAGCACCACCCGTTGCAGTGGAACATCGGCAGCGTCCAGAGATAGATCGAGCGTGGCCCGAGACGTGTGTGCACGAGTTCGGCGAGCGCGTTGAGGGCGGCGCCGCGGTGGGTGTACATCACCCCCTTCGGCCGGCCGGTCGTGCCGCTCGTGTAATTGACGCTGATCACGTCGTCCTCGCTCTCGAGGCGGTCCTCGGGCTCGCCTTCACCCGCGGTGGCGAGGAACGCTTCGTAGTCGCCGCCCTCGCCGCAGACGAGCACGCGCTCGACCTGCGCGTCCTCGACGAGATGACGCAGCGACGCGTCGACGATGAGCACGCGCGAGCCGGAGTGCTCGAGGATGTACGCGATCTCCGCCGGAGTGAGCCGCGTGTTGATTGCAACGAGCACGGCTCCGGCGGCCGGGACACCAAAGTGTGCCTCGAGCAACTCGTGAATGTTCGGCGCGAGGAAGGCGATCCGGTCGCCGAGCTCGACTCCGGCGGCCTGGAGCGCGACCGCGAGTCGCCGCACCCGCTCGCGCAGTTCGGCCCAGGTGAAGCGGAGGCCGCCGTCGACGGCAGCCGTCCGGTCCGGGAAGACAAGTGCGGTGCGCTCGAGGAACGCGAGCGGCGTCAGCCGCGAATGCGAGACGTCCTGGCTGACCCTGGATACCACGGGGGTTTCTCCCACAACCCCGGAAATCTACGGTTTTTCCTTACAGAGGTCGGGCACCCTTCCGGCGTGAGAGGAGTCGGGGGCCTCGTCGCGGTGCTCGTCCTGGTCGTCGCCATCTCGGCGTCCGGCGGCGCAGCCGCGACCCAGCAAGCGCAGGCGGGTGTGTTCACCGGCTACGCCTTCGACGCGTGCACGGCGCCTTCAATCGGCGCGCTCGACGCGTGGGCCGCGTCGCCGTATCGCGCCGTCGGCATCTACATCGGCGGTGTCAATCGTGCGTGCAAGGACGGGAACCTTTCCGCGTCGTGGGTGTCGACGACGCTTTCGCTGGGCTGGAGCCTGCTCCCGCTCTATGTCGGCCTCCAGGCGCCCTGCGTTGGCAAGGCGAGCCTCGCGACCATCTCGTCGAACGTGACGACGGCGTCCTCGCAGGGAACGGAAGCCGCGGACGACGCGATCACCGAGGCGCAGGCATTCGGACTGCCGGCCGGCAGCCCGGTCTACTTCGACATGGAGGGTTACCCGGCAAACAATGCCGCGTGCACGAAAGCCGTTCAGGCATTCGTCTCGGGGTGGGTCGGGGAGGTGCGCGCCGACGGCTTCGTGGCGGGCGTCTACGGCAGCGCCGCATCCACGATCCGCGACATCGCGGCGCTCGGGGCGTCGATCCCCGACGACGCCTGGATTGCGAACTGGAACGGCGTCGAGAGCGTCTTCGGCGACAAGTTCGTGAGCGACAGCGTCTGGGCGAATCACCAGCGCGTCCACCAGTACAAGGGCGGACACAAGGAGACCTACGGCGGGGTGACGATCAACATCGACAGCAACTACGTCGACGGAGCGGTCGTGGGCGGCATCATCGCTGCGCCGCCGCCGCAGCCGATCGGGTTCCCGGCCGGTTCCGTCGGCTCCGGCGACGGCAAGGGGACCGCGAGCTGGCCTGCCGGCGCGTTCACGGAGCCGGTCATCGTGACGCTCACACCTGCGGCGCCGCCTGCCCTGGCGAGTGCCGCCTACTCGCTCCAGCTCACAGTCTCGCGCGCGGACGCGACCGCGGTGACGCGGTTCGGGGCGCCGGTGACGATCCACGTCACGCCGCCGGCTGCGGGCCTCGTGCCGGCGTTCTCTGCGTCCGGCGCGACGGCGCGCGCGGTCGCGCGCCTCAGTTCCGCAGCGCTCCCGGCCGGTGTAGACGTCGGCTACACGACGGAGCCCGGGCTCGATCGACATCCTCACGCTCGTGCCGGGCTGGTTCGGCCTTGGCGCCGACATCACCCCGCCGAGCGCCCCCGGGCCGGTGACCGCGCACTTCTCCCGTGGTGCGCTGACGCTCTCGTGGCTGCCGGCGACCGACAACGGCGGGACGGTTGGCTCCTACGACATCCTGCTCGACGGCTCGCCGCTCATCACCGTCTCCGGCCGTTCGCGCCGGGCTGTCCTGCGCGCGTTCCATCCGGCGGCGCAGACCGTCTATCGTGTCCGCGCCGTCGACCCTGCGGGAAACGAAGGAAAGCCGTCGCGCGCGATCGTCGCCGTGCCGACGAAGCGGCCGGCCGACGTGCCGAAACTGGTGCCGCGCTGGGCATTCGGGCTCTACCAATCACAGCACGGCAGTGGTAGCCGTCCGGCGGTCACACCGCGCAAACTTCCTGCGTGGTACTGGCACTGGGCTGCGTGGCGGCTCGCTCCGTTCCACCTGAAGCCCTAAGCAGTGAGGCGCCCGCAGGCGCCTCACTGCCGTGCCCGTGTGAAGGACGTAACTACTTGGCGTTCACGACGAACGGAACACTCTTGTTCTTCAGCGCTGCACTGGTGAAGCACTGGACGATCGCCGTGTAGGTGCCATGAGCGGGATGGTCGGCATCAATCTTGAAGCTGGCCTTGAAGGAGACCTTGTTCCCGACCTGCTTGAAGCCCGAGATGATCTCGTTGCCGGCGATGACATCGCTCGGGTTCGAAATTTGTGCATACGTGCACTTCGCCTTCGGCGCGACGATCACACCGACAAAGTGAACCTTCACCGTGCTGCCCGAATACGTGACCGTCGGGCCGGGGGCGGCCGCGAACGCTGAAACAGCAGTCAGCGCCGCGATGAGAGCAACAATCGAAAGTGAAAGACGAAACCGCAAAGAAAAGACCCCTTTAGTTGGAAGTCTCCCGACCGTAGTGGCGTTCAAGACCCAAAACGTCCCCCTTTCGATCAGTATTCGCCCGAATTTGATCAGGATTGCGCTCGAACCGGAGCGCCCGCGTCGCGGGCCACGGCGCCGGAGTCTTCACCAATGTTCGAAGCCGTACCCTCCCTCGGGCTACACTGTCGCCCGACCCGGGCGGTTAGCTCAGTTGGGAGAGCACCAGCTCGACAAGCTGGGGGTCACTGGTTCGAGCCCAGTACCGCCCACTCGGAAAGCCCCTGCTAGCCCAGGGGCTTTTCGTCTTTTCGGCGTCCGTTGTCCCTTCTTCGTCCAAGGCGTCCTGGACGAGAGTTTGCAGCCGGTTCGCCTGTGTGCGCTTCTCGCCTTCGTAGAGGTGGCGATAGATCTTGTGGAAGAGCGCGCCACCGTCGCTGTGTTCGAGCCGCTCCGCAGCGACAGCCGCATCCATGCCAGCGTGCGCCATCAGCGACGCCGCCGTGTGGCGGAGCAGGTGGAAGGTGAAGCCC
>Ga0105854_1000403_pt1 | contig 20654 bp, 13 predicted proteins | sample OrgsoiDNA_201058_FD_89679 | JGI IMG/M metagenome (GOLD analysis project Ga0105854, IMG submission 89679) | Permafrost soil microbial communities from the Arctic, to analyse light accelerated degradation of dissolved organic matter (DOM) -... | ecosystem: Environmental > Terrestrial > Soil >... | reverse complement strand
TCATCCGCCTGAGTGGCTCCCACTTGGCTGCGATGAATGAGAACAAGTGGCTGTGCTTTACGCGATTGGGCGGCGGCGACTTATGAGAATAGGTGGCTGCGACCCATGCGAGCCAGTGGCGGCGATGATGCGAATACTCAAGTCCGGCTTGTGATGCCAACAGGTGTCAGACTTCACGTGCCATTGGGTGAGACCACTGCTCCATGACTTGGCGAAGTGTCTTCGTCGCTGTAATGAACGTCGGGAGCAATCAATCATTGTTGTCCCGGTGGCCCTTCCCAACAGTACTCACAACCATGCGGTATGACGCCTAAGAATGGCCGTCACTTAATCGCAAAAATCTGCGTTGTAGACGAACCCGGAAGTGCGTCAAAACGAAGTTTTGAAATTGGATTTATTTGCACTGGCACGAATTCCCCCTTGAATTGTTCGCCATGATGATTTGGGTAAACGCGTCCGCCCCTCACAGTCGAATCTTCAATTATCGAATCTCTTGGACCTCTCCCTCGAGGAACCAACCCGTTGCCTTGACCGCCTCAATAGCAGCTCCTGGATTTGCTGCCCAAAGAATCAGAGCAAGACTTTCTTCAGCCCGACTGCAGGTGACGTAGAACAGTCTAAGGGTCCTATCGATAGAAGTTTCTTTACCTTCTTCGATATTTTTCAAATCGCTCTTGCTCAGCTCCTGACCGCCGACAACTTTGTCATACGCAAAAAGGAAGCCACCGGCGTCCGTATCGTCCATGACGACCATTACGTGCTCAAACTCCGAGCCCTTGACGACCTGGTGAGTAGTCAGCTCCATTTCTCCACGCAAATAAGCGCGGTATTTGGGAATTTCTTGCCAAGGCGTCTTGAACAATGCATCCCATCCACGCTTACGCCTGTCTTCCACATCTTCTTGAGACTTGACGGCAGGAGGTGGCGGAGCGGCGGTCTCATCCTGATACGCGCTGTAGAACCGGCCATCCACATCAAAAAGCTCCAAATCTAGCAAAGGCCCCACAACATCGCGGACTTGAGCTTCAGGACGCAATACGGTCTTTGCGAACTGACCTAGGGAGTGCTGAATTTCCGATACGACTTTGCTTCGCGCCTCGCTATCCTCTGGCAGCTTCGACAGAACTCCATCTCGGCGCAATACGTTCATTGCGGCGAACTCATCGATTGTCGAATCCGCATTGACGCACTCAGCCAGCTCCGAAATAGCTCCTAGCAGAGGACGCAGCATTCCAGGCCCAGACCTTTCACCACTTGAGCTAGGAGCGGATGCGTCTGGGTCCAAGAGGTCGACGGCCAGATATGCATTCAGGAATCCACCTCGAATGGCTGCCAATTTATGTTCCAACGCCAGGGTTGTGTATTTCTTCACATCCCCGCCCCACGCAGCAATACCGGTTTGGTCCTTCATGGCTTCTGCACATCTACCTTCGAACGCCATCTTCTCTTCCGTGCTCAGGTGAGCTGATCCAATGAACATTCGAACTGCGCCACCTTCCTTCTCGGTTCTGGGGGCCTGACGTACACCGGTCTTTGGCTGAGTACGTCCCTCCAGGTCTGCTTCCCATATATCGTTGATAAGGTCCACGATACGCTTTTGGCTGCGGTGATTCATCTGTAGCGCAGGTCTCTCCCAGCTTTCGGGAATATGAGACGGAAGGTCGTCGTGCCCATCGGCGTAAATTCGCTGGCGATGGTCGCCCAGCAGGCCGAGCGTTACCACCCCGGGGAAGTGTACCGACAAAGAGAACAGGGAATCGAGCACGGCCCGCATGGTGTCCTGAGACTCGTCAATGAGAATCAGAGGATGACGGTCAGCTACGATTCTGCGTAACGTCGGGCGTTCGTTAAGCAACCAAGCGGCGGCATCAATGACCTGGCTATGTGAAAGTGCGCCGGCCCCAAAAGTTCGGCGATCTGGGTGGTAGATGAAGCTAGGTATGTCTGCAATCTTGGCGGCATCTTCCTCCAGCTCCGCATACTTTCGTCTGTCAGTATCACTTTCGCCGCGTTTTTTCTCCCTAGCTGCCTGACGTGCCTTTTCTAGCTTCTTACTGATTCGCGCCAGCAATGCTTCTTTGATGTCTTCATCAAAACCTTTAATCAGGTCCCAACAAAATGAGTGAATAGTAGAGACTTCAGTGAGCACGTTCTCGCCTAAGCGCCCCGTCACCACTGCAGTAGCATTTTTGGTGTAAGTGATGACCCGTACTGCCTGCCCCCGCGAGCGAAGACGTTCGGCATACAGTCTTCCAGCAGCGTGCTCGACCACACCCGTTACGCGACGCAATACCTCAACCAAGGTCCGTGTCTTACCGGAACCAGCTCCTGCGAACAGAAAGAAATTATGGGCTGGGGCTGCGGTCACATAGCCGCAGATATCTTCGACGACATGCGCATCCCTTTCATTACCGCCGGCACCTGCGGGCCCGCTCACAGCGTTTCCTCGCGTTTTGCAGTCAACTGCTCATTGAGCCAAGCAAGCGCGTCCAAAATGTACGCAGGGCAGACGAGCCGCTGTCCCTTTTCCATACGTTCGAAGATTGATGCAGAAAAATCACCTTTACTGAAACTTCCACGCAACATGTCATGGAGCTTTTTCAGCAGCTCAACGTGATCAGGGTGGTCGAGAACAATACCGATGACCTTGGCCAATGCACCCCGATGAAGAATCTTCTTACCGCTCTTGTCAGTCTCGTCCTCGAGGGCCTTAAACCAATCGATGTTGGTGAGAATCAGAGAATCTTCGAACGAACTGGGCCACTGTTCGCTGGCCACCGCAACAGGCATTTGCCATGCAAATCGGACTTTTACGCCGTTAGCTGAAGACCAAACCAGCTGTGCATCGGTTGGCTTACGGTACCCCGTGAAGTCTGGCAGCATTGGATGCCACGATGTCAGAGTGTCGTTGCCACACTCGATTCCTTCCTGGCCCGCAATGTGAACAGCGCCTCGAACCGTTCGCCCATTTTCATTCTTCGTTGGCAGCACGGGGTCCAAGTCGGTAATCACGGCAGTTGGAATCCCAAGTCGCTCTACCAGCGGCTTCAGGCGGTGGGCGTGACTTCCGCCAATATCTAGGAACGAAATGTATTTAGTCGCCAGCGTATCGAAATTCTGTTTGATGAACATCGGCACCAGCATGCGCTCCGCAGTCCCCTCGACAAAAATTGCAGCGTCGGCAAACAGCAGGTCTGTGTGCTGCACCTGGAAGTAGCGTTCGGTAAATGTTCGTGTTTCCTCATCATCTCCAAACGCATTTCCCAAGTTGACTACGTCCGTGCTCGGTTTTGTTCCAGCACCATCACCTGGAATCCGCTTGACGTACCGGAGCCGAGTAAAGCTGTCCCCGTGAGCAAGATGGCTTGAATGCGTGCTGATTATCAGCTGGCTGCGGAGGCCACTATGCAATTCATTCTTCGAACAGAGCAAGCCATGCGAGTTAAGCGAGAAGTTTCGTTGAACCTGAACATGAAGGTGGGCCTCTGGCTCCTCGACCATCACCAGATGAATTGGCACTGGTAGGCCTTGCTTTGGATTCAGACGAGCCGCACGGAAAGACACCAGCATGAAGCTCAAGGACTGAAGATTCTGATACCCCAACCCAATGGAGTGCTCTGGCAGCGATTCCGCAGCCACTGCGGGGTCTAGCCGGTATTGAACCGCTGTACCGTGGTCCAGCAGGTCTGCGGTCTGGATACGTGTGCGGAAGTGAATTCCTTTAGCATCATGAAGCCCGGGATATCCCAGAACCTCGACTTCCTCCATGGCTGGCCGCAACGCCTCCGAAATAGAGGAATCCAACTCCGACTGGGCTTTACCAATGGCCTGAACTAGGTCCTCTCTGTTGCCATGACCACTAGGAGCTACGTTGAGATATTGCTTCGCGAATTTCAGAAGTTGATTCGAAAATAGTCCCGGGCGGGCATTTTCCGCTTCTGAGCGCACTTCGTCGTCCTCCGCGCCTAGTCCACGCTGGGCGGGAACGAAATCCACCCGAATAAGGTTTTTCAGGTGAACGAGCTCGACCGGCGCTGCCCCCTTCAGAAGCGGCTGTAGCTCCCGACTCCCTGGATTGGCCAATGGCCCTTTGGCCGGGTCCAAGCGATAGGCCGATATACGACGCAACTCCTTTGGATTCCGGAGCCAATAGTCCAGCAGGTCCGTGGGCCATGCGTGGCCATCGGCCGGCAACGCTTTGACCGGTGCACGCGCTTCTCGGTAACGCCAAGCAAGCCTTCGTAGCGCTGTAGTATCTTCAAACGGCTCGAGGCGTACTCGGATACCAACCGCACCACCTGCCCACGTCAGTGATGTCATGAATGGGCGTACGTAGCTGAATGCACCCTCTTTGGCGTCAAACCAAAGGTCGACGAACGGCATGCAAGACTGAAGAGTCTCCAGCTGCTCTTCCCACATCTCGACGTCCTTATTGTCCGTCGTCGGATCCTCCGCGAGCGCTTCCCACTTCTGGCAAAGGTCTCGTAACTTTCCCCAGTGCGACAGGCTGATGTCAAAAGCTCTGAAGCCCGGTGAGTCCGAGAGGAAATTCTTGAGTGCGGTAAGAATGGAGGTTTTACCGCTATTGTTCGCCCCCACCAGGATGGTGGTCGACTCATCAAGTTCTACGCGTGTCTTAGCAAGGCGGCGGAAATTGCAAATCTCAACACATGCTAGCCGAAGCGGCGGTCCGCTCTTTGAGACAGCGGGCTTGGATGCCGTAGCCTTCGCAACCGCTGCTTTTGTAGCCGTCGGAGCGGCAGCTACGGTCTTACGTGCAATATCGTCTCTGGTCATTTTTTCTTCTAGTCTGCATATCTTGTAACGAACCCTCTACCCGCAGGGCATCAGGAATGACGAAAACAAAAACGTGCTCAGTAGTGGGAGCGGGACGACAAAGCGCTGACCCGAGAGTACCCACCGTTCACCAAGGCGTCGATATTTACTAGCTCTTTAATGTCTGCTAGCTTGACGAGCCGGATACTGGCCGAACTCGGCCTTTGCCTCTGAGGATAGCATCTTGCCTAGCTGAAAAATACGCGAAATCTCACAACTTCGAATGGTGATGTTGTCAACTTCACGAATACTAGCCAAGCTTCAAGCTATGTGCTAATGGATAACTGCAGATGCGGAAGCCATCATCGCGATCTACAACCAGTATGTTTTCGACACAACCGTCAGTTTTGAAGAGGAGGCTGTAACCGCCGGCGACATGGCGCACCGCATTGGCAACGTACAGACCGTTGGTCTTCCGAATGCCGGGAGCATCCGCTTTGTACGAGAAGTTAGGGTTTGAAAAAACGGCGCAGTTCCGGGAGGTGGGTTTCAAGTTCGATCGCTAGGTCGATGTCGAGTACTGGCAGAAAACATTGTCCGTTTTGAGGAACCAATGGCCGCTTTGAAAGGAAAATTGCTGTCCGTTTTGCGAGAAGAACTGGTGTTCGTTTTGAAATGAGAATCGGTGTCCATTTTGATGAGAATATTCATCAATTCCCCCACTTGCACGCTTTATTGAGCGCGAATAATCCCTATTTCATTCGCGCTGCAGCACTTGGTAGTCTGCCATACCGACGCCCTCGCCGCGTCGACCAAGCTCACCTAGGCCAGGGTTGTACTCAGCGTGCACATAATCGGCGAATGGGCACCTCGACCGCAGTCATCACGTACGGCATGACCGAGCGGGTGCTGGCGGCCCAGAGTTCCCACTAGGCATGCCTGTTCCGCAAGCTTGATACACTGCTGCTTTACCTGCTGGGGTAATACATCACCCGCGTCAAAGTCGATGTAGCACAGTACACGCTGCGTAGCGGCCTATGCCAGCCGGCTTCAGCTCTAAGGCGAGAGCTTCGCGCACATCTCTGTGACCCAACCATGTACCCAGACACGATCATCCTCGCTCAGTGCATTCAATGCGGCGGCCAGGTCGATGGCCTGGTCGAGAGAACGAGCTGAGCCCGCACGCACTAGGGCATCAAGTGGCACGTCAAAAATCTCCGCCAAGTCAATCAACCGGAGTAACGGCGGCAGCGTGGCGCCCCGCTCGAAGCGTGAAATTGTTTCCTGCTCCACCCCGATCAGCGCCGCCACTTGCTCCTGGGTGAGATTGCGGGCGAGGCGCTGCTTGGCCAATGCCTTGCCTATCCTCTTGGCAAATTGCCCTTCCTGCCGCGCCGTGACCATATCCACATTCCATGATGAGTAACCACATGAATGGTGGTGCCATGGGGAAATTCTGGTAACATCGCAATTTGTGGTTGAACCACAAATTTTGCATATCACCTCAAAATGGAGACTTCAATGCCCTATTCCTCTACTGTATTTCGGTGTGTGGTAGTAGGTCTTGGATTCCTCATGTCAGGATGTGCAACCGCGCCGATTCCCCAGGTGCAACTGCAAAACTATGCACTCCTCGTACCCCAAGACCTATATGGGAATGGTGCTGCAGTCACCGAAATTGATCGCGGTCCCAACCGGGTGGCGCTGCAAATGACGGCCGAGGGCAGCAATATCCTCGCCGGCGTGAGCACCCGACCGGGCGTCAATGTGCTCCCGGGACGACACACCGTTCAGGTAAATGTCTGCCATGCCAGCAGCACGAAAAGCTGCACTCCGGACACCTATGTGTTCGAGGCGAAGCAGGGTGTGGCCTACGTGTTGCGCGGCCCAATGCAAACCATTGTGATGCTTGATCGATTCAAGAAATCGCCCCTAGGCGAACTGTACCCAGTCTCGCAGCACGAGTTCGTAAGCGACAAAGCTTTAAAGACCATGCAGCGCAATGAACTAACCACTGCGAGCAATGCAGGTCTCCAGATCGTTGAACAGCGCCAACGAGATCAGTCCATGATCCGCAAGGTGGGCACACAAGTGTGCAAAGAGGTCGGCCGAAACATTATCTATACCGGATACGTGGAGAAGGTCGCCGATGACAAGCTGCAGATCCGTATCGCTGAAGCCCATCTCAAGGGGAACCCCAGCCTCCGCCCCGGCGGCTTCACCGCCACGACGGTGTGGGATTCACCTATGCAGTGGGATCTTTGCAGATAGGGCACGCATAGCGCTGGAGCCGTCGTGCCAACACCCTGCTCGCTTAATGCAAAGGTGAGACCCGTTGATGAACTTGATGCAATTCTGGTGCTGATCCGCTGAGCCGTATACAACGGTCGATTCGTTCTTGGCGCTCGCGCTTAAAGTACCGATACAAGTCGACGGTACGTGGCGAGGCTCACCGCTGACAAGGTGCAAATCCGTATCGCCGAGGCGCATTTCAAAGGCAACCCCAGCCTCCGCCCTGGTGGCTTCGTCCCCACGACGATATGGGCGTCGCCGATGCAATGGGATCTGTGTCACTGATCGACGGATTCCCCTAAAAACAACAAACAACATCCGCATTATCTCCCCGTCGGTCACGAACACGCTGGCCCGAAAACGTGACGCCGCCCCCTCTCACTAGAGGGAAACCCCTCCCAAAATCCACCTAAGTACTTGATTTTCAGCAGTTTTCCACTGTTGCAAATATAACATCTTGTAGCCATCCGGCACCTGCTCGTGTTAACTTCCATTGACCGTCCAAATCTAAGCACCGATTGAAAAGAAAATTATGGCAAGCATGTTGTTTGGTAGTGCATTCAACGTGACGCGCATTCGCATGCACAAGCGTCAGGGGGAAATTGCACGCCTCGCAGGGATCGACGCAAGTTATTTAGCGAGTATTGAATGCGGCCGTCGAAAGGCGCCCAATCGCGATGTCGTGGACAAGCTATTGCCAACGCTCAATGTGGACGAGCCTCTGCGCAAGAAGCTGCGCAGTCTCGCCGTCATCGATCGAATGCTAGATGTAGTAGAGGGACAGGCCGCCGACGATCTGACCATTACTCGTCTAAACAAGCTATTGCGCCAGGTGGCTGAATTTAACGAAGGGGAATGGGACTCATTAGAGTGTGCACTCGCTGCCCTGACCAATCAATGTCTGCGACGGAAAGAGGGATAACCATGAGCTAAAAACCAAAAAAGCACCGAAACCCACAAGGGGCTGGCGCTTTTGGCTAATGCAGTGATACGGATCTCGTAAATCTAGTGTCTACTGCCCGCCTTCTCAAGTCAAGCCCTCTTGTCGACAAATTCGTAATTTTTTCATTGCGATCTGGACAAAACACGTCCATTACTTTGACGAGAATAACCATGACCAAGCATCAAGGAGGGACGAGCACGTCCCACGCTGTGAGTATGAACGTCCCTGCCGGCCGCAGAACCAAGCTGCGCCCGGGGCGGTTTGGCAAATTAGAGATCCCGCTCGAGACCAGCAACGTTGAACCGTATCTCTCCCATAGAAAAGTACGCGAGATCGTTACAGTCAGCGGTCGTGGGGTGCGGGGTCACTTTCCTAGCTACAAAGGACAGTTGCTGAAATTTGAAAGCCTCATTGAAGCGGACGCACTGCGGGTGTTCAATGTGGCGAGTATGGTGACGTCGCTGGTAACGCAGCCCGTCGTTTTGAACATCCCCACAGATCTTAAGCCCCGCCGCTACACGCCCGATCTCCAAGTAACCTTTTGCGGCCAAAGCTACTACACCGAAATTAAACCAGCCAACTTCCAAAAGAGCCGGCGCGTTGCTACCCAGCTTCGACAAGTCATCCGACACTTGAAAACATCGCGGAGTCGCTTCGCGCTCATCACCGATACCGATCTGCGGCCGGCAGGGCTCCAGGAAGAACTGACAGACCTCCTGCGACTGCGCCCGGCACCTGGCCGATTTGATCCGACGCTCGATGGCATTCTCTGGGATCCCCATTGCATACACACCGCGACGCCAGAAATTCTTCGCCGCTGGTATGCAGCACAACAAGAATGTGATGCGCTACTCCAGCGCGTGATGCGCCGAGACCCAGACTCTCTTTTTGAACCAGCCTAAGTGGAGAAATCATGATTGCGTTCCTGAAAGACCAAACTGTCTTCCGTAATGGTGTCGAATATCGTATCGACCGGCGCACAGCAACGGGGGTACAACTTGAGAACACGAGCACCGGCGAGTTCTCAATGCACGACCTGTATGCGCTATTGACGGAATACACCAAAGGCGAATTGGCAATTGTTCCCTTAAATCTGCAACCCAAGAGCCGCTGCGCAACCTCACAAGTTCGGCAGTATTCAATGCCACAGAAATCGGCAGCGGCACAATCAGCCTCTCGGCGCCAAATCGACTACATCGTGAAGCTGATTGATCAATGCGCTTTTAAAGGAACAAAGCACCATCTCATTGATGCCATCGCAGAAATCAGCCAGCAAAGAAACGAATCCACGCCACCGCACGTTACGACCGTCTATCGCTGGCACAAGCAATTTCAGCAAGCTCAAGAAGACATTCGAGCGTTGTCTTCAAGGATCGACTCTCGCGGGGGTAAAAACCGATCACGCCTGAGCGCCGACGTTGAAGCGATCATCGACGAAAAAATCGACAACATTTTTTTGGCGCAAAGGACTAGCTCAGCAGAAGAAATTCACAGCGCAGTATTCCTGGCCATTACGCTCAAAAACACTATGCTTATTGAAAGCGAATGGCTAAAAATCCCGAGCTTTCGGACCATCCAGCGCCGGCTCAGTCTCATTTATGGCTACGATCTTGCTGTAGCGCGTTATGGTAAGCGGGAAGCAGATCGTCGTTACGGTGCAACGTTGGCCTCGCGCCGAGTATCCAGGATCCTTGAATTGGTTGAAATCGATCACACACCTGTGGATATGATGGTAGTCAACGACGAGGGGATTGTCATCGGCAGGCCAACAATCACCATTGTCTTCGATCGCTATTCACGCTGCGTACTCGGATACCACCTATCACTTGCAGGACATGGGACGCCGGCTGTTTTCGAGGCGCTTCGGCACGCTATGCTGCCAAAAACCTATATCAAAGACCGATATCCAGATCTCAAAATGGAGTGGGAGTGCTACGGCTGGATGGAGCGTCTGCTCATGGATAACGGCCGCGAATTCCATGCTTTTGCTGTCGTCGATGCATTAATTAATATGGGAGTGATTACTGAATTCTCTGGATCCCGTGAACCTAATGACAAACCGTTCATCGAACGCTTCAATCGCACGTTCAACTACTCATTTATTCATCGCTTGCTTGGCACTACGCTCGCCCGTATCACTGATCGCATCGGCTTCAAGGCTGAGGATGATGCTTGTATCACCTTGGAACAGTTGGATCAGATGATTCATGCCTGGATACTCGGCAGTTATCATCTACGTCCTCACGCTGGCCTTGGCCACAGAGCACCTATTGAAGTCTGGCGTGAAAGCGCAGCCTTGCATCCCCCTCAGCTCAAGGCGAATGCCAAAGACCTGGAGATCGAATTCTCCGAGTCATGCGTATCAAAGATACAGCACTACGGGATAGATCTAAATACATATCGCTATGCATCGAAACAGCTTTCAGATCTGCGCTGCATGCTTCCTGAGAAAAAAACTCGCGTAGAGGTGAAATGGCCACGACATGATGTCGGACACATTCATGTTTGGGACCCGTTTGAAAAGAGATATTTCGAAGTGCCCAATGTCGATACCGACTACGTTGGCCTTACCCTAGATCAGGGTAAGGCTGCGAAGCAAGCGATCAAATCTACCGATGTTCATCAGCGTACTCGCGCCTCAGCTCAAGCTATCGTTCGCGATATGGTAGCGCAAGCCTCTGTAGATAAAAAATATAAGGTCAGGAAGACGGCAGCCAAGCTCAACAATCAAACTAGCAAGGAAATGCACCAGCCCGCCCCTGCACCGAGCGAGTCGAAACCAAGCCACTCTATGGAAGACGAAATGGCCCCGCGTTCCGAGGATCTCGACGGCTATGAATATGAAATGATGAACGACGTTAATGGAGACGATCAATGAGTACTCCCGAAAAGTCCATCATGATTATTCAAACCATGAAGCGCTCATTCGTGAAGTTTCCACACGTTGCGTCCTTGATCAAAAAATTAGATCAGCTAGTCCAGCAAAAATGGCAAGACGAAGAAGCCGACAACATATTTGTACTGGGCGATTCAGGCGTTGGAAAATCGCGACTGCTTCAAAAATTCAGGGGCACCCACCTTCCCATTGTCCACATGGAGTACACCGAGGTGCCGGTTCTCTACGTGAGAGTTCCCCCGAACGGCAATGCGAGTACGCTCGCAAGCGCGATGCTACTTGCACTCGGGTCACCTTTTTGGGATCGGGGAAGAATCAAAGATCTCACCTATCAGTTGCTGTGCCTACTCAAGCAATGCAAGGTCAAGGTCATCCTTTTGGACGAGGCCAACCATCTAGTCGACAAAGGAGGAATCAAAACTCACCACTACACGGCAGATTGGCTCAAAGTCTTATTGGATGAGGCCCGCATTCCCATGGTCATGGCCGGCATTCCAAGGGCGATACGACTATTGAATGCAAATGATCAATTGCGAAGCAGGTTTCGCGAAATCATTTATATCAAACCGTTTTCCATTGCAACCACGACAGAAAGCGCCAAATTTACTGACGTCCTGGTCACCTTTACCAAGATGATGGCCGGTGTCGAAGTGATCAATCTGACCGAAAAAAAATTACAGCAAAAAATGCTATTTGCAACCAACGGATATTTGAGGGACATTCGTCGCCTGCTCGTGAGGGCAGTTGAACTTGCCTTTCACGATGGCTCACTGAAAATAAAAATCTCAACGTTAGAGGAAGCATTCCGGCAGGTCATCTACGCCGGCGCACCAGATGAACGGAATCCATTCTGTGCAAACTTCACGAATACGCCGCTTATTAAAAGTGACGAACCCTTCGCGCCGCGGGAGAACTGACTGATGAACACAAATACTACACCGATCGCACCGATACGTCCCACTCGAAAAGCAGATGAGTGGATTGAGACGCACTTGGTGCGTATTGCCCGTGCAAACGGTCTTCGTTATCCCTCGATGAGTGACATTGAGCGTCTTAGAGCGATCGCCGTTGAGCTCGGGCCTAGAGCCGAATCAAGTGAACACGATTATTTAGCTGACCTCCCTACATGGGCTAAGAAGAAGGCTGGTTCGCCTATTCGTTATTGCCCAGCGTGCTTTCAGGAAGAACGCTTCGTGAGGGCACGGTGGCGGCTCAAGGGTTTCGAAATGTGCACCAAGCATAATTTACACTTGAAAACAGGCTTAGTAGAGCCAGCGTTATGTGTCACGGTGAATTACCCCACCCGATTCAGCTTAATGAGATCAGCAATAGTCAACTTTGGGAGGGTGCCACCTGCCCAATGCCTGCAGATAGAACCTATGCATTTGGCATTTGGGAAGCGTTCGAGCAGGCCTCCAGCGGTAGCAACCCGCAACACATCGCAGAAAGTCTGGCGTGGGCGCTCTTGGCTGAGCACATTCTTGATGCCGTGATTAGTACTGGCGAAGGCCCTGAAGTGCCGCTCAGAGGCCACTCCCGCCTCAACCAGCGCGCCCAATGGCTGAGCGATTCCAATCTAACAATATTCCCGTCCTACACCTCAATCTCAACCTTTCTTACTTCATTGACGAGCCTACCCGGGCGGCGAGCAGCAGCAAGATGTCTTCGAACCTTCATGAAGGATGGTGCAGAAAGCTCGCCTCTTCTCCGATCGCTGCCGCTGCAGGGCCTGCTCGATAGGTTACATGCGACCTCGCCGGAAATGTACTGCCCATCAGCGCAAGGCGCCCTGCCCATGCAGTATCATCCTGAGGACTACGTAAGCCTGAACTACGCCGAACGATTATTAGGACGGGATACCAACTTCGTTTACTTTCTGATGCGGGCAAATTTTTTCGAGCGCGTGAAAAAAGTACGCTTCGGAAAATACGTATTTTTCTTTGTGCACAAGGAAGAAATCGAAGCGTGCAGAAGATGGTTGAGTGAGTGCATGACGCCAAAGCAGTTGATGGACCACTGGCATATCGATAGGAAAACATGGAGAGGGCTTCACAGACGAGGAATTTGTCGCCCGTTCAAGATTGGCATATGGGCATATCATCGTATTGAGGAAATAAATGCGCTAACGATAAAGCTTGAGGGTGCGGCCCGCTTGATCACGGGCGAGCCCACACAGATACTGCCCCTCTTTGCACGCTGGATCCTGGGCCCATACTCGTCGCATTCGACATTCACCTCAATACTTGAGGAGATATGGGCGGGGAAATTGAAATTATTCCGCGACCCAACACAGCCAGGGCTGTCTGGCTATTACGTAGATGCTGCGGCGGAGGTCCGGGCCAGCGAGATTTCTCGCTGCACGCGCCGCGGCAAAAGCATGCCTATGGAGCAGCTTTCGTTGTTTAATATGGTCAATGCCTAGGCAATTAAGGAAAGCGATCCGCGCTATGTCCCACGTTACACACTTATCCTTGCTCCTGCCAGCATTTATTCGCGTCGAAGACATCAACATTGTTTGCTCGACTCGCTATGCGAACCAGCGTGGATCTAACTAAAAAGCATGGCGAGGCGAAGACGCCAACGCGCCGCATTGCCATGCGCTCCCTTCTTGTCCGTCCATCGACTCGGCCTGGTGAGAGCAGCCACGGGTATAGACTTCGACTTGCCCACGTAAATGGACTGGACTCTCCGGCCTGGTTACAGCAAGTGGCCGGAATGGGAAGTCTATCTGCCAATAGAGGCCACGTTAGATGGTGTCCGATGTGCCTGAAACAGGAGCACTGCTTCTGGATGCAGTCATGGAATTCTGGAATGCCAATCTGCCTACAACATCAGTGCTGGCTCGTCGATACATGTGACGGATGCAATCGACCGTTGACTTGGCGCACCGCCCGATACCAGTCCTGCCGCTGCGGCGCTTCGTTAACGGAAATGATTGCATCCACCCTCTCCGCCGACCTGATGATGCTGAGTCCCACCAGCAATAATATACGGCCTTCTAGTTGGTGGGTGGCGCTCCCTCTGGAGCGCCTCTGGAAACTTCTCCACTTTCTCGGTGCTCTGCATGCCTATGGCTTGCTCGGAAAGCCCTTGAAAAAAGCCTCGGTCGCGTCAATAGGCAATACACGGGACTTGATCACTAGCGGCACCGCCATCTTGCTTGGCGGGGAACAGTCATTCCATGAACTGTTGTGCCGTATTCGCATTCGTCCAGCCGCAGGAATATCTGCTCAATTATTGAAAGAGGCCTTTCCTACGTTGCTCGTAAAAATACGACGGCAACTACCTGCATTGGAAAGCGAGATACTGTTCACTTGGGTTCGTTCTTTCCTGCTCGCCAATTCGAACGGCGATGTGTCGATCTCCTGGAAGCATAGCGGTGCCACAGTCAGTGCCGCGGAATGTGCCCGCCATCTCAATGTTCGAGCGGAACGACTTTCCAATATATTGTCGTTGCATGGTATCGCATCGAAGACTCGCATGACGACGGCAGGCCGAACGATGCTGACAGTCGAACCGAAGGTCGTCAAAGAAATTCGTGAGCGCATGTCGAAGACGGTGTCTCGACGATCGGTATCAACGACTTACGGTCTGTCCTCCTCAAGACAGACCGTTTTGATGGAGGCAGGATTGATTCGTGGGATAGCCCACAAGGTGGATGCTGGGTCAGTCGCTGCATTGATTGAATGCATCCCATTTGTACAGGCCAAAGAATGCCGGCAAAATCTCCCTGATCTTATCTCGCTTGACCAATTGCTTCGAACGCTCGTTCCTCTGCAGCTGACCGAGGCATTCTTCAGATCCCTGCTGAATGGCGAAATCAGGTGTGAAAGATTGACCATTTATTGCAGTCATCTACGGGATCTAGCAGTTTCCAGAAACGACATCCAAACACTCCTCGATGCTGTACAAAAACCGCCCAATGAATTCATATCTATTCCTGATGCCGCCAGTCAGTTAAATCTAAAGCAGGAAGTTGTCTATCACCTCGTTAACCATGGCGTGATCAAAGTGGTACCTCAACGAATCGGCCGGCGCCTCGCGAGATTTGTCAAATTGCGAGAATTGGCACGCTTCACTGAAAAAATAGAGTCGCTCGTTTCTGCCGCTTCTCGACATGGGATAAGTCGACAAGCTGCTCTCAGTTGGGCTAACGAAACGGGAAAGGAAATCGTCTCTGGTCCAACTGTAGATGGTGGACGCCAGTACTTTATACGTAAAGCAAAGTAACGGAGCGTTCTCATCAATGCGAACAACAATGCACCAAAGGAACTCGTGATGCGCGCTCTAAAAATGGGGGGGGGATTACCACTGCACGGTTCAAAATTACCCCAGATGTCGAGGTGAAAACTCCCGGAATCGTGAATCAATTGGCAAATCTAAAAACGGTAAAGATATTTTTGGATAGAGAGGCTCCAATATTTTCTACAGTAGGCATTGGAACGGCATATGCATTGGGCGAGTGGGTATGTGAAGTTTGATAATTTGGCCATCCGCGCGGTAAATCTATTCGGCGCAGTGCTGCTTGACACTTTCTCAATGCACCGATCTGCAACGGTATACGAGATAAAATGTTTCCTATTGGCATAGGGAGCATTGAGTGAACCAAAAAACGGGCATGAAGAGGCGCCAAAGTTCGGCGCGAAGCGAAGTGCAAGACCGAAAGTCTGGTGGCGGTGCCGCAACAGCTGGAGGAATGAATTTTCAGGCAGCCGTGACTGCGATCGCTGGCATCCATATGTTGGCGGGGCATGCTTTGGGCTGGCTGGACGGAATAGTCAAGGATCAACCTCTGGCGGTGTGGTCTGAAACAGGTGGCGCAGGCGATGACTTGCGATTTGAGCTTGGTGCTCAGGTGTTGGTGGAGATTCAAATTAAGAAGGGGCTGCAGAAGGGAACCAAGCTCTGGGATGCACTGCTCAACCTTGCGCGAGCCATCGGGAACGCTTCTATACACTACGGTGTTCTAGTAGTGTCTGGAACCAGTAGCGGTACTATTTCCGAAGAGCTTGCGAACGATGTGCGCTGTATTGGTGACGGGCGCATGGAGCGCTTGAATGACATTTCTATTGAATTCATTGATCGGCTCCGTAAGGAAAATCTCGATCCTGAACAGATATGCGCGTGCTTGCGGATAGCCACTGTTCACGCGCGTGCAGATGAATGCGCTGATATTGGCAAAGGAAAGTTTATATTGTCGCACCTCTGTGGTGAGAAGAAGGGGGCGGCTTGGGATCGCCTTTATGGCGAATCCACGTTCATTCCAGAAAGGCGCGGGCGCTGGACTGTAGAGTCGCTAACGCGAATGCTGCGAGCTGCAGATGTGATGTTGTCACATGACGTAAACGCGACGTCGTCGATATTGACATTGAGTAAGCTGATCCAATGGACTGTTACGAGTAACAGCAAGTTCTCAATCCCCGCCGCTAATGTCGCCTTGCCAATTCGAGATGCTTGGATAGCATTGAAGACGAAACATAGTCCTGACTGGGCTAATCATCCAATTGAATTGCCACTACTTTTGCAGCGCTATCGTGATACTGGCGAGCGATCGTCAGCGCTGAACAACACGACTCTGTTTGATGCAGAGTGGACGGGATATTTCCGGCCGCGATCTGTGGTGCTCGCTGGTCCCGGAATGGGGAAGACAACGCTGATGACTCGGCTTGCGAATCTGTATGGGTCTGAAGGCTATCCGGTATTGAAGGTATCGCTCAAGCGGGTCGTGATAGAAATGCGCCATGGTAAAAACTTTACCGAAAGTGTGTTTAGTCTTGGACTGGAAGGTGTACCGCAGTCGCTAGCAAACGATATCCTGCGTGCAGACTTTCGAGAATGGGTCATTTTATGCGACGGCTTGGACGAGACGCGTTCCTCGCAGGGGGAGGTTGCAGAGGCGATGATCAAGTTTTCAGTTGCATATCCGCTGGCGCGTATTGTAGTGACATCACGCCCAATTGGCTACACGACTGGACTGTTGGCGGATTGGTCTCATTATGAATTACTCCGTTTGGATGAGAAGGATGGTGTCGATAATCTTTGCCAATTGCTGCTTGCTTCAAGCCCTAAATTGGGTAGCTTGAAGGAGGCGCAAAGTCGCTTGGCTGAAAGTATCCGGGGACGCGACGAGATTCTTGGTACATTGATCACCCCGCAATTGCTCGGCATGGCTGCTGGGCTGATTGTCCACGGACACCAACTAGGAAGTACAAAAGTTCAGATCTACGACAACTACTTCAGACTGCTGGAAAAGGAAAGTAACGCCAGGACTGGGGAGACTCGCGAACAGCCATTTCTGCGTCGTCTGGTTTTTGAATTGATATGCTGGGAAATCATGGTCGATCCTATTGCCCGTGCTGACGACATCTTGCAACGCGCGGCCACTTCGCTGGCACCGGAATTCAAAGGTTCAAGGCTTGAGGCGAGGGACTCAACGGTCAAATGCCTGGAGCACTGGGAACAATTAGGAATTCTCGAGACTTTGCATTACGGACTCAATGAGTTGATCGCTGCTAGTCATCAGACCTTCGCTGAATTCGGTGCGGCCAGACGGTTAGCGAACATGAAGCTCGAGGATCGGAGCGACGTGATTAGACGTTCGCTCGACAATCCTGCCTGGGTGGAAGTGTTCCGTTTTGCAGCAGGACTCGGTTTGGCGGATGAGTTGATATCTGAGATGTTGAGTAGAGTAGATGAGGATCCCGCTCTAATTGAGCGTGCGCTATGCATCCTTGCGGACAACGGCAACGGCGTGAGTGTGCGATTACGGGTGGCACTTCTGGAACGGGCCAAGCTATGTATCCAATCGGCGTTCGATGAACACACCTATGCCGTGGGGCTCGCGCTCGGTAATGTCTGTCACTTCATCCCGGCCGCAGAAGAACTGCTCGTTCCATTGCGAAGTTCCAACCTTAGGTGGACTCAGGCGATTGCGTATCTATGCGCGTTGGAAGCGGGGCGCGGCGTCGAGGTGCTGGACGAAATCGAGCGTGTGGTGGATAGCTTGGAAAAGCTACCAAGAGCACTCGGCCATGACGTCAAGCACCGGCTGCAGCTAGGGTTACTATCAAAGGTTATCGAGAGTCGGCCTCGTGATGAGGCGCAAGCATATTTGGATAAATTGGTGAACAAGCCAGACCTAAGTCTGCGCACAGGCATGGACGTTGCTGCGTATGCAGAACATAAAGGATTCATGGCGCGTGCACCATGGCTTAATTCTGAGGCGATGATTAGTATGTTGACTCCGCCACCGAAGTACAACAAAGCGAAAGCAATTGAGATGAATCTGTTATTGCGCGCGGCAATATCGAAGCGAGCGCATGCAAAGCCAGAAACTAAATCTGGCTCTCGCTCGCTTCAGCATTGGAGGGCATTTGTTCAGATTACTGGGCTACTTGAGTCTGAGTCAGGAGACACTTTGGCCTGGCTTGAGCCTTCATGCGACACTGATGCTGCTGAGGAGGTTCTGAGGGCGCTACTGGCTCTATCACCAATTGATAGTGGGCAGCTGGCGGCGGATGCTGTGCAAGTGCCGAATCGCGCCAAGAAAAATCCTTACCTTTGGATTCCCGATATGAGTCTAGATATCACTCTGAATTGGCAGCTAGCGACCGGACTAAAAATTAATCGAGCCAAATTGGAAGCCGCGCTGTCTCACCCCGCACGCTGGGTGGTTGACGCCGCAAGCAGTATCCTCGCTGTTCTTCCTGCCCCTTCTATTGATTGCCTTACTCAAATTTTACAGAAGTCGCATGGGTACGGGTTTGGTGGTGTCGCGAAGTTGATTAAACTCTTTTATCCGCAGGATGCCGCGCGCATAATGTTCTCGCGGTTGGAAGGGCCGACTACGCCCGGTTTAGAGTTTGTGTTAGCCGAGCTGGAGAAATTAAATTTACCTTGGTCGAAACGCTTGGATGAGTTGTTAAATTGCTTGGCCAGCGCACAAAATCCACATCTTGCGACGCAGGCTCAGCAATTCAAATTGAAGTACTTCGCACAGTGATCTGAGGTAGCCGGACATTTCCGAACACTTCCATTGATAAACTTGTCAAAGGGAGTGAAATCATGAGATCAACAACATACACGCCGGAATTCCAGCCACTAGGTGATTGAAGGTGATCTTTCCAGCTACTTCGATACCGTAAATCACCGCTTGCTTATGAAGGGAATTCGTAAGCGCATCGCTTATCAACGCTTGCTGGCACTGCTCTGGAAATTCATAAGGCAGGATGCGTTGATCACAGTCTGTTTCGAGCAGCAAGCGAAGGCGTTCCGCAAGGCTGGGTTATTTCACCGTTGCTGTCCAATATTATGTTGCACGAGTTCGATGCTTGGATGGAAATGAACTATCTCAGCAAGAAGGAACTCAAAGACCGGTGGGCATGGAACTTCGGCACTCTCAAGCGGCGGTCCATTGCCGTAAGGGAGAACCGGCAGTGGATACCTGCAATATCCTAATGCCGTTACGCTGATGACTTTGTGGTGGCCGTAAAAGGGAGTAAAGCAGGAGTAAAGCGCACGCCTAGGCAGTACGCGAAGCGTGTGCTCTCTAATTTCAGTGCAATTTTCTGACGCACAATGGAGCAAAAATTTGAGGTGCACAAACTTTGGCGCCGCTGTAGGTCAGTTGTATTAACTGTGACCCGCCCAACTTCATCACTTTGACATCAGATCAGCTAAGCTATTGATTTAGCGTGTACGTAGTTGCACTAACTATGGCGCCCTACGACAACCCGACATGCTTACACGTCAATATTCCCCGCCCGCAACGCATTGGTCTCAATAAAGTTCCGCCGTGGCTCAACATCATCACCCATCAGCGTCGTAAAGATCTGATCCGCAGCAATCGCATCCTCGATCTGTACTTTCAGCAAGCGGCGCACGGTGGGGTCCATGGTGGTTTCCCACAGTTGTTCCGGGTTCATTTCGCCCAGACCCTTGTAGCGCTGTTTGGAGACGGTGCGTTCGGCTTCGTCGCGCAGCCATTGGATGGCTTGGTGGAAGTCGGCGACGGCGGTTTCTTTCATGCGATCGCCTTCGCCGCGGCGCACGAATGCGCCTGGGCCCATCAGGCCTTCGAAGGTGGCGGCGCCGCTGGTCAGCACGGCGTAGTCGGGGCTTTGCACGAAGTCGGCGTCGATGGCGCTGACTTTGATGTTGCCGTGATGCATGCGTTCGACGCGCAGCAAGTGTTTTTCCGACAGTTCGTCGGAGCGCACGTGGACTTTGACGGCGTTGTCGTTGATGGCCGCTTGCAGGGCTTGCGCCGAGGTTTCTGCCAGTTCCAACGTGCTCAAGTCCAGCTGTACGCCGGTCATGATGGCGGTCAGGGCGGCGCGGTCGATGACGCGGGTCAAACGCGTCATGATGCTGTTCGACAGGTTGAACTTGCGTACCAGTTCGGCCAGGGTGTCGCCGGAAATGCCTTCTGCGCCTTCGCGCGGCACCAGTACGGCCGTGTTCAGGGCCACCGTCATCATGTAGGTGGCTTCTTCGGCGTCATCTTTCAGATAGCGCTCGTCGCGGCCGGCCTTGACCTTGTACAGCGGCGGTTGCGCGATGTAGATGTGGCCGCGCTCGACCAGTTGCGGCATCTGGCGGTAGAACAGGGTCAGCAGCAGGGTGCGGATGTGGGCGCCGTCGACGTCCGCATCGGTCATGATGATGATGCGGTGGTAGCGCAGTTTTTCGACGTTGAATTCGTCCGGTCCGATCGAGGTGCCCAGGGTGGCGATCAGGGTGGTGATC
>Ga0105854_1000400_pt1 | contig 20709 bp, 19 predicted proteins | sample OrgsoiDNA_201058_FD_89679 | JGI IMG/M metagenome (GOLD analysis project Ga0105854, IMG submission 89679) | Permafrost soil microbial communities from the Arctic, to analyse light accelerated degradation of dissolved organic matter (DOM) -... | ecosystem: Environmental > Terrestrial > Soil >... | reverse complement strand
TCGTGATGGGATCGGGCGGCGAGACGATCCGGGAGACCGTGGCTTCACTCAACGCGCGTGGTGAGCGTGTCGGGGTGGTGCAGGTGCGGCTCTACCGGCCGTTTCCTTCGCAGGCCCTGATCGAGGCACTGCCCGCGACGGTGCGCCGCATCGCCGTGCTCGACCGGACGAAGGAACCTGGTTCGATCGGTGAGCCGCTCTTCCTCGACACGGTCGCGGTGCTGACCGAGTCGTTCGCGGACGGCGAGCGGGCGGTGATGCCAAGGATCATCGGCGGCCGTTACGGCCTGTCCTCGAAGGAATTCACGCCCGGCATGGTCGCCGGCGTGTTCGACGAGCTGGCAGCTGAAAAGCCGCGACGGCGGTTCACGATCGGAATCACGGACGACGTTTCCGGAACGAGTCTGACGTACGACGCGACACTGGACATTGAGCCGTCCGATACGGTGCGCGCGATCTTCTTCGGCCTGGGCTCGGACGGAACGGTCGGTGCGAACAAGAACACGATCAAGATCCTGGGAGCCGAAGATGGCATCCACGCGCAGGGTTACTTCGTCTACGACTCGAAGAAGTCCGGCTCGCAGACCGTCTCGCACCTGCGCTTCGGGCCGCAGCCGATCCGGGCGCCGTATCTCGTGCAGCAGGCGAGCTTCATCGGCTGCCACCAGTTCGGGCTCCTCGACCGGGCCGACGTCCTCGGCCGGGCGGCGGACGGCGCGACGTTGCTGCTCAACTGCCCGCGCCCTCCGGCTGAGGTGTGGGATGCGCTCTCCCGCCCGGTCCAGGAGCAAATCCTCGCCAAGAAGATCGCCGTCTACGTGATCGACGCGGGCCGGATCGCCCGTCAGGTCGGCCTCGCCGGTCGGACGAACATCATCCTGCAGACCTGCTTCTTCGCCGTGTCCGAAGTATTGCCACGCGAGGTGGCGATCGAGCGAATCAAGGCAGCAGTCGCGAAGTCCTACGGCCGCCGTGGCGCCGAGGTCGTCGAGCGCAACCAAGCAGCGGTCGACCGCGCCTTGGAAGGCCTGCACCAGGTCGAGGTGCCCGAGCGGGCAACGGCGAGCCGAGGGCTGCCCCCGGTCATTCCCGCGCACGCGCCCGAGTTCGTTCGCACCGTCACCGAGGAGATGCTGGCGGGGAGAGGCGACGACCTACCGGTCAGTGCGCTGCCGGTCGACGGCACGTATCCGAGCGGGACGGCGGCCTACGAGAAGCGAAACGTCTCGGAGCTCGTCGCGGTCTGGGACGCCGACTCCTGCATCCAGTGCGGCAACTGCAGCTTCGTCTGTCCGCACAGCGTGATCCGCTCCAGGTATTACGACGAGTCCGGCCTCGAGGGCGCACCGGACGGGTTCCAGTCGGCTCCGCTCGATGCCGTCGGCCTGCCCGACACCCGTTACACACTGCAGGTCTACGTCGAGGACTGCACCGGCTGCGAGCTGTGCGTTCAAGCGTGCCCGGTCGTTGCGCCGGGCGATCCGGTCCGCAAGGCGATCAACCTCGCACCGCGCGAGCCGCTGGTCGCCGCCGAGCGCGACAACATCGCGTTCTTCGAGACGTTGCCCCCGATCGACCGGTCGCGCGTCGACTTCGGCACCGTGCGCGGCACCCAGTTCCTGGAGCCGCTGTTCGAGTTCTCCGGCGCCTGCGCGGGCTGCGGCGAGACGCCGTACGTGAAGCTCCTCTCGCAGCTCTTCGGCGATCGGCTGATGGTCGCCAACGCAACCGGCTGCTCGTCGATCTACGGCGGCAACCTGCCGACGACACCGTGGACGACCGACGCCGACGGGCGCGGTCCCGCCTGGTCGAACTCCCTCTTCGAGGACAACGCCGAGTTCGGGCTCGGCTTCCGGCTCGCCGCCGACCAGCACACCGAACTGGCCCGCCGGCGTCTTGCCGAACTGGGCGATGCCGTCGGCGCGGAACTGGTGCACGACATCCTGAACGCGCCACAACTTCGGGAGTCGGAACTGCGAGCGCAGCGCGAGCGGGTGGCCGAGCTCAAGCGGCAGCTCGACGGGCGGGACGGAGCCGCCGTCAGCGACCTTCTGAGCGTCGTCGATCACCTGGTCCGGCGCAGCGTCTGGATCGTCGGCGGGGACGGTTGGGCGTACGACATCGGCTCCGGCGGGCTCGACCATGTTCTGGCCAGCGGGCGCAACGTCAACGTGCTGGTGCTCGACACCGAGGTCTACTCCAACACAGGTGGCCAGATGTCCAAGTCGACCCCGCTCGGCGCCGTCGCCAAGTTCGCCGCTGCCGGCAAGACCGTGCCCAAGAAGGACCTCGCCCTGCAGGCGATCGCCTACGGCAGCGTCTACGTCGCCCGGGTCGCGATGGGAGCCGATCCACAGCAGACACTGAGCGCCTTCCGCGAGGCGGAGGCCTACGACGGGCCCTCACTCCTGCTGGCGTACAGTCACTGCATCGCGCACGGCATCGAGATGCGAAACGGGCTCGACCAGCAGTATCGCGCTGTTGCGAGCGGCTACTGGCCTCTGCTCCGATACGACCCGATGCTCCGTGCGGCCGGCGGCAATCCGTTCCTGCTCGACTCTCCGCGACCACGTATCCCGCTCGCCGATTACACCCACCGCGAGTTGCGCTATCGCTCGCTCGCGAACACCGACCCGGCCGAGGCCGAACGGTTGCACGGGCTGGCCGAGCAAGCCGTCGATCAGCGCTGGGACGTGTATGAGCAGATGGCGACCCGCGGCGCGCAGCACTACGCCGCCGACGCACGAAAGGATCGCTGATGGATCTTTCGACCAGCTACATGGGCCTCACGTTGCGCAACCCGCTCGTCGCGTCGGCCTCGCCGCTCTCCCAGACAGTCGACCGCGTGCAGCGGCTCGCCGATAGCGGAGTCGGCGCGATCGTCCTCTACTCCCTGTTCGAGGAGCAGCTGCGCCGGGAGGCGACCCAGGACGCGCGACTGTTCGACGTCGGCACCGAGAGCTTCGCGGAGTAGCTCTCCTACTTCCCGGCCAACGCCGATGAAGAGGCCGGCCCGCAGGGCTACGTGAGCCTGCTCGAGCGCGCCGTCAAGGCGGTCGACATTCCGGTGATCGGCAGCCTCAACGGCATCACGCCGAGCGGCTGGAGCGACTACGCCCGCGCAATGCAGGATGCCGGCGCCGCCGCGATCGAGCTGAACATCTACTACCTCCCCGGCGACCCGCACATCTCGGGCCGTGATGTCGAGCAGCGGCACCTCGACGTGCTGGCGCGGGTCAAGGACGCAGTCACGCTGCCGGTCGCCGTGAAGCTGAGCCCGTACTTCAGCTCGACCGGCGAGATGGCGCTGCGGCTGGACGAGGCGGGCGCGGACGCGCTGGTGCTCTTCAACCGGTTCCTGCAACCCGACATCGACCCCGACACTCTCACCGTGGTGCCGCAGGTCGGCCTCTCCAACCCGGCGGAGGCCCGGCTGCCGCGCACGTGGATCGCGCTCCTCTACGGACGGGTGCGGGCCTCGCTCGCGGCGACGACCGGCGTCGAGACCTCGGCGGACGTGGCCAGATACCTCCTCGCCGGGGCCGACGTCGTGATGACCGCCTCGGCGCTCGTGCGGCACGGCCCCGAATACGCAACCGTGCTGCTCGACGGCCTCTCGGACTGGATGGCGGCCAAGAAATTTGCAACTGTCGACGAACTGCGCGGCATGCTCGCCGTGCCACCCGAAACCGACGAGGCAGGCTATGAGCGCGCCGGCTACGTCGTTGCGTTGCGGAGGGCCAACAGCGGCATCTACGGGCCCTGGTGAGCACCCGCTGATCGCGAAGACCTGGGAGGGCGGGCCAAACTGGGGCGCAAAGTAAGGCTAGGCCGCGTCGAGCGCGGGCGCCTCGGGCGTTCGCACCGGCGTCTCGGGCTTCCGAGCCGGCGCCTTGCGCTCATGGTTCAGCTCCGGCAACCACTCGAGCCACGTCGGGAGGTACCAGTTCCAATCTCCGAGCAGCTTCATCGACGCCGGCAGGAGCACGGCGCGCACGAGCGTTGCATCGAGCGTGATCGCCACCGCCAACCCGATGCCCATCTGCTTCATCTCCAGGACGTTCAGCGTCGCGAAGATCGCGAACACCCCGACCATCACGGCCGCCGCGCTCGTGACGACGCTCGCCGACTGCTTGATCCCGGCGGCGACGGCCTCGTCGGTGTCCATGCCGCCGTCGACGAGCTCCTTGATCCGGCTGAGGATGAACACGTGGTAGTCCATCGAGATCCCGAACAGGATCACGAACAGGAACATCGGCAGCCACGAGACAATCGCGCCGTTCGAGTGGAAGCCGAGGATCCCGTCCGCCCAGTGATGCTGGAAGACGAGCACGAGGACGCCGTACGCCGCCCCGACCGAGAGCAGATTCAGGACAACGGCCTTGATCGGGATGACGATCGAGCGAAAGGTCACGAGGAGCAAGACGAACACGAGCAGAAGCGCGAACCCGAAGACCAGCGGCATGTGGTGCGTCATCGTCGCGTTGAAGTCGACGGTGGCGGCCGTCGTGCCCGAGACGGCGACAATCACGCCGGGGACCCGGCCGATCGTCTCCGGGATCACGGTGTCGCGTAGCGTCGCGAGCGCCTCCTTCGATGCCCGGTCGTTCCCGTCGCCCTTGAACGTGATGGAGACGGCCGCAACGGTCTTCCTGCCGTTGACGCGCACGCCGGTCGGCTTCGTCATCTGCCCGGTCGAAACGGCGACCCGCTGGAGCTCGCGGATCGCATCGCGCATTCGCGGCGTCGTCACGTCTCGAGCCTTGATGGCCACCACGGCGGGTGTCTGAGCGCCGACGAACTGCACGTCTCCGAACGCCGCCTGGATGCGGTCATACGTCTTGGCGAAGCCGAGGCTCGACGGCAGGTCGCTGAAGCCCGGGAACTGCGTGTGCAGTCCGAGCGCGGGCACCGACAGCGCGAGGAGCACGGCCGCCGACACCGCGGCCGACAGCGCCGGACGCCGCAACGCTCGCTCCAGCACAAAACTCCAGAACCGCGATTCGCGAGCATTCGTCCCGCCTCGGTTGAGGAATCGGATCCGCCCCTTGTCGACACGGCCGCCGAGCATCGAGAGCATCGCGGGGAGCACCGTCAGCGACCCGATGATCGCGACGGCCACCATCAGCATCGTTCCGACTGCGAACGACGCGAAGATCGCCGAGCCGCTGAAGAACATCCCTGCCATCGCGATCAGCACCGTGAGGCCGGAGACGAGCACCGTGTGGCCTGAGGTCGCTGCCGTGTTCAGAAGCGCCTCGCGTCGCGAGAACCCCTTCGCCCGTTCCTCGCGCTCGCGCCGGATGTAGAAGAGCGAATAGTCGATTCCCACGGCCATCCCAACGAGGAGGATCACCGACTTCGCGTCGCCGGACATCGGAAAGACGTGACTCGCCACGCCGGCGAGGCCCACTGTCGCGAGGACGCCCGAGAACGCGAGCAATACCGGCAGCCCGGCCGCGACGAGCGCGCCGAAGGCGACGAGCAGGATCGCCACGGTCATGGGAACCGTGCTGATCTCGGCGCGTTGAAAGTCCTTGCCGATCGACTTCTCGAGCGCGTGGTCCGAGCTCGCCTTGCCGAACTCCGACACGAGCAGTACGGGATGGTCTCTCTGCGCGGCCGCCACCGCGTCGAGGATCGGCTGCATCCTCTTCGCGGCCTGGTCGGCGCTACCGCGGACCCGGAACGACACGAGAGCCGAGCGGAGGTCCCAGGACATGAGATCCGCGCCCGAGCCCTGCGGGTCGAGTGGCGAGCGGAGGTTCCGAACGTCGTCCATGGGCCGCAGCCGGTTCGTCACGTCGCGGAGCGCCGCGTACAGCTTCGAGGTCGGAGTCGAAAGTCTCGTGATCGAAACGAGGACGACCTCCTCGGCCGGCGTCTGCAGCTTGGCCTTTGAGAGGATCTGATCCGCACGCGCCGACTCGCCCGTCGTGGAGTTGCGTGTCGGCATCGACTTCGTTCCGGACGACGCGCCGAGCGCAACAGCGACAGCGACGAAGGCGATCCAGGCGAAGATCGCATCCTTCGGATTCGCCGCCGCCCAGGCGCCGATCCGTCCTGCAAGGTTCGTCCGACTCATCGAGCTGTCTCGTTCAATCGCATCTAAGCACCCGCGCTGCTGCGTCCCGAGAGTGGGGCGCAGACACGTGTCTCCTACTTCGAATCTAAGGACTTTCGCCCCCTTCAGACACCGTCTTTTGGGGGGTCCTGCGCATTCCGCCTACTTCACAGAACCGTCTTCGTCAGTCAGACTCGCGGCAGTGCAGATCATCGACCTCACGCATCACCTCGAGGAGGGAATGTCGATTTTCCCGGGGCTCGCGCAACCGTCGTTTCGAGCGATCGCGCGGGTCGAGGACGACGGCTATGCGATGTCGGAGTACCACCTCATCAACCACATCGGCACCCACGTCGACGCGCCGGCCCATCAGATCGCGGGCGGTGACACACTCGACGAGATTCCGCTCGAGCGGCTCGTAACCGATGCGCTGACGATCGATGTTTCAGCGCGCGCGCACGGACCGATCCCTGTCGCGGAGCTCGAGCCGTACTTCACGAAGATTCGCGAGGGTGATCTCGTGTTCCTGTACTCCGACAACGCCCGCAACTGGCGGACCGATGCCTACTGGACGGGCTGGAGCTACCCCGACGCAGAGGCCTCTCGGGCGCTGATCGACCTCGGTATCTCCGGGATCGGCTTCGACGGCCCGTCGGCCGACCCCGTCGATACGACCACGTTCGAGCTCCATCGTGTCTGGCTCGGGGCCGGGCGGCTCATCCTCGAGAACATCGCAAACCTCGACCGGCTTCCTGAACGGGCGCCGGTCGTGGTCGCGCCGATGAAGGTTCGCGACGCGAACGGCGCGCCCGCGCGCATCCTCGCCCTACTCCCCGACGACGAAGGAGCAACACGATGAGTAACGCGACGGCACCGGTTCCCCCGAGCGGGCAAACCGGCGAGCTTCGGCGAGGGATTCTCGGCATCGGCGACGCGCTCGCGCAGTCCGTTGCGCTGCTCTCGCTTGCGCTCGGCGTCGCATTCGCGAGCTCGGCGGCCGCCGGCGAGTCGGGCGCGGCGGTGCCGCTTGCCTATCTGATCGCGGGAATCGGCAGCCTGTGCCTCGCGTCGGTGATCATCCGGTTCACGCGCCGAATGGCAAGTGCGGGCGGCCTCTACACCTACATCGCTCGCGGACTGAACCCCAACGCCGGGTTCATCGGAGGCTGGTTGTACGCCGGCGGCTTCGCGGTCGGGATCTCGTTCGTGCTGGTGATCGCGAGTTTCTTCCTCTCGATCTTCTTCGACGCGCACACGAGCATCAGCCTCGGTTGGGGTTGGTGCTTCGTGATCCTGATGGTCCTCCTGGCACTGCTCGCGTTCCTCGATATCCGCATTTCGACCCGCACGCAGCTCGTCTTCGCGGCGCTCGGCGTCGTCGCCGTGCTGCTGCTTGCGTTCGCGATCCTCTTCCAGGGCGGCGACTCGGGGCTCTCGCTCCAGCCGTTCAACCCGTCGAAGGCTCCCAACACGCAAGGCCTCTTCCTCGCGGTCGTGCTCGGCTTCACCGGCTTCATCGGCTTCGAAGCGGCGGCGGTGCTCGGCGAGGAGACGAGCGAGCCGCTGCGCGCGATTCCGCGGGCGATCCTGACCGCCGTCGTGGCAGCGATCGTCTACTACGTCTTCGTGACGTGGATGATCTCGGTCGGCTACGGGGTCGGGAACTCGGGCGCCTGGGCGAAGGATCCGGCTGCCCTCGACACGCTCGCGACCCGCTACGTCGGCAACTGGCTCTCGGTGATCATCGACTTTGCCGTCGCTGCCAGCGGGTTCGTCGCGGCACTCGGCGGGCTGCACCTGACCTCGCGAACGCTCTTCGCGATGGGCCGCGAGGGTGGGCTACCCCGCGTGTTCGCCTGGACGCATCCGCGATTTCGCACACCGTGGGTCGGGATCGCCACCGGCCTGGCCATCACCGCGCTCCTCGGCGCAACTCTTGCGCGCCACTACGGCCCGCTCACATTCTTCTTCTTCCTCGCCACGACGGCGACGCTCGGCATCCTCGCCACCTACATCCTCGTCGCGCTCGCGGGGATCGTCTTCTTCGGCCGTTCGCGCGCGGGCGGCTACAACGTCGTCCTCGACCTCGCGTTGCCCCTGCTCGCGATCGCGATCTGCGCCTATTCGATCTACAAGTCGATCTGGCCGAGACCGCCTGCGCCGATCAGCTATGCGCCGTGGATTGCCGGTGGCTGGCTCCTCCTCGGAATCGCAATTGCGGTCTACCTGAATCTGCGGGATCCGGCGCGGGTCCGCGCCTTCGGCAGCATCCTCGCCGAGGGTGACGAAGCGACGTCCGGCGTGGCGGAGACAGTGGGCGCGCCCGGGATGGGGGCGATCGGATGATGAGGCGTCCCGTTGCCGAACAGTCGTACGGGCTGAAGCCGGCCCCGAGCCTCGCGACGGAGCTCGCTCGCGCGCGCGGGCGAACACTCGAGCTCCTGGCACCGCTCTCCCACGACGAACTGCTGCGCCAGGTCTCGCCGCTCCAGTCACCCCTCGTCTGGGACTTCGCACACATCGGCCACTTCGAAGAGCTTTGGCTCCTGCGCGAGTTGGGGGGCGAGCAACCGGCCGACGACCGCTACGACGACATCTACGACGCGTTCGCCCACGAGCGCGCCGAGCGCGCCGAGCTGCCGATCCTGCTGCCCGACGCGGCGAACGCATTCGTCGGCGACATTCGTGGTCGCGTCCTCAGCCTTTTGCAGGCCTCGCGGCCCGACACGGACAACCCGCTCCTTACAGGCGATTTCGTGTTCGGGATGGTGATCCAGCACGAGCTTCAGCATCTCGAGACGATGACGCAGACGCTGCAGCTCGGCGGCATGCCGGGGCCGTTTCCGGGCCGCCCTCCCGACGTCACCGCAGAAGGCGAGCTCCTGATCGAGGAGGGGGCGTTCGTTTTCGGGGCGGGGGATGACGAGCCCTGGGCGTACGACAACGAGCGTCCGAGCCATGACGTGCCGCTGCCGGCGTTCTACCTCGACCGCGCCCTCGTGAGCAACGCGGACTATGCCGCGTTCGTCACTGACGGCGGGTACGCGAAGCCGACGTTGTGGAGTGCCGAAGGATGGGCATGGCGCGAGAGCGAGAGAGCTGAAGCGCCGCGGTACTGGCAGCGAGCCACCGGCGGCTGGGCCCGCGAACGCTTCGGGGAGATCGAGTCCATTCCGCTCCGGGAGCCGGTGCAGCACGTCTCGTGGTACGAGGCGGATGCCTATGCGCGCTGGGCGGGAAAGCGACTGCCGAGCGAGGCTGAGTGGGAGAAGGCGGCCCGGTCGCAGCCCGGTGAGGTCGAACACCTGCGCGGAGCCGTGTGGCAATGGACGTCCTCGTATTTCGGCGGGTATCCCGGCTTCAGCCCCTTCCCCTACACCGAGTATTCCGAGGTCTTCTTCGGTCACTCCTACCGCGTTCTCCGCGGCGGGTCATGGGTTACCGACCCGGTCGTTGCGCGGCCGACGTTCCGAAACTGGGACCTCCCGCAGCGCAATCAGATCTTCTCCGGCCTACGCTGTGCCCGAGATGCATAACTCGACCCGCACAGAGCCGCGTATCCAGATCGACGTGATCCTCGACGAGGAGGAGCGGCGCGCTTCGCTCTACGACACCACCTTCTGGACTCTCCGCCAGTCGCCGAAGGAGATCCCAGCGGTGTGGCTGTACGACGAACGCGGCTCGCACCTCTTCGACGAGATCACGCGATTGCCCGAGTACTACCCCACACGTTGCGAACGCGAGATCCTCGCTCAGCAGGCTGAGGAGATCGCCGAGCGGACGGGTGCCGGCACGCTCGTCGAGCTCGGATCGGGAACATCGGACAAGACGCGCTTGCTCCTCGATGCACTTCTCGCCGCGGGAACACTCGAGCGCTTCGTACCGCTCGACGTCAGCGAAGAGGTGCTGCGTGCAAGCGCACATTCGGTGGCGGCCGAATACAAGTCGATCGGGATCCATGCGATCGTCGGCGACTTCGAGCGGCACCTGAGCGCTCTACCCGACGGCGACCGCCGCCTCGTCGCGTTCCTCGGCGGCACGATCGGCAATCTCGATCCGGCGCATCGCGCCCATTTCCTTGCTTCGATCGCGTCGTTGCTCCAGCCTCAGGATGCGTTCCTGCTCGGCGTCGACCTCGTGAAGAACCTGCGACGGCTCGAGGCGGCGTACAACGACTCTCGCGGGGTGACGGAGGCGTTCGTTCGGAACGGTTTCGCGGCCGTGAATCGAGCGTTGGGCGCAGATTTCGTCAGCGAGCTGTTCGACTTCTCGGCGATGTGGGACCCCGAGAACGAATGGATGGACATCGGCTTCACGGCCCGCAGCGCACACAGTGTGATCATCCCCGAGCTCGAGGTCGTCGTGCCGTTTGCGTCGGGTGAGCGCCTGCGATTCGAGATCAGCGCCAAGTTCCGCCACGACCGTCTCTCTGCCGAGCTTCGCCGCGCAGGCCTGCAGGTAGACGCCTGGTGGACCGACCGGAACCGAGAGTTCGCCGTGCTGCTCGCTACCCGAAGCCCGGCCGAGGAGTCATAGCGAGCGGGCTCGGAGGAAGAGCGGCGGCAGGGACTCCGGCGTCGTTGTAGGCCGCGGGGGCAACATCGTTCGGCGCATCCGGGTGAAAGAGGCTCGCGAGCAACTGGATCTGTCGCCGACCGGGCCCGAGCTCGTGCTGGCCGCCGCCGTATAGGGCGATCCCTTCCTTCCCGCACTCGTCGTAGAGCTGGAAGAGCGCGCGCAGGCTTCCGAGCCGCGCCGGCTTCACATTGATTGCAGCAGGTCGCGAAACGAGCGACCGCACGTCGGCGGCCGAGCGGATCGGGATGTCCCAGCTCACCTTGTCGTCGAGCGGGACAGGCGGGTCTTCGAAGAGCGCATCCGGATAGAGCAGGCGCACTCGCTCAGCGAGCGCTCGGTCGCCGCTGAGCTTGAAATCGACGATGTCGACAGGGTGACGCGGCTCGATCTCCGCGGCGTCGAGCTTCAGCCTGGCTGCGGGGAAGCGGCTCGACTGGCCCTGCGGCGGGGAAACGACAAACCGCACGGGCCGAAGCGGCGCAGCCACGAGATCGGCGAACGACAACTCCGCCTGGCGAAGCGACAGGTCGAGCGCGGCAGCTTCCAGCGCCCAGCGGCGATAGTTGCGGACGACGGCGAACTCCGGTGGCCGGACAAACAGATCCTCCGCGTCGAGCTTCGCCCAGAGCTCGCCGAGAGTGGAACTGCCGGCCCACACGTGGCGCGGCGGCGGCGCCCGCAGGAGGTCGCCCGCCTGGAAGGTCACGTCTTCGCCAAGCCCTTCGACGTCGAGGCCGCGCAGGCTGACCACCGATGAGCGCCTCGTACCACCTGCAAGCGACGGCCGCGACAGCACTTCTACCTCGAGCGTGCCGATCCGCAGCGGCAGCGCCGCGATGCGCTCGATGATTGCGTTCAAGCTCCGGAGCTCTGCCATCGGCACAATCCTCTCTCGCCATGCCTGACCACGCCGACATCGTGATCGAAGGCTTACGGGTTCGGCGCGGAGGCCGGCTCGTCCTCGACGATCTCTCGTTGTCGGTGCAGGCGGGCTCCGTGACGGGGCTGCTCGGCCCGAGTGGCTCCGGGAAGACAACGCTGATCAGGGCGATCGTCGGCGTGCAAATCGTCGAGTCCGGGACCGTCACGGTGCTGGGCGAACCGGCAGGCTCCCCCTCGTTGCGGTCACGCATCGGCTACGTGACGCAGGCGCCGTCGGTCTACGGGGATCTCACGGTGCGCGAGAACCTGCGCTACTTCGCCGACGTTCTGGCCGCACCGCGCGCGAAGGTCGACGAGGCTCTCGCAACGGTCGACCTCGAGCAGGCGGCCGGCCAGTTGACCTCGAGCCTTTCGGGAGGGCAGCAGGCACGGGTCTCGCTGGCCACGGCGCTGCTCGGCGATCCCGACCTCCTGGTGCTGGACGAGCCCACGGTCGGACTCGACCCGGTCCTCCGTCATGACCTGTGGCAGACGTTCGCCGGGCTCGCCGCGGGCGGCAAGACACTGCTGGTCTCGAGCCACGTGATGGATGAAGCGTCGCGCTGCGACGCTCTCCTGCTCCTTCGCGACTACCGGCTACTCGCCGCGCTCACCCCGGACGAGCTGCGCGCGCGTACCGGCGAGCAAGACCTCGAGTCCGCGTTCCTCCGCCTCGCTCTGGACGACGCTCCGTGAGCATTCGCGTTACTGCTGCAACCGCGAAGCGAGTGCTGTTGCAGCTCCGGCATGACCCGCGAACGATCGCGTTGCTGCTCGTGGTCCCGTGCGTGCTCGTGACGCTGATCAAGTACGTGTTCTCCGGAAGCGGAGTCTTCGACCGGATCGGCGGGCCGCTGCTCGGAGTCTTCCCGCTCCTCTCGATGTTCCTCGTCACGTCGATCGCGATGCTGCGCGAACGGACGACCGGCACGCTCGAACGGCTGTTGACGATGCCGCTCGCGAAGCTCGACCTTCTCCTCGGCTACGCGGTCGCCTTCGCCACGATGGCCGTCGTCCAGGCCCTCCTTGTCTCCTCGGTTGCGTTCGGTCTGCTCGATCTGCACGTGGCTGGAGCGAAATGGGGTGTGATGCTGCTCGCGATCGCGAATGCTCTGCTCGGAATGGCGCTCGGCCTGTTCGTGTCCGCGTTCGCGCGGTCGGAGTTTCAGGCCGTCCAATTCCTGCCCGCATTCATCCTGCCCCAGCTTCTGCTCTGTGGCCTCCTGACGCCTCGGGGCAACATGGCCCATCCGCTCGAGGTCGCATCCTGGGTCGCGCCCATGACCTATGCGTACGGCGCACTCGACCAGGTCAGCCGCGGCGTGTACGGCGCAACCCTTGCCGGCTATGTCCTGGCGGTCGTCGGCTTCACGATTCTCGCACTCGCGCTCGGGGCGCTCACGCTCAGACGACGCACCCCCTAAGGGCTAGCGCTCCACGAGCTGCGACTTGTATTCGCTGCGCCGCAGGCTTCCCCACGGCACGAGATCCACGCGCGTCTGGACGACGAGGACGTTGCGCAATCTCTCACGGATCGCTTCTGCAAGTGCGCCGTCGGCCGTCGCGTCCCGCGCGAGCTCCACGCTCACGGGAAGCGGCGGTTCCTGCCTGGCGCCCGGCGCCTGCGGCTTGACGAGGATCTGGCCGCTGATCTTTGGAACGAACGCGCTCACCACCTCACGGACAGCCGATGGGAAGACGTTGACGCCGCGGACGATGAGCATGTCGTCGGTTCGCCCGAGACAACGCACGCGTGGGCTCGTACGGCCGCAGCTGCAATCGCTCATCCGGGCCTGAACGTGATCGCGTGTGCGGAATCGCAGTAATGGTGCGGCGCGGTGCTGAAGGTGCGTCAGCACGAGCTCGCCTGTGGCGCCGTCAGCCATCTCCACGGCAGCGCCCGTCTCTGGGTCGATCAGCTCGGCGTGGACGAAGCCGCGCGCGCCCAGGTGCATGCCGTCCCGCTCCTCGCACTCCCCCCAGAGCGACGGTCCGATGTCGCCGATGCCCATCGCCTCGGTGACCCCGGCCCCCCACCCTTCCTCCAGCCTCGCGCGGAAAGCCGGTTCGCCCCCACCCGGCTCGCCCGCCACGAGCACACGCTCGACGCTCGACCCCGCGAGGTCGACGTTCCGCTCCGCCGCCCACTCGACGAGATACGCGGCATACGAGGGCGTGAGCACCGCGGCTTCGGGCCTGAGCTGCTCGATTGCCAGCATCAGCCGCTCGGTGTTCCCGGTGCCGACCGGAATGTGGCAGAGCCCGATCCGGTCGAAGCCAGCGAGTGCGGCGCCGGCAACGAACGGCCCCGCGTTATAGGTGGAGACGATGCGCCGGCCGGCGGTGACGCCGGAGGCTGCGTAGCTGCGGGCCGAGCCGGTCACCCAGTTGTCGAGATCGCTCGCAGTGAGCGGGATGTAGCTCGGCGTGCCGGTGGTGCCGCTCGTCGAGTAGATCCGAACGATCTCGGACGGCTCTGCGCAGAGATGCCCACCGATCGGATTGTCGGGCGTACAACTGGCCCGGAGCTCGCGCTTCTCCGTGAGGGGCAGTGCCGCGATGTCCGGTAGGCCGCCGACCGCCCCGGCAGAGGTGAATCCCGCCGCGGCGAGCTTCGTGCGGTAGAAGGCCGAGCGGTCGAACAGATAGGTGAGCTGGCTGCGATACGAGGCATCGTCGAGGGTGAGCTGCTCGAACCACGGACGAGCTTCGACCTCGGGCGCGAGCATCATCCCGGCGCGTCGGCCGGCCGGCGCTCGTAGTCGATCGCCTCCTCTGCCCTTGCCGCCATGAGGAACCCGAGCGGGTGCTGCTGTTCCTCGGCCAGATGGGCGAGCAGGCCGGCCGTGCGCGCGAGCAGCGGGACGGCCTTCACGGTGGCAGACGGGAAGCCCAGGTCGAGCATCACCGCCGCGATGGGCATGGCGACGTTCATGGTCAGCGGCTTGCCCCAGGCCTCGGCCACCGCAGCGCGGAAGGAGCGTGCGAGCAGGATGTGAGGCCCGCTCACCCCGCGGGCATCCGCGAGCTCGAGAATGCGTTCGGCGCGCGGATCGAGTGGCCGGTGCACCGGATGCCCGAAACCCGGCGCTCGCCCGCCGGCCGCGTGGATCGCCCGCGCCTTGGTCTCCGCGACAGCCGCCGGCGCAACGCCGGCCAGCACCTGCTCCTGCGCCTCCTCGAGAAGCCGGGCGCACGATTCGGACGTGCCGAGGATGACCGGGCCGCAGCCCAGGATCCCCGCCGCGACGGCGCCCTGCAGCGATCCGGGGTCGGCGGCAAGCGTCATGCGCGCCGCGATGTTGGTCGGCATCATCCCGTGCTCGGCAATGGAGACGAGGAGTAGATCGAGGAAGAAGCGCTGGTCGTCGGTCGGCTCGCGGCCGGTGAGGAGCAGGTGGAAGTACTCCGTGAAGCTCACCCTGCCCATCAGATCGCGGCAGAGGTCACGCCCTCGCACCTCGACCCGGTCGGGATAGGCCTGGCAAATGTGGCTGACGGGGTCCCCGGGCTTACCGACCTGCATGCAACGACCTCCGGCTGCGCTGGCCTCTGGCCGGCATCCCGGCGACGCTACGGATCGTGCAGCCGACCGTCAAGGGCCGCGGCGGTCGAGCCTCTGGGTCGAGCGCGTCACGGACTCGCCGGAGTTGGAAACGAAGAGCGCGCACGACTAGGCTGTTCTCATGACCGAGCAGATCGACGAGCTCCGCGCGGTGGTGGCTGCAACGGCACCCGCCCCGCCTGCGATGGCCCCGTACCTGGCGAAGGTCGCCGACCGGGCCTACGCGGTGACCGACGCGGACGTCGAAGCCCTGACAGCGGCGGGCTGCTCCGACGACGAGATCTTCGAGCAGACCATTGCCGCAGCGATCGCGCAGGGCCTGCGCCGGCTCGATGCGGCAGCGGCGGCGATCGGATGAGGCTCGCAACCGTCGACCACGGGCACGCGCCCGAAGAAGCCGCCATGCTCGCCGAGATCGCCGAGCGGAGCGGACGCGAGCCGCTCGGCGTCGTCAAGACGCTGCTCTACCGCCCCGAGCTCTTCGGGCGCCCGTTCTCGGAAGCGCTCGACGTCGTCATGCGCGGGCCGTCCGAATGGAGCCCCGGCGAGCGCGAGCTCTTCGCGGGGTTCACCTCGCTCGTCAACCAGTGCCCGTTCTGAACGGGCTCCCACGGCGCAGTTGCGTCGTACGCGCTCGGCGAAGAGGTCTGGAACGGAGTCGTCGCCGACTGGCGCACCGCACCGCTCCGCCCCGAGCTCGCCGCGACGCTCGCCTTCCTCGAGAAGCTGACGGCTCGCCCCGACGAGCTCGAGCCCGCCGACGCGGAGGCGGTACGGGCGGCCGGCGTGTCGACGCAGGCGCTACGCGATGCGGCGACCGTGTGCGCGCTCTTCAACATGATCGTCCGGCTCGCAGACTCGCTCGGCTGGGACGTGCCGACCTGGGAGTCGCTCACGGCGCGCGCACCGGCGATGCTCGAGGGCGGCTACCGCATGGGCGCCATCCGGCAGCGCTAAAACGCTCCCTCCCACTCACCGGCGAGCAGCCGCGGGACGACGTCGTCGAGCAGCCGCAGCGTCATCCCCCAGAGGACGTGGTCGCCGACCGGGATTCCGTCGACGAGCAGCCCTTCCGGGAAGCGTGCGGACGTGAAGAGCAGTTCGCGGCGGGCGTCTGCTCGCCCGAGCTCCTCGACGAGCGGCGTCAGTACCTCGACAACCTCTTCCTCGCTCGGCCGCCACTGCACGTCCGCGGGAATCCGGGCGAGGAACGGATGCACCTCGAAGCGGGTCGGACCGCTGTGTACCGAATCGAGCTCTGCGATCACCACGACCTCCTCCGGCGAGAGGCCGACCTCCTCCTCCGCCTCGCGCAGCGCCGTCGCCAGCAGGCTCTCGTCGTCTGCGTCGGCCTTGCCGCCCGGGAGCGCCAGCTGGCCGCCGTGAAGACCGCGGTCCGAACGCAGGATCAGCACAATTCGCAGTCGGCCGGCCTCGTCGCGGAAGACCGGGACGAGCACTGCTGCGATTCGGCGCCCCTCCTGCACGGGTCGATCGTCTCACGCTACCGGTGAAGCGACGCGCTTCTGAGCTCGAGCTCAGCACGGTCGAGCAGCGGCGCGGCCGCGTCAACGGCGCGCGCTGCGGCGACGAGTGCCGGTGGATCCGAGCTCGACGCCGCGCGCGTGAAGAGGGCTGCTGCGCGCTGAAGGTTCCTGCAGACCCGGGCGAGTGTCACCTCGACGGGGCGGCGGCCGGGCGGCGGGGCGCCCACGGCGCCGACCATGTGCCGGCAGCCACCGAAGTCGGTGTAGGCGACGAGCAGCCCGTAGAGCCTGGATTCGTCGAGCAGCGCGGCCCGCGCCGACGAGATGGTGTCCCCGTCGGAGGCGGCGACCGTGTCCGCGCGCAGCTGGTCGATGACTCCCGCGGCGTTCGCCGTCCACTCGCTCGCGGCCGACCTCGGCACGTGCGAGGCTCCCCCGCCGCATGCGGCAAGGACGACCGCCGCGGCGATCGCTCCGAGCGTGCCGGCGCCTGCGCGCATCACGCCCGTAGACGCTATTCCGTCGAACGACGTATGGGTAGGGTGGCCCGCATGACCAACGCAACCATGCAGACCAACCACGGAGCGATCGAGATCGAGCTCTTCGACGACGACGCACCCAAGACCGTCGAGAACTTCACGAAGCTCGCACGTGACGGCTTCTACGACGGCGTCATCTTCCACCGCGTGATCCCGGACTTCATGATCCAGGGCGGCGACCCGACCGGCACCGGCTCGGGCGGCCCCGGCTACCAGTTCGAGGACGAGTTCAACGACCGGAAGATCGTGCGCGGCGCGCTCGCAATGGCGAACGCGGGCCCGAACACGAACGGCTCGCAGTTCTTCATCGTCACCGCCGAAGCGTGCGCATGGCTTGACGGCAAGCACACGGTCTTCGGCCGGGTCACCGCCGGGATGGACGTTGTCGACGCGATCGAGCAGGTCGACATCGGCCACAGCGACAGGCCGCGCGAGGACGTGCACATCGAGTCGCTCACCGTTGCCGATCAACCGTCCAGGTAGCCTGAGCAGCGTGGAGGGGGAGAGCACCGCCGACGGATCCATCGAGATTCGCTGCCCTCACTGCAAGAAGACCTTCACCGGCAGCCTGCTCGACGGCTCCGCCGAGCGGTACCGCGGCTTCAAGTGCCCACACTGCAAGCTTCTCGTGCCTGCAGCGCGCATCAAGCGCTGACCGATTGCTGCCGATACGAGCAGGGTGGCACTCGACGCCGTCCTGCCAGCGGTTCCTCTCCGCGCTCGAACGCTCGCCCGCGGGCTGACTGCGCGCGTCGTCCTGACGCTTGTGGTTGCCGGCTCGTTCGTCGTGCGCGTGGTCGCGTCGGCCGCACACCCCGTTCCGCGCTACTTCCCTGACGAGTACCTCTACACGGCGATCGCACGGGCACTTGCGTCCGGCCACCTGCCGGCGGTCCGCGGCCACGCGGTGCAGTTCCCGGCGCTGCTCGAGCCGCTCCTCGCCGCACCGTTCCAGGCACTCTTTCCACCCGAGGCGGCCTACCGGCTGACGCAGATGGAGAACGCACTGCTGATGTCGTTGGTGGCGGTGCCTGTCTACCTCCTGGCACGGCGACTCTCGCTCTCGGCCCGCTACGCGCTTGCTTGCGCGGTCTTCGCGGTCGCGATCCCGGACCTCGTCTACTCGAGCTACACGCTCGCCGACCCGGTCGCCTACCCGCTGGTTTTCGGCGCGCTGTACTTCGGCGTCGTCGCGCTCGAGCGCCCGCGAGCGCGAACCCAGCTCGCGTTCCTCGCGCTGGCGCTCCTCGCCACGATGGCACGCGCCCAATACGTGATCCTGCCGTTCGCGTTCGTCGTCGCGGCGGTGGTCGTCGACCGGCGTGCGGTGTTCACGAGGAACCGGTTGCCGATCGCGCTGCTGGCGCTTCCGCTCCTGGCTGTCCTCGCGCTCGGCCCGTCGCGGCTGCTCGGCGTCTACGCACCGGTCTCGCACATGCACGTCAACGGGCAGCTCGCGAAGTGGGTGCTGCTCGACCTGTTCCTGCTCGCCATCTCGACGGGCGTCGTCCTCGTGCCCGGCGCGCTCGTGGCGCTCGCTTGCGCCCGCGGACGCGTCGAAAGCGCGTTCTCGGCGCTGGCCGTCGCGTTCGTCGGCGGCGTGGTCTTCCAGGCTGCGCTCTTCGGGTCGAACGGCCTCGACCAGTTTCAGGAGCGCTACCTCTTCGCCGTCCTGCCGCTCGTGCCGCTGGCATTCGGCCTCTACCTGAAGAACGGCCGGCCGGCCCGGATCGCCGTCGGCGCTCTCTCGTGCGTGCTTTTCGTCGCCGCCGCCCGCATCCCGCTGTCGGGATATGCCGCGGCCGGCGGCAAGTCCGACTCACCGTTTCTGATCGCGGTCTACCGTCTGGAGCAGCTCATCGGTACCGGGAGAGGCGCGCTCGTGATTTCGCTCGTCGCCGTACTCGGCGCGGGCGCCGCAGTCGCGGTCTCGCGCGGCTTCGGCGCACGCGTCTCGCTCGGTGCCGCCATAGCCTTCACCGTGCTCGCCTCGGTCGCCGTGGTGTCGAGTGACGCGAAGAACACCCAGGAGACCCGCAATGAACTCCTGCCTGCAGACCCGTCCTGGATCGACGCCACCAAGCTCGGCGACGTGACGCTCGTGCAGACCCTCGGGTCACCTCCCGCGACCTCGATCGAGCAGCTCTACTGGAACAAGACGGTCAACCGAGAGGTCAGGCTGGGGCGGGCGCAACCGACAGACGGGTATGCGCCCGCGCCGCACGTCAAGATCGCCGCCGACGGCACGCTGCGAGGTGTTGGCCCCCACATCCTCTTCCAGGCGTACGGCGCAACCGCGCGCTTCGCGAACGCATCGGTAGTCGCGGGCTTCGACACGTTCCGCCTGCTCTCGGCCGAGGGCGCTCCGCGCCTCTCGATGCTGGAACTCGGTCGCTACGCGGACGGCTGGCTTGCACCCACGGGACGTCTGACAGTGTGGCCGGATGCCTCGGGACGCACCCGCGGGACGCTGGGCTTCGCCCTCGCACTTCCGGCCGGGGCCCAGCCGTTGGCAATACGGTTCGGTGCGCACAAGTACCTTGTCGAGCCCGGCAAGGAGACGCAGGTCATGCTGAAGGAGGACGTGCGCGGGCCGTGGTCGCTCGCGTTCTCGTCGCCTGGCGGCCAGATTCTCTCCGACCTGCGACAGGTCGGCGTCGAGTCGAGTGTCCCGTTCTTCACGAGAATTGACGCGCCACCGCGCAGCGCCGGCTCTTCGGCCTGAGCGGGGCTGCAGGCTAGACGCAGTCCCGAAGTGCTTGCGCCTCGGGCAGCCCTTCGAGCTTCTTCAGCGTGTTGTTCTCGATCTGCCGAATCCGCTCGCGTGTGACGCCGAATGTCTTGCCGACCTCTTCGAGCGTGCACGGCTGGCCACCGGTCAGGCCGAAGCGCAGCTCGATCACCTGCCGTTCCCGGTCGGGAAGTGACGCGAGCGCGGTCTCGATGTCGGAGCGGCGCAGCGTCAGCGATGCAGCCTCGTCAGGCGTCTCCGTGTTTTCATCCTCGACGAAGTCGCCGAGTTCCGAGTCAGCCTCTTCGCCGATCGGCTTCTCGAGCGAGATGGGGTGCTGTGCCATGCGCAGGATCTCACGCACCTCGTCTGTCGTCATCTCGAGCTCTTCGGCGATCTCCTCCGGCTTCGGCTCGCGGCCGAGCCGCTGCACGAGCTGGCGCTCGATGTGCACGACCTTGTTCAGCTTCTCGACCATGTGCACGGGAATGCGGATCGTGCGGGCCTTGTCGGCGATCGCCCGCGTCACAGCCTGGCGGATCCACCACGTCGCGTACGTCGAGAACTTGTAGCCCTTGCGGTAGTCGAACTTCTCCACGGCGCGGATCAGCCCGAGGGATCCTTCCTGAATCAGGTCGAGAAACGAGAGACCGCGGCCGAGGTAGCCCTTCGCGATCGAGACGACGAGGCGCAGGTTGGCCTCGATCATCTGGGTCTTGGCGCTCATCTCGCCGCGCTCGATGCGCTTGGCGAGGTAGACCTCCTGGTCGGCCGTCAGCAGCGGCACCTTGCCGATCTCGCGCAAATAGAGGCGAAGCGAGTCG
>Ga0105854_1000395_pt1 | contig 21007 bp, 27 predicted proteins | sample OrgsoiDNA_201058_FD_89679 | JGI IMG/M metagenome (GOLD analysis project Ga0105854, IMG submission 89679) | Permafrost soil microbial communities from the Arctic, to analyse light accelerated degradation of dissolved organic matter (DOM) -... | ecosystem: Environmental > Terrestrial > Soil >... | reverse complement strand
TCCTGCATGATTTATGCAGACCTTCCCTAAGGAATTTGCTGTTTGCCCGCAAACGCCAGCCGGCTGCCGGGCACATTTTACTTCGTCGCTGCAAAGATAGATCGATGTCGTCGCGATCGAGGCATGGCGAAGGTTGTCGCGTACGGTCGTGAGTTCTGCGCCGCGTGCTAGAGCGTGGGTCGCGTGCGTATGCCTCATCCAGTGTGGGCTGGCGCGACGTAATTTCTATGCCAACGCAGGATTGTCGGCTTCGATGACGTTCGCCACTTTCGAGAAGAACCGCCCGATGACGCTCCTATTTCTCCATTCCCTTGTTGCAATTGTTGCTTTGGGCGCCTCGTTTCGGTTTGAAGCAGGGCCCACTGGCTATTGCTGGCGATAACATCTACTTCAATTCATCTCCGCTCGCCTCAAAAACGACGCTTTTAATTTCGGTTACCAACTATAAAGAGTACTACATTGGTTCATGAAATCTAAACGAGTCTATCTATGCATTATCGAGGAGACGGCCCCGCCGTACCGGCGGGGCCGTGTCGTCTGTCTGTGCGGGAATCGGGAACCGTACAACTTCGACGCCGCGCGCAGCGGCTAACCCATGATTAGAAACGCCTTCTTGGTCGGCTCGAGGATGTCCCAGATACCCAGGCTGTTTTCAGGGAAATAGACCGAATCGCCCGCACGGATCTCGATCGTCTCGGTACTGCCATGAGGTGTAAAAAAACAATGACCATCGATGAAATAGCTGTATTCGCGCTTCACAATTACCCGGTGCCAACGTCCAGGAGTCGCCTCCCAAATTCCCATCTTCACCGCTTCAGACTCCGGAACGGGCGCGACGGCGGAACGGACGTTGGTCACCGGTTCGCCGATGGGCTTCGGTACCGGCATGAACGATGAAAATGCGTCAGCACCTTGGTTTTTTAGAACAACGGGCTTCATAAAAATCCTTCACATTCGCGTATGAGTGCGGGGCAATGCCAAGTTGGGGGCTTCTCAGTTAAGCAAGCTTTTGAACTTAGCCGACCTTTAGTTATCGGTCTACGTGTATCCAGGTCGTTTTCAGGTCTGTGTACTTGTCGAGTGCGTGCAGCGATTTGTCGCGTCCAAAACCCGACTGCTTGACACCGCCGAACGGGGTCGACATCTCGCCCTTGTCAAAACAGTTGACCCATACGACGCCGGCCCGAAGTGCATCAGCGACCTGATGCACCCGGTTGATGTCACTGCTCCAGAGTGCAGCAGCCAGGCCGTACGGCGTATCATTGGCGATCTTGACGGCTTCGTCTGCACTGCCAAACTCGATCACCGAGAGTACGGGTCCGAAGATTTCCTCCTGGGCGATGGCCATCGAATTGTCAACCTCATCGAACACCGTTGGCTCGACGAAGTAGCCGACATCCCCCTTCTTCACTCCGCCCATACGGAGCTTCGCTCCTTCAGATTTTCCCTGCTCGATGAAACCGAGCACCCGCGACATCTGCCTTTCGTCGACGATGGGTCCCATCTGCGTCGACGGGTCAAGCGTATCGCCGACCTTTATCGACCTGGCGACGTCCAGTACCTTGTTGACGAATTCTTCTTTGATTTCCCGCTGCACCAGGAGCCGGGAGCCGGCGTTGCATACTTCGCCCTGGTTGTAGAAGATGCCCCATGCAGCGGTAGTAGCGGCCTGTTGAAGATCGGGGGCGTCGCTGAAGACGATATTCGGCGACTTCCCGCCGCATTCGAGCGAAACGCGTTTCATGTTTGATTCGGCAGCGTACTTCAGGAAGAGCTTGCCGACTTCGGTCGACCCGGTAAAGGTCACCGCGTCCACATCGGGGTGACGTCCGAGCGCCTGCCCTGCCGTTTCACCGAACCCCGGAAGAACATTGAACACGCCCGGCGGAATGTCCGCTTCCGCCGCGAGTTCTGCAATCCGAAGCGCAGTCAACGGCGATTGCTCCGCAGGCTTCAGGATCATGGAATTGCCCGCGGCCAGAACAGGACCGATTTTCCATGCTGCCATCAGCAGCGGAAAGTTCCAGGGCACGACTGCGGACACCACACCGACCGGCTCACGGCGAATCATCGCGATTGCGTTGCGGTTGGTAGGAGCGATCTCGTCGTAGATCTTGTCGATTGCCTGACCATACCAACGAATCGCACTCGCAGAAAGCGGGATATCGACAGACAGGCTATCGCTGATTGGCTTTCCTGCGTCGAGCGTCTCCAGCAGAGCCAGCTCCTCCAAATTGGCCTCAATCAGGTCTGCGAACTTGATAAGCCGACGGCCGCGCTCGGACGCCTACATACGCGACCACACACCCTTTTCAAATGCTACGCGAGCCGCTTTGACGGCACGGTCGACATCGACGTCAGTACATGACGCGATGTCCGCCAGAACTTTTCCCGTTGCCGGATTAATGCTGTGAAACGTCTGTTCCGACGCCGCGGAAACATACTGACCATCGACAAACGCCTGAGTACGCAAACTAAGCGAGTTTGCCATTTGTTCCCAGTCTGAACGTGCCTTCATAACCATTTCCTTTTTTAGCCAATCTCGAAAGTAATTCCGGCGTGTGTCGCCAGAACGAGAGTCCACACCTTAGTGTCCGGCAATCGCTACGGCATCGTCCTGCGACCAGCGCAAACAGGCTATGCTGCCGATCTGGAAGGAGCCGAAATCGCGCACGTTCTTGTCAGCAACCTTCAGCATCTTGCCCCCCGCCACTTCCACGAGCATCCGGAACTCCGTACCGAGATAGACACGTTCCCTCACAATGCCCTGCACTTCCGCTTCCTCGGCAGATTTCGGTGAAGTGCGGGCGCGTTCGACGGTAAGCGGATGGATTCTGTCTGGTCGAACAACCAGTGTAATTTGATCGCCTTCTCGCGCTGACCCGCTCGATTTGACAGGCACTGCGTCCATCGTCTTGTCGCAGTCGACTAGCATGGCCGATGTCTTTCCCGGCAGTACATGTGCGCTGAGCAGATTCGATTCGCCGATAAAGTCGGCGACAAACTGAGAGCGCGGCTGTTCATAGAGTTCGGCAGGCGCGCCAATCTGCTCAATGCGGCCCTCGTTAAAGAGCGCGATCCGGTCGCTCATGACGAGCGCCTCTTCCTGATCGTGTGTGACCGAAATGACGGTAGCGCCAACCTCGCGCACGATGCGCATGATCTCGAACTGCATTGTTTGCCGCAGCTTTTTATCAAGAGCGCCCATTGGCTCATCCAGGAGGACCAGCTCAGGCTCAAAGACCAGTGCGCGCGCCAGCGCCACGCGCTGCTGCTGACCGCCGGACAACTGACGGGGGAGCCGGTCAGCCATGGCTTCAAGTCCGACGACCTGAAGGATCCGCTCCACACGCTTCTTTTTCTGTACTGAATTCACGCGTCGACATTCCAACGGGAATGCAACGTTCTTCGCGACGCTCATGTGTGGAAAGAGCGCGTAGTCCTGAAACACCATACCGATATTTCGCTTGTTCGGTGGCGTCGATACGAGACTGCGTCCTTCCACACTGACGTCTCCGACATCCGGATCAAGGAACCCTGCGATAATTTTCAAGGTGGTCGACTTCCCTGAGCCTGACGGGCCCAACATCGTCAGGAATTCACCCTTCTTCAGGTCGAACGACACGTCGGAGAGCGCACTGAAGCTCCCGAACTTCTTCGATATTCCGCGAACCTGTAGTGCGCCGGGATGCTGAGTCATTGCATTTGCCTGAGTACGTACGGGCCGTTGCTCACCCGCGTCGGACGCCAATGCGAGCGATGAGTGATGGCTACGAGCCAACTGTTTCATTTTGTCTCCACTGCAGCAAGTAAATACACCCCAACCCGATCACGGAAACGGCGATGAGGATGGTTCCAATCGCCGCGATTGAAGGATCGAGAGTTGCCCTGACTTGCCCCCACACCTCCACCGGTACGGTACGCAGGTCAGCATTAGTCAGAAAAATCGCCGCTACAACCTCATCCCATGAGGTAATAAACGCGAACACTACGCCAGCAGCCACCCCCGGCGCGATCACAGGGAGAACCACCCTGAAGAATGAGCGCACCGGCCCGCTGCCCAGCCCTTTAGCCGCCAGTTCCCAGTTGGGATTTAGTGCATGAAGTGCTGATGACACTGATATGACGACGAAGGGCAGCGCGATTACGGTGTGAGCAACCACCAGCCCCAGGAATTCACCAGCGATTCCCCACTTCGTGAAGACGAAGAAGAAGCCGATCGCGAGCACGATGCTCGGCGTCACTAACGGGCTGAGCAGGATGACCCGAACTGGCATCATGTGCTTCGCATTGCTGCGGTGCAGGCCGATCGCAGCGAAGGTGCCGAGCACCGTGGCGGCGACCGCTACACAAACGGCCACGTTCGCGCTAGTGACGATTGCGTCTCGCCATACAGGTGCCGACAACAATCCGCGATACCACTGGAGGGACCAGCCCGCCGGCGGAAAATCGATCACTGACGCCGAGGTAAATGACACTGGCACGATAACAAGGGTGGGTAACAGCAGGAACGCACCGATACATGTCACCAACGCCCAGAAGATAAGTTTTCCGATCGCGCTCGTCATGACGCTACCTTTGGTTTTGCCCTGCTACCCTTCATCAAAATCCCCAGTACCGCGAAGGTAATGGCGGTGATTACCAACAGAACGACACTAAGTGCGCTTGCGAATGGGAAGTCGAGCTGGTCGGAGATCTCGCTGGCAATCAGTTGCCCGATCATGGTGTTGGACGGTCCGCCAAGAAGCGAGGGCGTGATGTAAAACCCTAGCGACAGGGTGAAACACATGATCGCAGCAGCGAGCACGCCGGGCAGGCTCAGCGGTAAGAAGACACGAACGAAAGCTCTGATTTCCCCTGCGCCGCAAATGCGCGCGGCCTCCGTCATGCGGACGTCGATCTTCCTCATGACGGTGTACATCGGAAGCACGGCATACGGCAGCAGGACATGCACCATGCCAATCACAACGCCCGTCGTATTGCGGATCAGGTGAAGGGGCTGGTCTACCAGACCCAGCGCAATCAGGACACGATTGATTACCCCCGTATCCTGCAGAAGAATCATCCACGAGAACGTACGCAACAGAAGGCTTACCCAGAACGGCACAAGAAGCGTGATCATCAAAAGGCCAAGCAGCTTCCTGTTTGCGTGGCACATCGCGTACGCGTAGACATACCCGAGCAGTACGCAGAGAACCGTGACGAGAGCCGCGGTCCTGAACGTAAGAGCGATGACCTTCAAGAAAACTGGCGTACGCCAGATCAGCAGATACTCTCCGAACAGACTGCCCTGAAAGCTCTGGATCAAAACAAAGAAAAGCGGGTACAGGAAGCAGCCGACCAGAAACACCAGGGCCGGAAAGACCAGGATGTCGTTCGGGTCCAGGCGGATCGTTGATCGCCGCGTTAGCACGGCGGGCGATGTGTGCATGACAAATACCTCGACAAAACTTGATGCTATTTAGCAGGCTGGGATCAACTCAACAGCCACTGCTGGAACTGCGGGTCCACAGCCTTCAGATTCTCGTTCCACCACTCAAAGTTGATGACGATCCGATCGTCGAAGTGGTCGGTAGGCAGATTGCCCTTGTACTTCGGGTCCACCGTATTGACGGCATTCTTGTTGGTCGGACCATACGGCAGGTACTTGGTCAGTTCGGACTGGGCCTGAGGCGACGTGAAGGACTTGATTGCCTGCATTGCCAACTGCTTGTTCTTCGTGCCTTTCGGTACGACCCAGTAAGCGCTCAGGGTAAGCCACTGATTCCATGTCAACGCGATCGGTGCCGTTTCTGCACCGTGAAGAGCGCGACCTGACCACACCAGACCCAGATCGACCTCGCCGCTGGTCAGCAGTTGTTCCGACTGCGCGCCCGTATCCCACCAGACGAGTTGCTCTTTGATCGTCGACAGTTTTTTAAATGCCCGTGGAATATCCAATGGATACAGCTTGTCCGCCGGAACGCCGTCAGCAATCAGAGCTGCCTCGAAGATCCCGCTTGGCGCGTATTTCCAGGCGCAACGCTTGCCCGGAAAGGCCTTCAGATCGAAGAAATCTGCAAGCTTGCTGGGTGCAGCACCCTTGAAGCGGTCCTTCCGATAGGCGAGGACTGTCGCCTCGACGTCAGCGCCGACCCGATACTTTCCAGCGTAGCCCGGAAGGAAGCTGTTCTTGTCGATGATCGAATAGTCGATGGGTTCCAGCCATTGGCTGTCGGCATCAAGTCCAAAATTGTCCGCAACGATCGCCACGTCCCACGTAACGTGTCCAGCAGTGACCATCGCTTTGAGTTTCGCGTCGCTTTCCGGACTGTCCTGCGTGATCGTCAAGTTCGGGTTGAGCTTGCCGAACGGGACGAAATACGCCTTGTTCTGCGAGGCCTGGTAGTCCCCTCCATAACTCACAACGGTCAAACGCTGCGTCTCGGCTGCGCCGGCCGCAAGCGGCATCAGGGCTCCCACTGGCACGACAGTACCTGCAGCCCCGGCGGCGCCCACTACCGCGAGCTTGCCGAGGAATGTGCGACGTCCCGCGTTCTTTGGCCTTCCTTCCATTTGCGTATCTCCAGTATCTGCAAAGTTGTGCTGCGTACGGACCGTTGTACGGATGTCATCACCCGTTGAATCGAACATTATTCGATTCAATAATATCTGTAAAGACTTTTTGTGTATCGCATTTCGATATGTTATCATCCGTTCATGGACGGTCGAGACTTTGCACTACCCCCATCAACCAATTTGACGAGATCGGAGAATTCATGAATACGGCTGCAGTAGATGAGACGCCTCTTTTCAACCAGTCGCTCGCCAAGGCGTTGTCGGTAATACGCGCATTCAGCTCGCGTAACCGGACGATGACGCTCTCGGAGATTGCGTCCGCCGCGGAAATTACCCGCTCTTCGGCTCAACGGATTGTGTTCACGCTCGAGTCTCTCGGCTACATACGCAAGCACCCGCGCACCCGTCGTTTCCTGTTGACTCCACGCGCACTGTCTATTGGCTGCAACTATCTCGAGGCCGATCAACTGGTGGATTGTGCAAATCCTTTTCTCGCGTCACTGAACGCTACCTGCGAGGAAACTGTCGCGCTTACCGAGCCTGACGGGCTTGAGATGGTCTACGTGGCACGTTTTCCGAGCCACAAGTTCGTGCCAATCCATGTGCCGGTCGGGAAGCGGATTCCGATGTATTGCACAGCCAGCGGCCGGGCATATTTGTCAGGTCGTTCTGAGCAGGAAGCGCTGGACATCCTGACTCAATCGGACAGAAAGGCGTACACCCCCACGACGCGCACCGATGTGTCAGAAATCGCCGATATGGTTCGTGAAGCCCGCATCCGGGGTTATGCCTTTAATAACGAAGAGCTATACATCGGCGATCTGAATATTGCTGCACCGGTCCTCAACTCCGCAGGAGAAGCGATCGCATCCGTGCATATTTCTGCGCCAGGCAGCCGCTGGACGTTCGCGGATACAAGCCAGAAACTGGCGTCACTGGTGATTGAATGCGCCCGTTCGATCACGAATGCAGCGAGAAATTTCGACTGATTCGAGCGGTGGTGCCCCCAAGGTCAGCGAGGCCTGCACGCGATGACCACGCGGTGTCGATGGATCGATGAGATCGCCTATCCATGCTCAATCGAAGTGGCTAAGGACGATGCCAGGCTCGACTACAGGGCACTGGCGCGCAAACCGATCGACGGCGAAGGATTCAATCCTGGAATCGAGTGTGCCCTTGACGATGAGTTTCGCGAGAAGCTCGCCAGCCGCCGGCGCGCCAGCGTGGCCGTAACACCATCCAGCGGTAACGAAAAGGCCGCCGAGGCCCGGGTGTGCACCCAACATCGGACCAAAGTCTGGTGAGATATGAACCATGCCGCCCCACTGCCGCAAGATGCGGGCGTCCGCCAGTTGAGGGAACATGTCCAGGTAGGCCTGCGCGGTTGCCGCCATCACAGGGATGTCGGCGTTAAGTGTCGCTTGCGGACGCTCTGCGACCTCAGCACCGCCCACAACCTCGCCCCGTGCCGTCTGATGCATGTAACACAGGCGATCGAGCAGCGCCACGGCAGGCGTGATCAGGGGACGGGTCGGCTCCAGGGCCATCGCCTCCAGTCGCATGGCGTAACCTTCGAGGTGCACGCCCGCCATTTCCGCAACTGTCGGACTCTGCGCTCCCGCAGCGATGACGACCACGCCCGCCTTGATCCGGACCTGGCCGGTTTGCACGGCCGTGACATGGCCATTGTGACGCTCGATTTCCTTGACCGGCGTTCGGTAGAAAATCTTTACTCCCCTTCGCTGGCACGCCGCGTGGAAGGCGTGCATCGCGGCGTGGTGGGGCGCCACTCCGCTACCTGGCAGCAGCAGGGAAGAATTGACGCGTTCGTGTGCCACCGCTGGAAGCACAGCCCTTAACTCACCCGCAGAAAGGAGCCGCGAGTCAATACCGCAGCGTTCGTGCAGCTTGCGTGTCTGACGCAGTAACTCACCTGTACCCGGCTTCTCCGCCACCATCACGTAACCTCGCCGGGAATACATGACGTTCTCGCCTAGCCGCTTCGACAGTCCAAACCAGAGTTCTGCCGAATGTGCGAAGAAACGCGTCCACTCTTCGGAAGAAAAAGCCCCCCTTATCAACGTTCCGTTTCTGCCGGACGCCCCACCTTGCCAATAGCCCGCATCAAGTACAACTACATCCGTCTCACCGAGTTCGCTCAGGAAGTAAGCAAGCGCGAGCCCCTGGATACCTCCGCCGATGATGACAACGCTCGCACTGCGAGGAATCGATTGAATCTCGTTCATTTCAAAGGGTCCACAAGTTCGGCAAGTCCCGCAGCCTGTGCAACGGTCATGGCACGCCGCGGTGGTCGCAGCGTCGGCAAAGGTAGCTCACTCGGGTCCTTGCCGGTGCTTGCGCAGACGAAGGCTTTCAATGAGTGCCAGCAAGGAACGCCCTGGCACGGCCCCATGCCGCATGAAGTCAGTCGCTTTATGACTTCGAGATCGTGCTCGCCCGCGGCTACAAGGTCCGCGACATCTTTCGACGAAACGTCCATGCATGGGCAAATGAGGGTGGCGTGCGACGGAGGGCAAGTTGCGGCGATCTTCAGCGCCGCAGTGTCATCGGCTGAATCAAGCACGGTATAGCCTGTTGGACCCGAGGTCAGTTGGAACTGTCCATCCGACCCACTCTGGAACTGAAGAGATCCATCGGCGGCTGCAGGTCCGACGTAGACGAGTGCGTCGCAATTGAGCCGACCGAAGTCGAAGGTCTCGACCGCACGAATCTCCGAATGGCCGATGATCTTTCGCAGTTGCCGCAACGGGTACACCCCGATCACCTTCACGCCGAGCGTCGCAAGACGATCCGCCACCACCTGCGCCTGCCCGTCGCCTACGACAACCACGTTTTTCCCGGGTGCCACGCCGTAGGTGAAGGCCAGGTCCATGGCCGTGTGCCCATCCAGAACCCCGGGAAGCCACGCACCCGGCACCAGCGGCGGCAGCGAGCGCTTGCCCGTCGCTAGAACGACGCTCGGCGCACGAATGACAACCGCACCGGCTCGGCTGTTGGGCGGTGCCCCCAGCAGCAGAGTTCCGTTTCGATATGCACCGAAAACTTCCACGCCCCAAAGCGTTCGCACTTGCGGCGATATCGTCACAGGCACCCCTCCGGCCGCTGCAACGGATCGACCGGGGCAAGGACCTCGGCTGACAAGCAGGACGTCGATACCATCATGGCTCAGCTGGTTCGCCGCAGCACACCCTGCAGGACCCGCACCGATCACGACGCATTCGGCTTTGAATTCGGTGCCGCTGATAGCGGTGCGTCGTTGGTCTGATGGTGAGGCCGGATCTGCCACACCAGCGACAAATCCCAGAAATCGCTCCCACATCTGGAAGACCTTCGTGCCGCTGGGGATCAGATTCGAATGCTCGAAGCCACCCTTGATCCAATGCCGTGGAATAAGTCTCGCGAACCTGAACAGATTGAACTTTGGGCTGGGCCAGACATTCTGCATTTCAATACGCATGCCTTGCGCGACGATTGTCTGGTCCAGTCGTACGTTCGGAATCCCGTCGACGCGTGCGAGGATGCCCCCGATGACCGGCCCGGACAAACCGAGTGGACGGTGAAACTTTCGGGACCAACCCGTTGTGCGTATTCCAGCCGCGTAGAGCGCAGCCGCTGCGCTGTCGCCTTCGCGGGCCTCGATTGATTTGCCGTTCCAGAAGAACGACACGGGTGTTCGGTCGATGTGTTTTAGCCGCATATTCACTTCGGCGCCGGTACAGGACCCTCGTGGGAACTCAACCGGCTTGCCCGTCCCTTCAGTGTTAATTGTGTCTCGGATGCCGCGTCGGCCTCACCCTTACGAGTTAGCGTCCTTCATGCGAAGCCACGCGTAAGTCAGGCGCTGTCCCATTCGGGTAATGACTGGCGACGGAAACCGATCGGGGACACGATGAAGAAATTCGGCCGGCGAAGGCTGGCAATTCCCAGCGACCATTGATGCGAGTCGCTTGCCTGTCAGTGTAGAAAAAGAAATTCCACTGCCAGCGTACCCGCCTCCGAAATAAGTGTTGGGCAGTTCAGGTACCTTGTACGCAAAGGGCAGCGAATTTCGGCTCAACGCGACCCAACCACCCCACGAATGCGTTATCTGAATGCCCTTGAGTACTGGAAACTTGCTGACAAGGCCGTCAACGAGTGACGCCTCGTGCCGAGGATTGGCAACGTCGCGCCCGCTCACAGCGCTGCGCCCCCCAAACATGATGCGGCCGTCGGGGAGTCTTCGGTAGTAGTGCAGCAGATTGTGGGTATCGAACATGCAACCTGTGCCGGGGATGCTTGCATCTTGCTGCGCTTGCGTCAGCGGCTGGGTCACGACAATCTGCGAGTAAACAGGATGAATTCTGCCCTTGATTGCCTTGTTCAGGCTGGGGTGCGTGTAGCCGTTCGTTGCGACCACAACTGTTTTGGCCCGCACGATTCCACCGGGTGTCGTCAGATAGTGGAGACCGGTCCTGGTTTCCCATTCAGTGACTGGAGAACTCGTGTGGATGGTTACACCCACGGAACGCGCGAGCGTCTGGATACCCCATGCGAACTTCAAAGGATGCAAGGCAAATCCGTCAGGCATGAACAACGCACCATGAGCTTCCTCGCCCCCATGGATGCCTTCGAGATCTGCCTTCGATATAAGTCGTGCTGGATACCCGGCAATCTCGTTGAATAGATCGACCTCCCGCTGAAGCTTTTCCAGGTGCTGAGGCCGGCTTGCTACCTTGTACACAGCGTCTGGCATCGCGTCGCACTGAATCTGCCCGTCTGCAATCAGGTCTTTTACGGTCCTCAACGCCTCTTTCATTTCGCCAAAATAAGCGCGTGCTGCTGACGCTCCATACTTGGCAACAAGCTCCGCAAACGGAACACGGCCGCCAGAGATACGCGCAAAACTGCCGTTCCGACCGCTGCAGCCCCAAGCCACCCTGTTGGCTTCCAATACAACGGCGCGTATGCCATGCTCCTTCGCCAAGAAATACGCGCAAGTCATTCCCGTGTAGCCACCTCCGATAATCGCGACGTCGAAACCCAATTCTTCGACGACCGGGCCGTCATCGGCCGGAGCATTCCCGGCTGTCTCGGTCCAGTAGCTTTGTGTATGCGGTTGGCCATGCCCGGGGGTTTTGCTGCAAAGCGGATCGTACAATTTCGGTCCCATAATATCGAATAGCGATATTTAACAATCGACAAGACTGAATTCTAATTTCTTTTCTGGCGTTGGGAAAGCACTTTCCGCAACCGACCGGCCTCGGCGCGCGGACCCCGAACGCAAAGAGCGAGAACCTTTGTGGAAGCGCGAAGAAAAATGAAATCAAGAAATTTCTTGCCCGCTGCGCTTGCGCCGGCGCGCCGCGAGGCCTTGAAGAAATTACTGAAGTGGCGTGTTATGCGAGAAGCTGAGATCAATTATTGGGTCGACCACCAGGAGGCCGATGAGGACGGGGCGCTGTGTCGCAAGCCCGCGCATCCCAATTCCAGTGGTTACGGAACCGCGTCGGCCCACGCCATTAGGGCTGGGGCGACCGAAGATAGGGAGCGTTAGATAGAACGTGCGTATGCCCGTGACGCCGCGCGCGAGCAGGAACACTACGCGCAGGTGCACGGGGTGGCTCTTTCAGACGGCGGGACCGCGACGGCCAGGATCGCTGGCAAGGGCGACAAAGAACGTCTGCTGCCAGTGACGTCCGAACCATTGTGGGAGCTGACCCGCTATAGTCGACACAATCTTCTAGCTGCCCTCCCCTATGGCGGTGAAACGACACCGCTGCTGTTGCCGATCAACGGCACCCACCGGACGCTGACCCGCGGTGCTGTGCATCTAATCATCAAACAAGTGTTCGACAATGCGATCGGGCACTTGCAGTCGACGGGCGAAGCGCACGAGCGCGCAGCATAACGGCTCCGCCAGGCGTCTGCCCATTGGCTGCGGCACGCGACGGGCTCTCGCGTGATCGATGGCCAGATCGATCTGTGATACGTGCGGGACAACCTGGGGCATGCATCGATCTCGACCACGAGTGAATACCTGCATGCTCTGCTGCCGAGCAGTTCTGCGAATTTGTGAAATAAGCATTCCTATCGGTTCCGTCCAAGCCCCCCCCATTTCCTTACAGCGACAGAACCGCTGACAATGCCCTTCGCCGGGGTGCAAGTGTTCTCATCTGTAGGAGGACTTTTGCTTCGGATGCCGGCGTGCCTCGCGCCCGTCGACACCCGACGCTGCACCGCTAGGCTGACGCCAACGCCTCGATCTGGTCGGCGGTGAGCGCGTTGTAGTAGATGCGGAACTCGTCGATCGAACCGCTGAAATATGGATCCGCCGAGTATTGAGAGCGCCCAATCCAGTTCTGCGCGGTATGGCCAATGCGGAATGGAGCAAACGCCATTGCAGTAGTGGTGCCGACTGCGCTGCCGTTCACATACAACGTTGCGACAGTACCCGACAATGTTACCGCGAGGTGGGTCCATTGCCCGGTGGGAATTGCTGCTGTGCCGCTGATGCTGTCTTCGCCGTAGCTGCCATTGACCGTCACCGCAAAGCGAGGAACCCCCTTACCGGAGCCAGTCGTCAACATCATGTAGTGGTCAATACCTGAACCGAAGTCGAACACGCGCATCGCCTTGGACGAGGAACTGCATTTGACCCAGGCGGCGATCGTGAAGTCAGCAATGTTGGCGACGATATCGCTCGGCAGGCTGACGTAACCACTACTACCGTCGAGGGACACGGCATTGCCCACCTTTCCTGCCGCCCACCCCGCACCGCCGACCAGCGTCGCGGCATGCCCGTTGCCGCTGGAATCCGCCGCAGTGGTGCCACTGCTTGCATCGAACGTGAGGTAGGTTTGCAGTTGCACGGCCGTGACCGCTGCCGCTTCGTTGGATGCGACACTCACGCCGGACGGCGTCTCCGCTGTCACGACATAGTAGTAGGTGCCCGCCGCGAGACCGCTGTCGACATAGGTCAGCAGGTCGGTGATGCCACCTTGAATCGTCGTATAGGGGCCGCCCGACGTCGTACCGCGCTGGACGTTATAGCTGGTCGCGTAGGCGCCCCCCCACCATGACAGGATGACCTGCCCTGTGCTCACAACCGCAGTGAGTCCGCTCGGGGCCGCGCCGGCCGCAATCGCGTCTCGCGTGCAGGTCAGCGTCCCATAGCCCAGTTGGTCGAATCCGCCGCTGTTCCCACCATAGTTGCCGCCACCACCCTCCGGTGAGGTCAACGCCGTAAACTTCTGCGAATAGGGTGCAGCGAGGCCTTGCCGATTGACGTAATGGTTATAGATCAAGGCCCATTCAGGCCTCACCGTGGCGATGGAATCAGTCGAGAATACCGTATCGATTACGCTCTGATTGACATAGGTGGCGAATGGAACGGTGTAGTACGTCGAGCCGGACTGGATCAGATTGCCCTTGGCGACATATTCGCAGGCTGCCAGAACACGGTTGTTATCGTAGCCGTACAGGTCGACGCCCTGGTTCCATGCCATTTCGCAAATGCTGCTCACCAATGAAATGCTAAGCGTGTCGTGCCCCTGATCGCGGCCGGCCTCCTGAGTCTGACCAAGATAACCGGGGTGAATGTAGTAGACCATCTGGGCAATCGCACCGTTGCCGAGGCCAACCTTGAAATACGTGATCGCTGCGTCGAACATCGTCTGGTCGTCGCACAGCACGCCGATCGCCAACACAGCCGCCATCGCGCACAAATCCCAGTTGGAATACACAATGAGATTACTGGGGCTCGTCAGCACAGTGATGCCGCTGTTCATGGGATAGAAGATGTTGAGCATCATCGTCTGAAAGCTCGTAAAATCCGCGGCCGCCCAACCCGAATAGGAGCGCATGATCTCGCCGACATTGGCAAACTGATAGCCTTGGATCCCAGCCACCAGATAGCCGTCGTAACGGCCGTCGGACACGCTGAATCCGGTCAGCGTCGACGACCACGCATTCATGATCCGGACCGCGTTGTCCGCCGCGGTCGTGTCACCCTGAATCTTCCAGCGCAGCGCGCAGGCGTACGCCGCGGCGACGTCGTAAGCAAACGCCATGTAATTGTCGGTATGCACACCGTCGTTACGGTAAATCACAGCTTGTGGATTCGGTTTCCATGACGTACTCGCGACGCTGTTCGCAGTCAGTCTGTTCCAGCTGTCGATCCACGGCGACGCTTTCGCTGCGACCTTCTGGCTCATCCGGTCAAAATCAGCCTGAGTGTGCAGCAGTCCGGGATGCACAAACGTGCTGGTCGACGAGCTGTTTCGCGCCGCAGCCTGCGACACGCTTGATGTACTCGACGACGCCGTTGCTGTCGACGAAGAACTGTCTCCACCGCAGGCCGAAAGGGCCAACGCACCAATGCTGCATAGAAAAGTGCGCCGCGAAATGCCCTCCGCCATGGACGTCTGCATCGGCAAGCAATCCGCTTGTCCTGTGTCGCTACGCGCGTCTAAATGCCGTGTATCGGCGTGGCTCGATTTCGACTTCGTCATATTTATTCTCCACTCTTGAATAGAACGCACCCGGTACTTAACTCGCGAAAGCTCTCCCGGGTGTCATCGATGATTCGCAAACGTTTGCTTGCGGAGCGGCATCAGTCACGCTGCGTGCGAGTCAGATTTCGCCCCTCGCCGCAAATGACCTCGCCCTCAAAAAGGTAAACGACCATTGCTCACTCTTCTTTATGGTGATTTTCAATATTTTCACACTCTATTTTAATAAATTTTATATTTCTATTTTCTCAAGCTATTTACCTACATATAAATAGGGAAATCCTTATCAATCGTTAAGGATTTAGGCCTTATTTTTACAACAAAATCTGACATCGATATACAGATGACTAAGCCGATCTAGACCGCGGTACATGCTCCATGACGGCGACTTAAACGCACTCGTCGGCATCATCGTGCAAGGGATTTTTTAATAATCTTTATCGTCTAAATCGATAAATAATCGCAAAATATCGGACGCAAGTTGGTGAGCTACATCGCCATGGTATGGCGAAGAGTGATTGCATTTATATCGAATCGAATAGCAAATCAAGGCAACAACCGATTGACGTACAGATCTGACTGTTTGAAGTTCATCGTTCGGCGATTGAGCCGGGCTGATGCCGTTGGCCTGCGCAAACCCTCTCGGGTCGCGGTCCATGATGAAATCGCAATCCAGTTCGGACACGATGTCCAGCGTGGGTGCGTCCATTGTCAGTACGCCGATAATTGGGATGATGGCGGAGATCCTGCCGCAGTTCGTCGAAATCGATGATCTGCAGCGCAAGGCGTCGGAGGTGATCGCGCGCGCTTGTGGCAGCGAACCGGACGGTGGCCGCGGCACGAATCGCGCGCTTGGCGCCCGATCCCAAATTGCCGCGCAAAATGACGTCGACGCCATCAAGGCGTAGCTCGCGCGTTTCGTCGACACGAAGACGACCTTTAAGACTTATCATAAGGAATCCGAACGCCGGCTGCTGTGGTTGACTACCGAACTACGCAAACCGCGCTCTTCGCTCACGCGAGAGGCCCTGCTCATCTATCGTCGGATTCTGACGGACCCGCAGCCGGCAGAGCGCTGGGGCATGATCGGTCGCAAAGTGGCTCGCGCGGACCCATCCTGGCGACTGTTTGCGGGACCGTTCTCTCCCGCGAGCGGGCGCCAAGCGTTTGTGATTCTCAATACCTTGTTCGCATGGTTGGTCAACGCGGGCTACCTGGCGGGCAACCCGCTATCCCTGTCGCGCCAACGCGCGCAAGACCAAGCCTCGCGTGACGCGCTTCCTCGAGGACGATCTTTGGCAGGCCGTTAAACGTCGATCGACGCGATGTCGCGTGACACGGTACGGGCGCAGGAGCACTACGGCCGCGTGCGCTGGCTGATCTCGATCTTGTATTTGATGGGGCTGCGGATCTCGGAGGTCGCGAGCAACCCGATGGGGGGCTTTTTTAGACGTCGCGATCGCGACGGCCAGGACCGATGGTGGCTGGCGATCACGGGCAAGGGCGACAAGGAACGCTTGCTGCCGGCGACGTCCGAACTGGTGGCGGAACTGACACGCTATCGCCGACACTACGGTCTAGCTGCCCTACCCTATGGCGGTGAAACGACGCCGCTGCTTTTGCCGATCGGTGGCACACACCGGACGCTGACCCAGGGCGGAGTGCATCTGATCATCCAGCAGGTGTTCGACAACGCGATTTGACATCTGCAGTCGACCCGCGAAGCGCACGAGCGTGCAACGGAACGGCTGCGCCAGGCGTCTGCCCATTGGCTGCGGCACACGACGGGCTCTCGCATGATGGACGACCAAGTCGATCCGCGATACGTGCGGGACAACCTGGGACATGAATCGCTCTCGACGACCAGCCAATACTTGCACGCGGACGACGACGAGCGTCATCGTGCAACAGAGGCCGGAATGAAACTTAACTGGTAGCAAGATGACTATCGACCCAAGTGTCGGCATTAGCAAGTGACCACCCACTGCGCGGCCGCTATCGCCCACAGCGAACGCCCCTAGGCTGACCCTAAACGGACAGAGCGGTACATCACTGCAGCGACCATCGGTTTGGTGGCGAGACATCCGATAACCGGGAGGGTTGCGGCACTTGTCTCCGAGAACATTCTTCATGGAGGCTCTTATGCCGTTGCCGCGGCCCTGTATGCTGAAGGACTTCGATTGCCGCCGCAAATACGCCTTTCGGATAGCGACAGTGACTGGCGCTGCGTCGGCGCCCAAGCGATCACTGCCGCTTCGCCTGCCTCAGCGCCCACCGGACGTGGACCACGCGCACCGGCATGCCGTGCTCCGTACAGTACGCGAGCCATCGGATCTGGTTGTCCTGAAGGCGGTCGCCGGGTCCCTTGACCTCGACCATTTCATAACGTCGATGCACGGGTCAGAAACGGATCAGATCCAGAAACCCGACCGGTTGGCGCGGATGTCGTGCGCGAGGCGCATGAGCGACAGCTTTAGGTGCGCGGCCGGAATGCAAAGCAACGCGTCTTCGAGCAGTGATTCGGTCAGGAGCCGCCCGTGAACGAAGGGCGATTGCAGGCCCACTTTTTCGAGGAAGGTTTTGTAAATCGCGTGCCGGAAGCTGTCGTCATCAAGTTTCGCCCGGCATCGTTCGACCGCTCCGCACCGGGCAGCGTAGAAGGCGGGCGAGTACAAATCGGCGGGGCCACGCTTGAAGTGTGGACACTTGTGCGGTGATCGGGAGCTGAACGCTCACGGGTTAAGCGGCGACCTGATTTAGGAGCTTTTGCGAGATTGGTTGAATAACAGCTTTCTGCTCGCAGCGCCCCCCAGACAACACACGCATATCAAACGAACCTAGACTTCGCTATGACTGTAAAACAGCCCTGCGATTCGGAGTCCAACGCGGACGATGATATCCACCGTCCGCGCAACGTCGCTTTAACGCAGCGGTTTAAATGCTACCCTAAGCTCCGTTGTGAGGACATCCGGTTGCTCCCAGGCGGCAAAGTGCCCACCTTTCTGCAATCGGTTGTAGTACAGGAGATTCGGGAAAGCCTGTACGACCCAACTCTTAGGAGCTTGATAGAGCTCATCCGGAAACGCACTGACTGCAACCGGGATTTTAATTCCCTTTGGCGCAAAGAACGCTAACTTATTCTCCCAGTACAGACGTGCTGAGGACACTGCGGTGTTGGTAAGCCAATACAGGGTAATGTTATCCAGAACATCGTCTCGTGAAAGGCCCTCGTGCTGGCCGTCAAAGACACGTGCGATGAGCGCATAACTGCGCGCGTCATGATCAAGCATCCAGGACGCAAGGCCGACGGGTGAATCCTCAATGCCGTATAGCGTCTGTGGTCGGTTCGTCATCTCCTGAGCATAAGAAAGACCATGTTTGTAGAAGAAGTCGAGCTGGCCGTAAGCATATCGCTCATCAGGCGAAAGGCCAGACGGCGGCGCACCGCTGGACTGGAGCGCCTTCTCGATCTCGGGAGGGACCGCACCCGGCATGTTGGTGTGAATGCCAATGAGTTCCGGTGGAGCTTGCACTGCCATTTGCTCGGTAACTGCATCGCCCCAGTCGCCGCCTTGTGCTACAAATCGAGTGTAACCAAGCCGCTTCATCAGCACCGTCCAAGCGCGTGCGATATGCGCTGGATCCCAGCCGACCGCAGTGGGCTTTCCGGAGAACCCATATCCTGGCAGTGACGGGATTACGACGTCGAAGGCGTCCGATGCTTTCCCGCCATGCTCCGTCGGGTTAGTTAGTGGATCAATAATTTTCAGTTGCTCTATGATCGAACCAGGCCATCCGTGGGTAACGATGAGTGGCATCGCATTTTTGTTTTTCGAACGAACGTGGATGAAGTGAATTTCCACGCCATCGATGGTGGTCACAAATTGAGGCAAACCATTGAGCCTTGCCTCAACCTTCCGCCAATCGTAGTCAGTCGCCCAATATTTCGCGAGTTTTTGCATAGTCTCCAGCTGCACACCCTGTGTCCCATCTTTCACTAGCTCCTGGCTCGGCCATTTGGTCGCAGAAATCCGTCGACGGAGGTCGGCGAGAGCCTCATCTGATGCGTGGAATTGGAACGGACGTATCGATACATCAACTGCACGCTGATCGTCCAACGATGCTGGTGCTGTACTGGGTAGCGCTGTCGTAGGTTTAACAGTTTCGGCGCGAGGAGAGAGGGGCAAAAAAATCGCCATTGTCCCAACGAACGCTGAGGCCGCAAGTAAACGCCTGTACGCGCATGCTTTTAAATATGTCATATTATCCACTTTCTACTGTTTGAGAGTTGTATCGTATATTTGGTTCGGATAGCTGAATGACGAGCATCATCGCGCGCTCGTCTCTCATATCTTCGTGGGTGATTGCATTGACCTGGCCGACAACTATGCAATTTAAACTCCCTCAACGTGGCGCCGACCGCACCCCAGAAAGTCGACTGGGAAGGAAGGCTGACGAGATAATCCGCGAAAATCGACTTTTTATTGCTACTCGCTTGCGGCGCACTTTAATAACGGAAGTATTGAGGCCCTCGATAACGGATCACCAGGTCGACCGCATCGATTGATACAACTGGGAAACGACTTCCTCTGTGGGGTGACGTACTAGAAGGATCGATCAATCCGAATGGCCGTCGTCCGCTACACGCAAGTGCACAATTTCCTGAGCGCATTCGCAGAGACTTGCGCTTTTACGTCGGTGATATGCGCTTTTACGTCGGTGATATTGATGTCCTCCTTAAACGGGACAAAACTCCAGCGTGAGTCGGTTTTGGAGCGTTAAACGCAGCCGCGAGAACCCAAAAAATAACTCGCCGCAGTTGACTTAAAGTTAATGCAACGCGTGTCTGACTGCTAGCCCTACTAATGGATCTCAGAGTCAGATAAAGAGATAGTGTTTCTCATACCCTTGTATATCATTGGGCGCTTTCCTTATCGCCACAACTATTGCCTTGCTTGAACTGACGGTTGCTGTGGGTACCTCACACCGTGCAGTAGACCTGGACTCGCTAGTGAACGCGAAATGTCCGGGAAAGAGATTTCTCTTCAAATCGTATAGAGTCTATGTGGCAGCATCGGCTCGTCAAATGTACCTGCTAACGGCCTCCGAGATCACTTTTTGCGTTCTCTCCGGATGACTGCTGGCACGTGGCACTAAGTCCAAGGTTTTGTCGAGGAAAGGAACTCTAGACGATCCAACTCGACGTCGATAGGAATGCTTATATAGTGAAATTTTCGAACTGTAGGGCCGCAGCCTTGACGGTCTTCGCTCGGAAAATCTATCAGGCACCTCGAAGCTGTGCCGAGCTTATCTACCACAATCTCATCCATTTCAACGAGGTCAACAACGGTTGTCGGCTGCATGCCAGCGGCCGTCATCTTCGGTAGCGAGGTCCGCGCAACATTCATGTCACTGCAGCAACCGGTACGGCCGGGTCGGCGCGCAGACCGTGCGCGCCAACTTGCCCGGCATGCATCCTTCTATGCGATTTCAATGCCGCAAGGGTTACCGCCTGTTCGAAGCAATGGCCGTTGCGGACGTCCCTCGGAGCTGAAACCACCAGCGCCTCGGTGATGGGTAGTTCCTGCGCAGACCAGAGCGGTGGCATTCATTCTCGCAATCAGTCACCTAGCCCAACGTCCACCTCCAGCCCGCTTTTCTTTTCCAGGTCCACACTCGCATTTCGACGCGTCGAAAAGCATCCAAAAATCAACGGAAGCATGGTCATTCCTCTTCAGTGGTACGCGGCGCAAAATCGCTACGAGTTTGCTTGTCCAGAATAGCACCATGCTAGTCCTTCGACGTGCCGGCTTATGTAAAAGTATCGATACCATCGTGTAATGGATTCGGTTAAACGATTATGGTGTGATTGCGTCTAGAAGAGGGTTTGCAACTCGCTTCATGCGCGTCGATGTCGTTCCAGGAGAAGCGTTCTTTCT
>Ga0105854_1000392_pt1 | contig 21108 bp, 23 predicted proteins | sample OrgsoiDNA_201058_FD_89679 | JGI IMG/M metagenome (GOLD analysis project Ga0105854, IMG submission 89679) | Permafrost soil microbial communities from the Arctic, to analyse light accelerated degradation of dissolved organic matter (DOM) -... | ecosystem: Environmental > Terrestrial > Soil >... | reverse complement strand
CGGACGCGAAATCGTCGCGACAATACTTCGATCTTTGCCGGTTCATCTCTTGGCGAGGCGGACGCGGTGACATTGAATACGTAGGTATGGTTTATCAACGCACTTTTTTAGAGAATCGAACATGAAGACACCTACCGGGTGGCTGCTCGCCGCTATCATTTTTACGGTGGCGGTACCGATGGCTTACGCCGACGGAGATATCCAAACCCGCAGAGCAACCAGCTAGAACCGTCGCCGTTAAGTCACCCGTCGGCTCGAAAGACGGTGCGGACTGCCGATAGAAGGCTTTCGCGCGACGTGCGTAAAGCCATCGGTAAAGGAGGTGACGTAGACATGTCGCGGCTCGGCGTGGTCTCGCGCTCTGGCAAGGTCAGGCTGGTCGGGACAGTGCCGAAAGAGGGCGAGATCAAGCTTGCAAGCCAGCGCGCGCAGTCTGTCACTGGGGTCACGGATGTCTCAAACGATCTGAGCATTCAGGTTCCGGGCGGAAAGTGACGACTTTCGCATCAAGAGATTCGCAGGCTTACCGCTAAAGAGGCAACGAGAAAGGCTTGCGTTACATCAAGTGTGTTTCCAATGGCGCGACCTATCGACCGCGATCCGTGCTTCAGGAAAAACATGAGCTCACCGATAGCCGCGAAAGCGTCCCATGGCTTGTGCACGACAGATTCGGATCAGATAAATACAGATCTGTTGTCATTTCTCGACTACCAGGGGTTTTCTACGCTGAACCAACTAGGTCGCCTAGCAGAGTCGTTACAAAAGTCTGCGCTGTCGCGAAACTGGTTAGGCGAAGCGGCAGCGCGAGTTAAGCGGGGGCGTGTGGAAAGACACGACGTCAGAACGAGGACGAGATGAAAGTAGATGCGCGCGATTCAGATGGCGTCCTACCTGCGCTAAGCAAGACGGCGTTGGTGACAAGGTTCGCGGTTATAGGTGTCGTGGTGTTGTGTTCGGTGGGAGCATTTGCTTACGCCGGCGGTTGGCTATCGCCAGATCGCACGACACAGGCAAGAATTGTCGCTGCGCTCCAGGATGTGAACGGAAGTCACCCGGGCTTTCGACGGGCCCATGCGAAGGGCATATGCGCGACCGGCTGGTTTGATGCCAATGGGAATGCTGCTTCCCTGTCAAAGGCGACACTCTTTGCGGGAGGCAGGGTGCCGGTGATCGGCCGATTTGCTTTCGCAAGCGGAATGCCATTTGTGGCGGACCAGGCTAAGGGAGTGAGGAGTCTCGCACTGCGCTTCCGTCCCCCTGGAGCCGAGGAGTGGCGCACGGGCATGATTGACATACCAGTCTTCCCCTTCAAATCTGCTCAGGCGTTCTACGAGCAAGCGCTTGCGTCCAAACCAGATGCACGCACCGGAAAGCCGGACCCTTCAAAAATGCAGGTATTTGCCGCTACCCACCCTGAGTCTGTCACCGCCTTGACCCTCATTGGCAAGCGTAGCGTGTCTTCCGGATTTGCTGACGACACTTTCAACTCTTTGAACACCTTTCGCTTCGTCAGTGCGACAGGAGTTTCTACACCGGTGCGTTGGTCCGCGGTACCGGTTCAGCCGTTGGCCGCCACGGTGGAGGCCGCTTCGACTGGTGATGAAAACGGCGTGTTTGACGCCCTGATTGCGCAAGTAGCCCATCATCCGGTTCAGTGGCGACTGTTGATCACCGTCGGGCAACCAGGTGACCCAACGAACGACCCTACTGTGCCTTGGTCGATCAACCGCCAGCATATTGACGCGGGCACGGTGACGATCAATAAGCTGTCGAGCGAGGATGGAGGTCCGTGCGTCGACGTCACCTACGACCCAATGGTTCTGCCCGCCGGGATCGAGCCATCCGACGACCCGATCCCAAGTGCCCGCTCGTCGGCTTACGCACGCTCGTTTATCTTACGTCAAGAAGAGCGTGCGGCGAAGCCGCGCAGTGCCGTTACGCCGCAAGAAATTGTGTCAGGAGGAAAATCATGAGTACCGCTGCTGCGGCGCGCTTTTCGGTGTCGTCTAGATTGTTGCACTGGCTCATGGCGGTTTTAATTCTCGCGATGCTGTTTATCGGCGTGGGCATGACCGCTTCAGTATCACGGCGTTATAGTTTGCTCGTATCGATTCACAGACCGCTCGGCATCGCAATACTAGTACTTGTCGGCTTCCGGTTGATTAACCGTCTGCTCACCCGCTCACCACCATTACCTTTCACGCTGCCGACCGCCCAGCGTCTCGCGGCACACGGGTCTCATCTTTTGCTCTATATCCTCATGTTCGCGATGCCCCTGATTGGATGGGGAATGCTCTCGGCAGCTGGTTATCCGATTGTCTTGTGGGGAGCATGGCAGCTGCCGCCGATTCTTCCCCAGCAGGAAGGCGTTTACGCGTTTTTGAGGCAATTGCATACGATCTTGGCGTACCTGTTCTTTGTCATCGTCATGATGCATCTTGCAGCGGCACTCTTCCACGGGTTGATCCGGCGTGATGGGGTATTTGAGAGTATGGCGTCGTGGCGCAGGAAATGACCAGAGAAGATCAGAGATGTCCGGCCCTGAAGTGACGGCCGGTTCTTCAAACTACGACTGTCGAATTGCGCAGGATTTGCTCAATCTCGACCTCAATAGTTCGCTTCGCAATATCCAGAGAGGTAGGTCGGCCGCCATACGAATCCCGGACGACTGCTTCCCGTTCCGCGCGCGCGACCTCGCCGGGCCCGCAGCTACTTCGAGGGTAATTTCACCCTCGTGAGACAAAAGGGATAATTCCATTGAAGTGCAACTCGCAAACACTGGGATGTCCAAAATTCTTTCGATACCATCCAACGGGAAACACTCCGTTTGACGCCGCTCTGTTCGAGCGGCGTCGGCCCTTTTAGCCCCCGCCACCGCCTTCCTCTTCTTCGAGAATCAACCGATTGTCAACGGCTTGCACTTGCGGGACCTGCTTCGCTGCGCTTTCGGCGAGTTGGATTTGCGCGCTATCCGGGACTGAGCCTACCAGCGTGACGACGCCGCCCTTCACCAGAATGGCTATGTTGGCCGAGGCGAGTCCCTTGGTGGCCGTTAGCGCGTGGCGGACTGCTTTTGATGTCTGCCGGTTCTCGGCACGTACGGCCTTCTTGTCCGAGACGGCAGGCGCTGGGGTGGCTCCTGCATTAGTGCTGTTGGTCTGGGCGTACGCGGAACTGGAGAGTAGTGCTGCGGCGATGACGCCGGCACCGATAAAATGGGAGATCTGCATCGAGGTTCCTTAATCGACAATGTTCTTGGGTAATCCGCTGGTCTTTCCCATTAAGGTCGGAGTCAGTCAGACTGATTAATCATATCGATGTTCTATAAGTTCGATTCCTTAAATGCTATTAACAAAACTAAAACGCTCCACACCTGGGATGCAATCCTGATTGGACAGGGCACTCAATCGTGAGCCAGGCAGCGGACGGGTGCTTGAGGCCGGGGCGCTCTTGATCTGGAAGAGATAGTCACGACGAACTTAGGGGCCGTCCGGAACCCGTGCATCGCATTCAGCCCTCTCAGCTCTCGAGGAACGCCAAGATGTCAGCGTTGACTTCGTTCGCCATGGTTTGTGACAGACCATGAGGCGCGCCAGGATAGATCTTCACGGTTGAGTCGTCGACTAGCTTCGAAGCCCTTGTCGACGAAAGTTCGAGTGGAACAATCTGATCGTCATCCCCTTGAATGAACAACGTCGGGACGTTGAATTTCTTCAGATCCTCTGTGAAATCGGTTTCTGAGAGGGCCTTGATACAGTCATATTCCGCGTTGATCGCGCCCGTCATGCCGGCGGCCCATAGCGAATCGATAAGTCCTTGAGAGACTTTGGCGTCGGGGCGATTGAACCCGTACACGGGCACAGCAATCTGCTTTAGAAACGCCGAACGGTCCTGGGTCATCCCCTGTCGAATTCCGTCGTATACAGCCATAGGCACGCCGTTTGGATTGGTCTCACTCTGAGCCATTGCTGGAACCACGGGGGCGATCAAGACGACCTTCGAGATCCTGTGCGTTCCATGTCGTCCGATATAACGCGTTACCTCGCCGCCGCCGGTGGAATGACCAACCAACGTGGCATCCTTAATGTCAAGCGTGTCCAGTAAGGCGGCGAGATCGTCGGCGTAAGTATCCATGTTGTGCCCTTCGTCCGGTTGACTTGAGCGGCCGTGACCACGACGGTCATGTGCAATGACGCGATAGCCGCGCTGCCGCAAGAACAGCATCTGTGGGTCCCAGAAATCCGAGGTGACCGGCCAGCCGTGGGAGAACACAACAGGCTTACCCTTACCCCAGTCCTTGAAGAAGATCTGCACGCCGTCTTTGCTGGTGATGAAGTTCATCATTTCATGTCCTTATTTCGGAATAGCTAGCGATTGCTCAGCCCCGGGTATACGTCGACTGTGTCGGGATCGGGGTGCGCTGCACGGTTGAAGGAGGGCATTCATGTGCAAACCATTCGAGGTGAAACCTTGTAGCTTGTTCGGCATCGGTCATTGCTTGACGTTGCTGCGGGCTTGCGCGTTCGGAACGGGTTTGCCCTCCCATCGAGTTAACGACGCGAAAGTTGTCTCTGACATCCTAGCGCCCTCACATCTTTAGTGGCCTTAATAGATGTGAATCGGTGGGGCGCCGTCTTTCGTCAGTCTAGAACCGGGATCACGATAACTGCTGACGTGCCGTGGTCCGCCGTTTTCTGGCCCGAGAGAAAGTTGTTAAATCAGTCAGGTCCGTCATCCTGTCGATGATTTTAATAAGGATTGGGACCAAAATAATCGAGGATTTGGGGACTATCTAGTGGACATCGACCGGTTGATCCGCCGCGGTCAACTTTGTTCAGCCAGGCTGGCAGATCAGGACGGTAGCGACACGGCAGAACAGGTAGCAAAGATGCATAAGACGAACAAAGAGGTCATTGCGCAGGAATGGACCGCGAAAACGCTTCGAAGATCGAATCTGAATCTTCCGAAATGCCAACATGGATTGCGCAGGGCGTGGTGACGGGATGATTAGGCACGCTGGTCCGCTAAGCCAGGCGATAGCCTTTAGAGGGGTCAACAGGAGTTTAGAAAAATTAAGTCGAGAATCAAGACCTTTATCCGCGTTCCGCAATAAGCTTCGATGGATCGAAATGCAATGTTATGTCTGCGGGTCGGGTAATGGCTGGAAGCTGGTTTGAACATCTCGTTTTGGCAAGCTCACTAGCGACCAACTTATCCTGCGTACTGACCTGCAAGTAATGCAAACACTGGGCAATATTGAAACGACTGCTGGGTTGCGGTTGCTTCGCGTTCTGACCGGAACCCATGCGTACGGGTGGAACTACCACCCGAGAATGGGGCTGAGCGTGACGTGGCTGCCGATACAAAAGGAGAAAACTGATGCTATATCTCATTTCGTTCGGCGCTGGCCTCGTGGTCGGCTTGCTTTACTGGCTTGTGCGCGTGCAGTCGCCGGCACCCCCCTTGATCGCGCTGGCTGGATTGCTTGGCATCGTCATGGGAGAAGCTTCGGTTCCATTTGTGCAGGCGCAATTTTGGCACTCCGCTTCGCACGCATGGGCTGCCCCGGCGGTGGTCGAGCCTGAGTCTGCGCGGGCGAGCGATTCGCGCAACAAGACCTGAACCGTTTGTCCCGCGCTCGAAAAACAGCCCGGATCATTGCGTTGTCGACTAGAAAACTACACAGCATGCGGTGACTCATGTCGCGAGCCGATCACCCCGCAACCACTTTAATTTAGCTATACCAAGGAGAATTGTGTGAGGACTTTCAAACCCTTTAGTGCGCGGTACGCCGCATCGATCAGGGAATGCTGGCCTGGGCTCATGTTCTCCTTAGCCGCATTGTTGTTCGCCGGCGGTGCGTGCGCCAGCGCCGGTGGCGATGTCCATGTGCCAACGACGGCGAGCGTGGCGGTAGGCCCGCAATATGACACGACGCACGTCTATGTGTTAAATGACGACATCGATGCGTTCGTGAACAGCTTCGTCGCAACATTCGGCGGCTTTGCGTCTCCGCGCGCGTTGTTCACTGTGACTCCTACACCGAGCAAGACGGCTTCGCAATACATACGAACACCGGTCGGCATGCTGTCAGTCTTCGCTTTCCAGACTCCGATTCCCTATCCCTTTGGCAGTGAACGCACTGGCTACCTCGTTACCGACATGGACGCAGCGGTACTCGGCGCACGTGCTGCAGGCGCGGACGTAATTGTCGACTCCTTTGACGATCCGATCTGCAAGGACGCGGTGATTCAGTGGCCTGGAGGGCTGACGATGCAGCTTTACTTGCACACTAAAGCGCCGATCTACGAGCCGCTCATGACGGTGCCGGACAACCGCGTATATCTGTCGGTGCATGCCGTAGTCGGATTCGTACGGCGGTTCTTGCGTTTCTCGCACGGCAGGGTTGTCGCCGACGACCGGCACGCGAATGCGGCGGAGATAGGCTTGGCCGGCCAGACACTGCGTCGTGTGCGGATCCAGTCGGGTTTCGAAACATGCTGATTTTCGTCACGGATGGCAAGTTACCTTGGCCCTATGGGCGTGAGATTACAGGCTATGAAGTGGGGGATCTGGAAGCGACCTTGAGCAAGGCTCAGACGGCAGGGGTAAAGGTTCTCTCGCAGCCAGAAACCAGCGCGTACGGGCGAACCGCGATGGTTGAGTTTCCCGGCGGGTACATCGCTGAAATCCACGCGGTGGCCAAATAGTCGACATATTTGGAGGATGGATGCTCCGGTTCGCGCCTTATGGTGGGTTCGGGATAGGACGGCGTGAACATCGCTTCGCGTGCGTTTGTGAGCATAGCCTGCGTCGTTGCAGAATCGCAGTATTGGCGTTGAACAATCAACGGCCCTCATGATGGAAAAGCAAGCAGCTTTCGAACGCGCAACCGCGAAACGCTAACAACGATTGACCGGGTATCAGACCTTGATATGCGTTCGCCCACATTGTCACGGACTGAGATACCAGATGGTTGCGCGGCCATTGATCCATCCGGCGTTGTGTCTGCATTCAGAACTCTTAACTCGACCTTGGGTCATGCGGCTAACTAGTATCGAATTGTGCCGACAGCGTGTAGCTACCGCCGGTGCAAGAGGGCGAATTTGCGGATTGAGTCCGCTTTGGCGCCGAGCGGCGCCGACTTTCCATTGAAGAGGCAAGACATGAACAAGCTGACCACAGCGTTTGGCGCACCCGTTGTCGACAACAATAACACTCAAACGGCGGGGCCACGCGGGCCGGCTTTACTTCAAGATGTCTGGCTTTTAGAGAAACTAGCGCATTTCGACCGCGAAGTGATTCCAGAGCGCCGTATGCATGCGAAGGGCTCGGGTGCGTTTGGTACGTTCACCGTGACGCATGACATCACGAAGTATACCCGGGCGAAGATTTTCTCTGAGATCGGTAAGCAGACGCCGATGTTTGCCCGCTTCTCCACGGTAGCAGGCGAGCGCGGAGCGGCCGACGCGGAACGGGACATCCGCGGCTTCGCGTTCAAGTTCTACACCGAGGAGGGCAATTGGGACATGGTCGGCAATAATACGCCAGTATTCTTCATGCGCGATCCGCTGAATTTTCCTGACCTCAATCACGCGGTAAAGCGCGATCCGCGTACTGGTTTGCGTAACGCCGAAAGCAACTGGGATTTCTGGACGCAATTGCCGGAAGCCTTGCATCAAGTGACGATTGTGATGAGCGATCGCGGACTACCTAAGACATTTAGGCACATGCACGGGTTCGGAAGCCATACGTTCAGTTTGATTAATAGCGCCAACGAGCGGCATTGGGTCAAGTTTCACTTCCGTACGCAGCAGGGCATCCAGAACCTGTCTGATGCAGAGGCCGAAACCTTGGTCGGCAAAGACCGGGAAAGCTCGCGCCGCGACCTTTACGAGTCCATTGAGCGACGCGAATTTCCGCGCTGGACGTTCTATGTTCAAATCATGCCTGAGAAGGATGCCGCGACCTATCACGTCAATCCGTTCGATCTGACCAAGGTATGGCCGACCGGTGACTATCCACTTATCGAAGTGGGGGTGGTCGAGTTGAACCGCAACCCGGAGAACCATTTTGCCGACGTCGAACAGGCCGCGTTCAGTCCGGCTAACGTTGTGCCGGGCATCAGCTTTTCGCCCGACAAGATGCTGCAAGGCCGGCTCTTTTCATACGGCGATGCGCAGCGTTACCGTTTGAGTGTCAACTTCAATCAGATTCCGGTGAATGCCCCGAAGTGCCCAACTCACAGCTATCACCGCGACGGGCTGATGCGGGTCGATGGTAACAGCGGTGGAATCACATCGTATAACCCGAATTCGCGAGGCGAGTGGCGCGAGCAGCCAGAATTCAGGGAACCATTGCTGGCACTCGCAGGCGCGGCGGATCACTGGAATCATCGGGTCGATGAAGATTATTTTTCACAGCCTGGCAAACTGTTTCGTAAAATGTCGCCGCTACAACAACAGGCGCTGTTTGCTAATACCGCCAGAGCCATCGCGGGCGTGTCAAAGCCGGTTCAGCTACGGCACATTGACCACTGCACGAGCGCAGACCCGGCTTATGGCTCGGGGGTAGCAAAGGCAATTTCAGCACACGAGCAACTGAAGTCCGGGTAGGCAATCATTGGTATCTGATAGTACATCCGCTGCTGGGCGTATCCTCCGCGAGGTACGCTTTTCGACCGCAATCAACCCCGGGTAATCGATGCGCGCAAAGCCGCTGCATCCACCAAGTCGGCATGAAAAGCCTCCCTCATCTGAAACGACCCGACGCGCCGGGTTGTCATCGGCATTGCCAATGGAATAGGCGGTCTCAAACCGAAGCGCAACACAGGGTCTAGTGTTTAGAGCCTTGAGTTGGGCTGGCTGAGGAAAGTGTCGCAGCGAAGACCTCAAATGGAGAATGGAACGCGTGAGTTGCTCGGGGCCGACTGTTCAGGCTGTCGGAAATGGTATCGGGTTCGTCCTGACTGTAGACCGAGAGGTCGGTGCGTTTGGGTAGATATTGGCGAAGCAATCCGTTGGTGTTCTCGCAGCTCCCGGGTTGCCAGGGCCATGTGGATCACAGAAGTAGATGTTCACGCCGGTGGCGCGGGCGAGCTCCTTATGGCGCGACATCTCCTTACCCTGGTCGTACGTCAAGCTCTGCCGTAGCGGCGCGACAATCGAATTTAGTTTGGCAGAGAAGCCTGCTAAGGCGGACTCGGCGGTGGCGTCTTCCATCTTGGCGAGCAGCACCAGACGGCTGGTCCGTTCGACCAGAACGCCGACAGAACATTGGTTACCCGCGCCCTTGATGAAGTCATCTTCCCAGTGACCTGGCAGCAGTCGGTCTTCAATTTCGGGCGGCAGCACGTGGATACTGACCATATCGGGAATCTGCCCGTGCCGGTCTATGCCGCGCGTGCGAGGCATGCGGATGCTGTGGCCGTGGCGCAGGCAAGCAATGAGCTGACGGCGCAGCTCGCTACGCGGCTGAGCGTAGATGGCTGCGTAGATCGTTTCGTGCGAAACGTGCTGGGTGGAGTCTGTGGGATACATGCGCTTGAGTGTGCCCGATATCTGCTGGGGCGACCATTTCCACTCGAGCAGGGTGAGAACCACCTGCCAGCAAAGCTTATTGGGGCGGCGTCCCGCGCTGCGGCGCGCGACGCTCAGGGCTTGAGCCGGCTGGGATGAATACCCAAGCGCGGAGCCGTTTCGCGTCAGTTCACGGCTAACGGTGGCAGGCGAGCGCCCGAGTATCCGGGCCATGGCCCGGATACTCACATCCTGTAGCCGCGGGCTTTCGATGGACAGGCGCTCTTCAGGCTGGAGTTGCTGTTGCAAAGTTTTTTCGGGCATTGCGACACCTTAAACGAGATAGGTGTTGCACTTCGCTTTTGAGGCAGCCGTGATAATCAATTTTTTTTGGTTATTCAGAAGCTTTAAGTTTTTTACAAGGACTTTGGCTGAAGGGGCATCTATTCTGTTTAGGAGCGCGTAGAAACGTAACGTGCAAACGGGCGATTCGATGCCCTATGTGGCAACCCAATAAGGAGTTCGCATGGCTAAGGAATTATTGACCCCCGATTCGTGTGTTGTTGCCCTTATCGACTACCAACCGCAGATGTTCTTTGGCACGGCGTCACACGACAGAACGGTGATTTTGCAAAATGTGCAGGCAGTCGCCAAAGCCGCAAAATTGTTTAAGGTACCCACCATACTGAGCACCGTTGCAGCGAAATCGTTTAGCGGCGATATGTTGCCCGAAGTGCAATCGGTTTTTCCGCAGTTCGTTCCGATTGATCGCACTTCGATGAATGCCTGGGAGGACAAAAATTTCCGGAAGGCTATCGAAGATACGGGGAAGAAAAAGATCGTGATCGCGGGATTGTGGACGGAAGCTTGCGTTTCGTTTCCGACAGTTCAGATGATAAACGAGGGGTATGAGATTTATGTTCCGACCGACAGTTGTGGTGATGTCAGCGTCGAGGCGCATGAGCGCGCTGTCCAACGAATTGTCCAGGCGGGTGCTGTGCCGATGACGTCGCTGCAATTCATGTTTGAATTGCAGCGGGACTGGGGGCGCTCAGAGACTTACGAAGGATGCATGGATATCCTGAAGGCGCACAGTTCATATGGCATTGGTGTGCGCTACGCAAAGGCGATTATGGGCGAACACGCAAGTGAGGCTGGGTAACGGTCAGGGCATTCAATCCTAAGAGGATGGCTTCGGCCAGTAAAACTCTCCGATGGCATCTTCGGAAACAGCGGCTACACCGGAGGAGTAACGAGGTTGGCGGGAAACGACCTCGTTCGAGACGCTTATGCCAAAGCGCAAGGTCTGTAGGGTCCACAAAGAATCTCAACCGTGATGCGGTCGCGGGCGGGGAAGACAAACAGAGACCCCACGCAGGCTTGTGCGTAAGTAACGGCCCGATTAGATGAAGCAGATCATCGATCATCCTGCGGATGTCTATCGAATCGTGACAGATGAGCGCGAACGTTCACGTCAATCAGCACGGCCTACTTTCGAACTGCCCGTCCACGAATCGCACAATGTGCTCGGTGTGAGCGACGCTCAGTTAGACGCAAGGCCGGCGAGCGAAAGCATCGTGCGAGCGAGCTAGAGGCACGTTTCGGACACGGGCAGCGTTGTACCCGCCAGTGACGTCCCATCCGTTCCTGGGTGAAGTGCCACGAATTTCTTGCGTGCAGTGATTGACCAACTGTTGCTGGATCTCTTTTCTGGAGTTCGAACATTCTTGCGCCGCGGAAGAAAGGTAACTGCCGCGAGACTCTGTTTGCGGCAAAACCGGTGAGCGGCCATTCGCCCGCATGTCACATCGTGGCCGTTTTGCGCCGGAACGCTTTGCTGTGGAGCGGATGGCGATGTCGCATTGCCGTTGTGACCCCTACGATCCCCATTTCATCGCATTGCCGTCGTTTTGGTGAGGCACATCCTCCACACTCGGAATGCATCCATTCAAGGCGGGATTCGCTGACGCGTACCGGAGACCAATGAGCGATCGCGTCCAATACCGCTCTCGGGATCTGCTGAATAAATTCAATCGGATTCGCTGATGAAGTTATCCAAAACACGCGAATCTATCGCTAAGTGCGCTCATTCGACGAACTCACTGGTTGCGACGATCCTCTCGTCAGCTAAATTAAGAGGTCTTAAGAATCGGTGGAGAAAATATTCTTCATAATTTGAACCTCATGTGTTAGCAATATTTCGAGAAGATAATCGGGGGAGACGGGACTGGAGGACGTCCTGTCGGCGGATGTTGTGTTTGTCTCTCGTTTATCGTGGTGAGTGGATTAACCAACTGTATATGGAGGGAGAAAAAATGCCTCAGAGCATAACCGGACTTAAGATCCCAAACAGTCGAATGGCTCTTGCTGCGAGGAGCCTCATAAGGGACGCCGAGACAGAACTACTCTACAACCACTCCCACCGCGTCTTCGCATTCGGCTGCTTGACCGCTACGCGACTAGGAATAGCCGTGGACCGTGAGTTGCTATATATAGGCGCGTTATTTCATCGAGCCGGCCTTACCGACGCATTTCGAAGTTCACATTTGAGGTTCGAGGTTGATGGTGCAAACGCTGCGGCCGAATTTCTGACGTCGTATGGTGTTCGTGAAGCGAGCGTGCAAGAAGTATGGGACGCAATTGCGTTACACACGACTCCTGGGATCGCAGTACATAAAACACCTCTCGTCGCACTTTTGACGAGAGGTGTCGAGACCGATACCATCGGGCTGCACGTTAGGGATTTTACTGATGAGCAGAAGAGGCAGGTCATTGGAGCGTTCAGCCGGGGTGATCGATTCAAGGAGCAGATAATTGAAGCACTCGGCGCCGGTATGTTGCATCGACCGGAAACGACCTTCGGAACCGTCAATGCAGACATTCTTGATCGAGTGGATCCCAATTATCGACGCAAGAATTTCTGCGGTTTGATACTCGGCTCGGATGCGTTCGATTCATATTGCTGACGCCTGGTCAAATATGTTTTAAACAGCACTATTAAAATGTACCTTCCTTCAATCGCCCCTAAGGATCCGATTGTCCGGCAGCGCCGCTACATGAGGATGAATCTGGGAGTCGCCGCCGGAAACTTGCTCGCGCAAGACAATTTGCGACTATGGTTTTCCGGGGCGCCGTTGTTGCATCGCTGCCTGAGTCGGAGGCGAGAGCTGCGTTCCAGAACAATATTGAAGCCATGACCCGCTTTTAAAATTATCCTGGCGCAGGCGCGCGAGGTTGCGATTCTGGCAGCTGGAATGCGTATCGACAAGGATTGGAGGCATTACGCACGTGGTGCGCTTTCACGGTAGACGGGATTGTGTGACCAGCGACGTGGCTGATGTGTTGAGGGAGCGGGATACGACTTCGCGATAGACCTACTCCGGAGCTTTGTTTTTTTTGACGGACGAGACACCTACGAGTTGAATTACTTTGTCACTAACCATTGCTCTGCCTCGATAGTTCTCTTTGGCTAGGATGTATCGGCGCTCCTTGACGGGGGGATGAGGGGTGCCTTGCGCTTGGCCTTCCTCTGTCTGGAAATTTAAGAACCTAAGTTCCGCAGTTCAATTCTCTGTTATCCGTAGATGTCGTGCCGCGAGTCAGTGGCCGCCAATAAGAATAATCGTGATGCTCAGGGTCGCGGCAGACAGGATGCTGGAGGCGACCAGCGTTGTCCCGGCAGTCGCATCAGTGACGCCATACGGAAGGCCGAAGAGGATGCCAAATGATCCGCAGGGGATGGCCGACAAGAGAATGGCTTGCCCAGCGATCTCGCGCTTTAGTCCGAGAATGGTCACAAGAATTAGGGCTAGGAGAGGCTGCAGGACGTTGCTAAGCGCCACCCCTACCCATACCTCGACATCAAGACGAAAAGGCTGTGCCGCCAGGATCAGCCCGGTAGAGAAGAGCGCTAGACCGGCAGTCGTGCTGCCGACGATATTGAGGGATTGCGTGGCCAGGTCAGGCAAGCGCCATCCTAGCACCGCGAAAGCGACGCCGGCGATGGGCGCGAGAACTACGGGCTTGAGAAATGTGTTTTGGAGTGCTGTATAGAGTAATCCAGAGCGGGTTTCCGTCGAATTCGTCGTATTGGTCGTATGGGATCTAGATCGTTCTAGCAGGATCAACGCCGCCGGTGACATGACGACGGACGCCGTCGTGATAGCTAGAGCAACGGTCAATCGACTATCGTCTCCGTATACGGCATGCAAAAGAGGCAATCCTACCGCGGCAAAGTTAGGCATCCCGATGGTGACAGATCGGACTGCTGCGTGGCCAAGATTGACACGAAACCAAAGCCGCGAGAGAGCGAGGGAGATGAGATAGGGCGCAAGCATGACTACCGCAAGTACAGCTATAAGCGTGGCATGGCTTGCTAGATCGGCGGGCTTTATTCTCGCGGTATAGAGAAATAATGCGAAGGGCAAAGCATAGTCGACAAGCATCGTGTTTATCGACGAAAGTGGCATGCGACCTGGATTAACCTTGCCAGCAAAGAATCCGGCTCCCATTGAGAAAAAGAACGGAATCAAAGCGGATGCAATTTGATAGGTCATAAGCGACTGCATCAATTGAGTGACAAACGGGCGTCGGAGCCGACGGCAACAGGCATTGCGCTAAGTCACGCATAGAGGATAGCGGTTTTCCCGCGCCTACGTCTTTGGGCTGATCTTAAAATAACTGAATTTGGCTCTTTATTCCGGTTCTACCCCTTTTGGTTGCGTTGATGAGATTCCCGGACATACAATTCATCCGATAAAGCTGGAGGCATTGCTGCACGACACCGACCCATATGGATGCAACGAACCGCGGAAAATACCATGGGTTCTGGACGGCGGTTCGCTGTTTGCGTGGGTGTGCGATCTCATCACGGCCGCCTTAGCCGTGGCTCCAGTGAAAAGATCGGTTCAAGCGGATGTGATGAAACAGATTACCTGCAGTTGATAAGTTTGGTTAGGAAGCCGTAGAGGGATCTATTGGGCGCAATCGTATGGGCTACGACAGGGTCGGGAAAATCGTGTTGGGTGACAGATCCTTTCGCATGTATCGACTATCGCTGCATGCGTCGAGGGCTTGCTTCCCAAGGGTTTTTCCTTCTGAACCTGGTCGGCAGTGGGATCAACAAAGACCCGGATAGGCATTCGCGGCCGCGCAATCTTCGTTGTTGAGCTCAGAACCTGTCTGAGGGCGTGCGATTTTCCTTTTCATAATCGCTAGTGGATCATCGAGAAAGTACGGCCGGAATACCGCGCGGCTGACCTTGAAGAGCCATCGCATGCGCAGATGTGATACGCAGCGGGTTGCAACCACAATAACGCGGTCATACCCCCACAAGATGGAGAAGGCGAGCATGAGCGACACCGCGCAAGGCCAGTCCACCCCACCACGGATCCGCCGTGCCCAGACCCTGGCGCTCGCACTCCTGATGGTGAGCGGTGTTGTCAACTACCTGGACCGCGGCACGCTCGCTGTGGCCACCCCGTTGATCCGTGCCGAGCTCGGGCTTTCGCTCGGTGAAATGGGCTTGCTACTTTCGGCGTTCTTGTGGAGCTACGCGCTGTGCCAACTGCCGATAGGGGGCATGGTAGACCGCATCGGGCCGCGCCGGTTGCTGGGCGCCGGACTCGTCATCTGGTCGCTAGCGCAGATGTCGGGAGGTCTCGCGTCCAGTTTCGGCTATTTCATCGTTGCGCGCGTCGTGCTCGGCATCGGCGAAGCGCCACAATTTCCTTCGGCCGCCCGGGTCGTTAGCAACTGGTTTCCGATACGCTCGCGCGGTACACCCACCGGCATATACCTTGCGGCCTCGCCATTGGGGAGCGCGCTTGCACCGCTTTGCGTGTCAATTCTCCTGGTGTCGTTCAAATGGCGTTGGGCCTTTATTGCAACGGGCGCGCTCGGTCTTGCGGTGGCAGTCGTGTGGTTTGTGCTTTATCGTGATCCGGACAAATCGAAGATGACCGCGACGGAGCGTTGCTACCTCGACGGGGATGGCCAGTCTGCTGTCGAACAATCCCGTAAGCTCACTTTCGCCGAATGGCGCGGCCTTTTTTCGCACCGGACGACCTGGGGCATGCTGATCGGCTTCTTCGGCTCGGTGTATCTCCAGTTAATGTATCTGACCTGGTTGCCGGGCTATCTGACCATCGAACGGCACATGAGCCTGATACGTACCGGCTTCGCGGCATCTGTTCCGTTCCTTTGCGGCTTCGCTGGCTCGCTGCTGGCAGGCTGGTTTTCCGATTTGATCACCAAACGCAGCGGTTCACCGGTGTCGAGCCGCCGAAACGCGGTGGTGGTCGCGATGCTCGGCATGGTGGCTTTCACGATTCCGGCGGCGCTTGTCGAGAGCAATGCGATTGCGCTCGCCTGCATTTCGGTTGTGATCTTTCTGGGCAATGCGGCGACCGCTTCATCGTGGGCGCTGGCGACAGCGGCGGCGCCGCCCAGCCAGGTCGCGTCGCTGGCGGCGATCCAGAATTTCGGCGGGTTTCTCGGCGGCGCGCTGGCACCGATCGTGACCGGCTTTATTGCACAGGCATCGTCGTTTGTACCGGCGTTATTGACTGCGGCAGGGGTTGCGTTTGCCGGGTCGATGGCCTATTTGCTGCTCGTGCGCGAGCCGATTCCCGAACGCGAACCTGCGTTGGTTGTGGTCCCCGTACTTGCCTGAGGGCGCATGCCTGGCGCGATGCGTATCGAATCCTTTAAGGGAGGTCGATGGGCTGATACATGGTGGTCGCAGGTGGCGTCACGGGCATCGTCCAGATGACGTGACACCATTCGCCGCTGTAGTATTTGAAGCCAGGATGCCGTCTCCTGCGCGTTCTCAGTGGCGAGATTCGTGACGAGGGCCACCCGTTAGTCACGTTTCTTTGTTGGCAAGTGTGAGCGAACAAGCAATGCGCGTCGGTTCGAATCTAGAATGTTATCGCGCTCTGGACTCGATCCCTGTTTGAGCATGTCAATCCATTCTGCCGTTGATAACACAGCTGCATACGAGGAATGAATGGTCACGGACATGACGCGGTGAATTTCCTCCGCCGAGCAACTTCCCGCCCTGTTGCGGCAGGGCAGAGAACCGGATGCGTCCGGAAGAAATTCCACGGAGACACCGAGCTTTAATGCGTCCGATATCACGCCATGAAGCAGGCTCTGTGTCGCGAAGCCGACGATCGTTATTGTCTCGACCGCCTGCCGTATAAGCCAGCCGCTGAGATCGGTTCCGAAAAATACGCCAGGCAGCGATCTTTCGAAAAGGTGTGCCCTGCGTCGCCGGGCAACGACGTGATGTAGCTCAGCGCCTGTCGTTCCGTAAGCGAAAACCGGTGCGTCGACGCTTAGTGTTCTTGTCGTAACCAAGACATCTATCGCATTGGCGCATGCCGCATCCATGGCTCTCGCGATGTTGTCCAGCGACGCCTCTATAGGCGGGTGCTCGATAACGAGTTTGCCATCCACGTACTCGTTCTGAACGTCAACGACGAGGAGCGCACGGCGACGTATGACGTGCAACATTTTCGTCTCCTGGTATCAAGCGCTGGCAACAGTCGAAGTTTCGCCGTCAATGCCGGTAAACACCCCAAACTCGAATGATCTGCGGTTACCAATGATCGTGTCCGAACCAAATGCATCAACTATGGTCGCAATATTCTGATGGCGGTAGCGCATCCCCATCATAGAGCACGATTTGAACCCGTACCTTGACACGTCCTGAAATTTTCTGAGAGCGGCCGGACAGGCGATTCAACGCGAAACGCGATACCGGGCGGGAGCGAATGTCCTTTGATGCAGTCGAACTGATAAAAGCGAAGCAACACGTCGTGCTAGTTCCCCACATTCCTGAAAAATGCCGGTCATATGGTTCGCCGCCCAGAGCTGCCATCTGGCAGCAAGAGCGGGATTTATGTCGTCGAGTTGATCGGAGAACTGACTCGAGCGAACAGCAGAACGCTCGGCTTCGCGCGGTACTTCGTTGTTTGAAAGGAGCCTTGCGTAACCTTTGTACGCGCTCGTTGCCGTCGGATAGTCAAACACCGTGCAATTTTCGAGGTATTCATGGGCTCGCGTCATGTTTAGCCGGCACTCAGAGACAAGTGTTCGCTCGGTCCAATAGGGTAAGAGGGCAGTTGTCAGTTTGATTCCCAGAACAGCGCTGCAAGGCTGCATGAAGCACCAGTGAAGTGCTGCGCGGAGATCTTCTCCATAAGTTTCCACCCGTGTCATGTAGCTATGAGTGGCAGGCCTATGCCAGTTCTCAGCCGCAGACTGCAGGAGGTCGAGAAAGTACTGCGCATGGCGTTTAAGGATGATCTTCGCTTCGTGATTTCCAGATAGCTTCTCCTGAGCGTAGACGCGAGTCATCTCGAGTAGCCTATAGCTTGTCTCTGCATCGTGCGTGACGAATGAGACTAGAGATTTAGATGCCAGGTTAACGATGCAATCGAGCACCTCCGGCGGTGGAATGTCGAGCGACGCCACCACAGCAATCGCCGCTTCCAGTGAGAACTGGCTCGAAAATACACTTAGTCGCGCTAACACGGTTTGCTCGTCAACGGGGAGCCGGTCGTAGCTCCAGCTCAACGTGGCGGCTAGTGTTCGTTGTCTCGGCAGCGAGGTCCTGCTGCCGCCTGTCAACATATCGAAGGCGTTCGCCAGGTCTTCCCACACCCCGGTTAGACCAAAAACCTCCACGCGTGCCGCAGCAAGCTCAATCGCTAGCGGTATGCCGTCCAATCGCCGGCATATTTTTGCCTTAATGAGCGCGCTAGCCGCATCTGAGGAGTGCGGTACCTGTCCGCGGCTCAGCCGAGCTTCCAAAAGCTGAACTGCGCTGTACTCCGAGATGGATTGTTGATCTTCATCGGCAGCGCCGGGCACCTCCAGCGGTGAAACCTGGTAGATATGCTCGCCCTCGATACGCAATGCCTCGCGACTGGTCGCGATCAATTGGAGTGACGGTGTTGATCGAAGCAACGCGTCGACCAGGCTCGCGCTTGCCTCAATGAGGTGCTCGCAGTTATCGAGGATCAGCAAGGTTCGCTTTTGCTGCAGGAATTGTGCAAGTCGTTCGAACGACATCTGACCATCGGGCGGAATGAACCCCACGGCTGACGCGATGGTCATTGGCAAACACTCGTCTCGCGATACTGGCGCAAGCTCAGCCATGCCTACGCGGTCATACGAGCCGTTCGAAATGCATCTGACCAACTCGATAGCAAGTCTGGTTTTACCAATTCCGCCAGCGCCGATCAGCGTGATTAGCCGCGATCGACCGGCGACAATCATCAGCTGGTCCAGCGCGGAATTTCGCCCAATCAACCGTGACATCGTGGCTGGCAATCCGACCAAGCCCGACGTGGGCAAATCGACTGGCTCATTGCGGCGAGATTCAATGAATCGATAGCCTCGTCCGGCAACCGTGCTGATGGCGACACGGTCTGGGCCTAATGCTCGGCGCAAGGAGGAAATTGCCGCCTCAAGAGTGTTTTCGTCGACCTCGCGCCGAGGCCAAACGAGAGAGATTAATTCTCGCTTGGTGACAACCTCGCCATTCTTTTCGATGAGGCACAGAAGCACATTGAACGCGCGGCCGCCTAAGGGAATCACGCGGCCGGCACGTTTCAATTGTTGATGCACGAGGGAGAGCTCGCAAGATCCGACGGCAATTGTCTTCGGCGATTGCATATTCATATCCAGCATGGTGTCTTGTCCGGGCGGCGACATTGCCGGGATTTAGATCGCTCGGTTGAGCGACATCGGCACGCTTCCTCTCTCGTCCCTGATGCCAGTCGTTGCTTGTGATTATGATTGAAATAAATTTCAATCGTTATTGAAAGAATGTGTGACCGGATATATTTAGGAAATAACGACTCGTGCATCAGGACAACTGAGGGCCGCACGGTGGATGGGAGCGGATCGGGAACTGCGGAGGGCTCTTCCTTATTCCTTCGGGCGGAGCGACGGATTCGACAATAGCGAGGGTACACCTGATCCAGGATTTTCAGTTGCCATTGCGTGGAACGTGCCTGCACTCACCGACCTGTATTTTTGCGGTAGAGAGGGTATAGCAAGCGATGACAAATTAGGTTAAGTGTAATTTCCTATGCATACAGCGCTAGTCGACAACGCTCGGAATCGTGACTCTCCAAAACCGTTTGCATACATGCGTGGAAGTAGCCTCTTTGAGGATCTGATTTTTCGATATTTCAACGACCCTACGTGCGATTGGTGGCAATAGGCACGCGTTCTATACGATTGACCTCGCCGCTTTAGCGATCGTGCTTCCATGGCCTTGTCGAGAGCAAGGCTTAACAGATGCGGAAGCTGACGTGTTCGGCAGCTGCAATGTTGCTGACTGATCGGCGATCGTCGTTGCTTTGCTCGGCGATCTCATGTTGTGTCGGTCGTTCGCTATTCTGGTCGCTAGTGCTGCAAGATTATTGAAACGATCCATGCCTGCGCGCTTGTTCAGTGTAGGATTTGATTGCTGATGTTCCGAAGCCCGGCGGTTGCCTGTGACCGGGTTCCAAGGTCTGCATAAAAGTGTGATACGGCCGCCGCTATCTACGATGACGGCTGAGGCAATGTGAGGTTGAAAACAATCTAATCTTTGGTTGGACTTTGATGACCAAACTCATACGCAAACGCGAGCTCTTGGAGGAGATGGATCGAGCACGTAAGCGAATGATGCGAGGGAAGTGATGTGGCACTTGGCGATGTGCCGGAGCGAGCGCGCTGCGCTCGACAAGAATGACGTATGGGCCCCGTCTTGGGCCCCATCTTTGACGAATTCTAATATCTTGAAGCAAGCAGCCGGACCAAAGTCGAGTACCCGTTTGGCTTCCTCAAGGTGCGTTACCGAGCATTGAAACGGAACACCGCACAACTCACAGCGCTGTTTGCGCTCTCCGATCTTTGGATGGTGCGCCACACGTGGCTCTGGTGCCGAGTGTCAGAGCGCGCAGAAGCGGCTTGAAAAGATGGTAATGGGTGAATTCACGAGTCCAAGGCGTCGTATCTCAAAGTCTGTACGACTTTCGAGACCCGCTGATTTCGAATGTGACAATTGTTCGCTCCCAAACTACTTTACTCAGGCCTCCCCTGGATACTGGCGGCCTGAAAAGTGGGTGGTTTCACCTTCTTTGATTGACCCGGAGCGGGATAAACCGTAATCCATCGCCAGAATGCCCACAAGCGCATCGGCATCTAATTGCAACAAGGATGTGTTATGACGGTCGGGATGACACCGCCAGTTTTTCAGGACTTTTCCTTTGGTCGTACACAAGTGTCGCGAGGCCGGCGCGAACTCATGCACAACGGAAAAATCGTACCGCTCGCCGAGCGTCCTTTCGAGTTGCTCTTGACCTTGGCTGACGCGCGTGGAGCGACGTTGAGCAAGGATCGGATCATGGCGTTGTTGTGGCCGGGAAGGGTCGTCGAGGAGAACACGCTTGAATCACAAGTCTCGATACTGCGCCGGGCTCTGGGCGACGATCGAGGTTGCATTCGTACTATTTCTGGTAAGGGATATAAATTCACCGGTGACCTGAATGAAGATAGGTCGATGGTAGTAGATGTAGATCACTCG
>Ga0105854_1000391_pt1 | contig 21112 bp, 17 predicted proteins | sample OrgsoiDNA_201058_FD_89679 | JGI IMG/M metagenome (GOLD analysis project Ga0105854, IMG submission 89679) | Permafrost soil microbial communities from the Arctic, to analyse light accelerated degradation of dissolved organic matter (DOM) -... | ecosystem: Environmental > Terrestrial > Soil >... | reverse complement strand
GCACGCGGTGACCAGTTGACGCCGTATTGGTCGTGGTCATCCATTCGCACGCCGCCGGTCAACGCCAGACTTTCAAACATCCGCCATTCGTCTTCGACAAACAGCGCGTACTGATTGGCCTGCGTGCTGCCGCTGCCGCTGCCGACCAGATTGACGCTGTCTTCCAGCTTGTCGTTGCGGTATTCGCCGCCGAAGGTGAACAGTTGGTTATAGTCGCCAAGCGGCACCACGATTTTGCCATCCAGCGCGTTGTTTTTCGAGGTGATGGCATTGCCGTTTTTGTTTTCGATATTCTCGCCATAAAAACGCAATTCGGTGTTGGCCCAGCCCCAACGACCGTTGTGACCGAGCGAGTAATTTTCACGTTCGATGCGATTTTTATCCAGCGTATCGGAATCCCGATCCTGACGATCAACGCCATAACCCAGGGTCATGTCCTGATTGTCTTTTGGCGTCAGGGCAAATTCGACGTTGGTATTGCGTGACGTATAACCTTCGATGCGCGGCTGGCCGGTGGCTCCGCTGGCAGAATCCGTCTGGTCCTTTTGGCGTTTACCCAAGGCACCGTAGACTTTCACCCCGAGTAAATCGTCAATCAACGGACCGCTGGTGAAGAAGTTACCGTTATAGCTGTCACCACGGTCGCGGTGCTCTTGCACGGTAGTGTCGGCGCTCAGAGTACCGTGCCAGGCTTTACCCACTTTGCGGGTGATGATGTTGACGACGCCGCCGAGGGCGTCTGAGCCATAGAGCGAAGACATCGGGCCGCGTACCACTTCGATACGTTCGATGGATTCCGCCGGGATCCAGCTCAGGTCAAAATCGTTATGGCGGAAAACCGCGTTGCGCGAGTTAACCCGTTTGCCATCGACCAGAATCAGGGTGTAGCCGCTGCTGAGGCCACGAATGCTGACGCCCTGTCGGTTGTCACCTTCGCTGGTGAGCTGCACACCGGGAACATCTTTGAGAACATCTTTGAGGTTTTGTACCGGCTTTTTCTCCAGATCCTTACGGGTGATCACGCTGATACTGGCGGGCGCATCTTTCAGGTTTTGTTCAACCGATGAGGCGGTAACGACAATCTGATCTTCGTTCTCTTTGGCGTCTCGGGCATCCTCGGCGAAAACCGGGAAGGCGGCGGTGAACAACTGTGCGAATAGCCCGGCTTTGAGTGCCGGTGTCCATGTAACCTTAACCATGTTGCTTTCTCTCCATGAGATAAAATAACAAGCTTACTTGTTATAAATTTTCCTCGCCTCAGCGGATGACAAGCGCGGGTGTGCCGCCCGAGAGGTGGGATTATTATTTCGTTTCAGGCTCACAAATTGAAATGTCAGGCCGCTACATTGGCGGCCTGACTTATTTGAAAATACGACGTCGGTGTTGTAGCTCTAAATTGAGGGGGCGCTGACCAGCCCATCAATCAGTATTTGTGGCGTTCCCTGCGAGCAGCGCTCTATGCGACCACGCACGCCATAAACGCGCGCCAGGCTGTCGGGGGTGATCACCGCTTCCGGCTCGCCGTCGGCAATCAGATTGCCGTCTTTGAGCATCAACACGCGGTCGCCGTGGCGCAGTGCAATATTGATGTCATGCACCACCACTACCGTGACGATGTTGCGTTTTTGCGTCTCTTTGCGTACCAAATCCATCACGTGGAATTGGTAGTTTAAGTCGAGTGCCGACAACGGTTCATCCAGCAACAGCAACGACGGCTGGCGAATCAGCGATTGCGCCAGACCCACAAGCTGTTTCTGCCCGCCAGAAAGCTGGTCGAGATAACTCAGTGCCAGATGTTCGATACCCAATTGTTGCAGCAGCGTCATCACCTGTTCGGTGGTTTCAGCCTGCTTGTTGTGACTGCCGGACGCGCGCTGGGCGACAATAATCGACTCCAGCACGTGCAGATGCACCCCCGCAGGCAGTGACTGCGGCAGATACACCACCTGTTCGGCGCGGCGGGCAAAGGGCATCGGCATCAGGTCATGACCATCGAGGATCAACTGCCCTTCCGCCCGATTCAGCCCTGCCAGCGAGCGCAGCAAGGTCGATTTCCCGCTGCCGTTTGGCCCCAGCAGCACGGTGATTTTCCCCCGTGGCAGCATTGGCACGTTAAGGTCGCGGATCACCGGACGCTTAGGGTAACCGGCGTTAAAGCCGCGAATTTGCAAACCCTGCGTTGCCGCATTCAGGTGGGTTTTGGCGGCGAATTCCAGTGTGGTATCAGACATCAGACATTCCCCCGGTGGCGCAGAATAATGCTCAGGAAGAACGGCACGCCGACCAGCGAGGTGACGATACCGACCGGAATAATGACGCCAGGCACCAGATTTTTAGAGGCTACCGACGCCATCGACAGTACCAGCGCACCAATCAGCGCGCTGGCTGGCAGGTAGAAGCGGTGATCTTCGCCAAACATCAAACGGGCGATGTGCGGCGCGACCAGACCGATAAAACCAATCGGGCCAACGAAGGCCACGGCCAGGGCCGACAGAATACTGATGCGCAGCAAAGTGCCCAGACGCAAACGGCGCACGTCGATACCAAAGCTGATGGCGCGATCTTCGCCCAGACGCAGCGCGGTCAACTTCCACGCGCTCATCATCGACCACGGCAGCAAGACCAAGAACGCCAGCATCATTACGCCGAGTTTCACCCATGACGCACGCGCCAGGCTGCCCATGGTCCAGAATACCAGCCCTTGCAGGGTGTCTTCGGTGGCGATGAATTGCATCAGTGAAACTAAGGCGTTGAAGGTGAAGACCAGCGCGATACCAAACAGCACCACGCCGGAACTGGCGACGCGCGTCCAGCGGGTGATGCCGTCAAGCATTAAGGCGGCGAGTAAGGCAAAGATAAAGGCGTTAGCCGAAATAAACCACTGATCCGGCACCCCCGGAATACCAATGCCCAGCACGATAGCCAGCGCCGCACCAAAGGCGGCGGCAGAAGAAACGCCGAGGGTAAACGGAGAAGCCAACGGGTTATTGAGGATAGTCTGCATTTCTGCCCCGGCGAGACCGAGCGACATGCCGACGGCAATCGCCATCAGCGCATACGGCAGGCGGATATCCCAGACAATCACGCGCGTTCCTGCATCTGCTGACGCGGCGTCAAACAGCGTTTGCCACAAGGTACCGAGCGACAACCCCGACGGGCCCATAACAAAGTCGATGAGCAGTGAGGCGACAATCGCCAGCACCAGCACCAACATCAGGAACAGACGGCGACGGACAATGTTTTGATAGCGTCCCATCACGCTGTTATCAGCCTGCGGGCCGGTGTTCAGCAAGGGATCGGTAGTTGCGCTCATGTTTCTCTACATCTCAGTAATGGATCAATCTAAACGTCCAGCAATTTACTGCACGCTTTCCTGTTTCCTGGCCTCGGTCCAATAGGTGCCGGAAGGCTCTACGGCCAGGAACTGCTTATACATCTGTTTCATGGTTTGCTCAGGATCCAAATCCGCAAATTGCTGCGGATAGAACCACTTAGCAAACGTCTGCACCGCTAAGACATTATACGGTGAGTTGTAATAGTTGTGCCAAATACCAAAGCTGTGCCCCTCTTCCACCGCTTTCAGGGTGGAAATGCCTTTGCGCTGCAACAGCGGTGTCAGACTGGCCTGCGCCTGCGACGGTGTCACCTGCGCGCCCAGCGTCAGGCTGGTCGGTGGCTTGTTTTCAACAACCGAATCGTTGTCAGCGGCTTTTTGCGGAGCAGAACCGCCACTGGCGATATAAATATCTGGCTGCGTGGCGATCACTTTTTCCAGATTCACCAGTCCCAACGGCCCCGGCAACAAAGGCTTAGCAATATTATCGCCACCGGCTAAATCAATAAAGTCGCCCATATTGCCGTTACCGGCGGAACGACAGCATTCGTCAGTGGTTGAGGCGCGCAGTTCAATAAACACTTTCGGCTTATTTTCTGGCGCAATTTTACCGGTCACATCCGTTACGCGTTTAATGTTGTTCTGGTAAAAGGCGATGTAATCCTGCGCCTGCTTTTCACGGTTGAGCACTTTACCCAGTAATTCCATGCTTGGCAGGGTATTTTTTAACGGCGAGGTGCGGAAATCCACAAACACCACCGGCACCCCGGCTTTCTCCAACTGTCCCACTAACGCGCTGCTTTTGCCCGGTCCGTGTCCGGCAAGGCCGAAAATCGCGATATCAGGGCGCAGCGTCAGCACGGTTTCAGGACTGATGCTGTCCGCCGTGGTGGTGCCAATCAGCGGGATGTTATCCACCTGCGGAAACTTCGCGCGGTACACCGCATAGGTTTGAGTATCGAGTTTACGAAAATCCCCCTGCCAGCCGACAATGCGGTCAAAAGGCTTCTGCCCTTCGAGCAATGAGACGGCGTAAAACAGACGACCTTCACCCAAAACAATGCGTTGTACGTTATCTGGTACGGTGACCGTCCGCCCGGCGATATCGGTCACGGTGACGGCTACGGCTTGCGTACTGCATAGCCCTAATATCAGGCTCATCGACAACGCTGACATCGGTGAAAAACGACTTTTTTTCCGCATAATCATCTTCTTGCAATTCCTTTACGTATCCCTGAAGAGGGCATAACAATAATGGAAACGATAATAATTATCAATGCGATATGCAGGAACTATTCAGACTACAGGATGTCAGCCCGGGAACGAATCAATGCGAAGTAACAAAGCGTTAAGGTGTAATACCAAAAAATTCAGCATAAAAAAGGCAGAGTTTTCACTCTGCCCTTTTCGATATCGCCCTGTTTTAACGAGGGTTATTGATCAACGTGCGTCGGGAATTCCATTTCGCTGTACTTCACTACTTTGGTTTTTTTCGTCAGCTTGTAGCCAAACCAGATGATCAGGAACAACGGCAGGCCAATGTAGGTCGCGGCGACGCCGTACCAGTCAATGGTGTCCTTCAGGAATGCCTGATAGTTCTGCCCAAGGGTGATGGTCAGACACAGCACAAACGCGAAGATCGGCCCGAACGGGAAGAAACCAGAAAGATAAGGCAGATCTTTCAAGCTACGCCCTTGCGACACATAACCGCGACGGAAACGATAATGGCTGATAGCAATGCCGAGCCAGGCGATAAAGCCGGTCATCCCCGAGGTATTGAGCAACCACAGATACACCGTTTGATTACCAAACATTGAGCTTAAGAAGCACAGTGCGGCCACCACCGTGGTGGCATACAGCGCGTTACGCGGAACGCCACCTTTGGACAATTTGGCAAATATGCGTGGCGCTTTGCCTTCGGACGCCAACGTGTACAACATGCGGGTTGACGCATACATGCCCGAGTTACCGGCAGACAGTACGGCGGTCAGAATCACGGCGTTCATCACGGCAGCGGCAGAGAGTAAACCGGCATTACGGAATACCAGCGTGAACGGGCTGACGCTGATGTCGCCGACTTCATTGCGCAGCAAATTCGGATCGGTGTAAGGAATGATCAGGCTGATGACCAAAATCGCCAGAATATAGAACAGCAAAATACGCCAGAACACCTGACGCACCGCGCGCGGGATGTTTTTCGCTGGGTTTTCAGATTCACCGGCCGCGATACCAATCAGCTCTGTCCCCTGGAAGGAGAAACCGACGATCATCGCCACGCCAATCATTGAGGCAAAGCCTCCGGCAAAAGGCGCATCGCCAATCGCCCAGTTGTGCCAGCCCGAGGTTTCGCCACCGCGCATAATGCCGGTGATCATCAATACGCCCACGGCAATAAAGATGATGACGGTGACCACTTTAATCAGCGAGAACCAGTATTCTGCTTCGCCAAAACCGCGTACCGAGATGTAGTTGAGCAGGAAGATCAGACTGAGGAACAAGGCGCTCCAGATCCATCCCGGCGTGTCGGGGAACCAGTAATTCATCACCAGTTGTGCGGCGACCAGATCCACTGCGATGGTGACCGCCCAGTTGTACCAGTAGTTCCAGCCCAGGGCGAAACCGAAGCCCTCTTCCACATATTTCGAGCCGTAGGTCGAAAACGAGCCGGAAACCGGCATAAAGGCTGCCAGTTCGCCAAGGCTGGTCATCAGGAAATAGACCATAATGCCGATTAAGGCGTAAGAGAGCAGCGCTCCGCCCGGCCCAGCCTGTGACACCGTCGCACCCGATGCAACGAATAAACCGGTACCAATGGAACCGCCAATGGCGATCATAGTTAAGTGGCGTGCTTTTAGCTCGCGACGCAGCCCGGACGGTGCCGGCTGCGAAGTTTTAGTCGATGGTTCAGCCATTTTTGCCCTGTTTGCGCTGTGCTTTGTTATATAAATAGAATTTTACGCGCGGATTGTAACAAAACGGGGCGATGTGAATAGCAGGAACCACCTGTTATAAGACACCTTCATAATCGGCTGCCCATCATTAGCAAAACACATTTATCAGGCTTCTTTGCAATAATCCAAAAAGCGCGAAAGTGCATTCGAGATATGCTTTTGCCGATGGTGAATCAGGTACAACTTGCGCACCAACGGCGGGATCGGCAGGCGTAATTCCACCAGCGAACCGCTGGTCAGTTGCTCAGCGATAACGCGTCGCGACAGGCAACTGATACCAATGCCATGGCGCACCGCGTGTTTAATCGCCTCGGAGTTGCCCAGTTCCATCACCAGATTGAAATCCGGCATCTGCGGCAGCAAGAGATGGTCGAGCACTTCCCGCGTACCGGACCCGCGCTCACGCAGGATCCACGGGGCCTGAGCCAGCGCGTCCAGCGTGACCGTTTGCCCAGCCAGCGGGTTGGCTGGGGCGCAAAACACCACCAGCTCGTCATCCAGCCACGGATGAGAAAGTAATTCCGGCACGCTACAGGGGCCTTCAATCAGCCCGAGATCCACCCGAAATTCCGCCACCGCATTGATCACGTCATTGGTATTACCGACATTAAGCTCAAGCGGCGTGGTGGGAAAATCCAACCGATAGTGAGCGATCATCCCCGGCAGCATATAGTTGCCGATGGTGCTGCTGGCACCGATGCGCAGCGAACCGTTGTCTTTACTGAACAGGCGTTCGATTTCTGCCGCCTGTTCTAGCAGGGCCAGCGCTTTGGGATACAGCAGTCGCCCATGTTCGTTAATCACCAACCGCTTCCCCACGCGGTCAAAGAGCTGAACGCGCAACTGCCCTTCGACATCGGCCAAAGCCGCACTGACCGCTGATTGCGACAGAGACAGCACAATCGACGCCTGCGTGGTGGAGCCGCTTTTCAGCACTTCGGCGAAAACTTCGAGTTGTCGCAATGTAATGTGCATAACTTTTTTGTCCGTCACACGCGCCATTTCGCCCGTGTTTTATGTTGCCATCAGAGGTTTGTTAGGTCGTTCAATGAGGTTAAGCCGTTGAAAGTATCGCGCATCTTCGACGCCATTCCTTTCATTTGCCTTAAGTATAGCCGGAATGTCGGTACCAATCACCGCCGGTCAGCGAAGTCGCATTCTATACCGCTTTTATCGATAGGTTATAAAGTTATAATCAATTTCTTTTTTATATAAGCAGTCGCTAGTCTTGTCAGCAGGAATCACTGAGAAGGCGAAAAACCATGAATCATGCAACCCATCCGCTCATCCAAAAGCAGACTCACACTGACTCACCACAGCCGCTGTGGTTTGGACGCGTTTTGCCCGGTTTAGTTCTGACCGGCGCGGTCACGGCTTGTTCTATTTGGCTCAGCCAGTTTCCGCAGCTCAATAATTTGGGTCTGAGTGCGCTGACGCTGGCGATTTTGATCGGCATGGTGCTCGGTAATACGCTGTACCCGTCGATTCGCCCGCTGTGTCACGACGGCGTGAATCTCGCCAAGCAACGCCTGCTGCGCCTTGGCATTATTCTTTACGGCTTTCGTTTAACGTTCGCGCAAATCGCCGATGTCGGCGCGACCGGCATTCTGATTGATGCCTTAATGCTGTGTTCTACCTTTGCTCTCGCCTGCTGGTTGGGAAAAAAGGTCTTCGGGTTGGATAGCGAAACCGCCATGCTGATTGGCGCAGGCAGCAGTATTTGCGGCGCGGCGGCGGTAATGGCCACCGAGCCAGTACTGAAGGCGAAAAGTGAAAAAGTTACGGTGGCAGTGGCGACGGTAGTGATTTTCGGTACCGCGGCCATCTTTATCTATCCGTGGCTATGGCAGCTCAATCTGCAACATCACTGGATTGATTTCAGCGCGGCGCAGTTCGGCATTTATACCGGTTCAACGGTGCATGAAGTGGCGCAAGTGGTGGCAGCCGGTCAAGGCGTTAGCCCAGATGCCGAAAATGCGGCGGTGATCGCCAAGATGATCCGCGTGATGATGCTGGCACCCTTTTTACTGCTGCTGTCTGGCTGGAAAAGCCGTGGCAATGTGCAGAGCAGCCAACAGGGTGGCGGAATGCGTAGCATCACCATCCCCTGGTTTGCGTTGCTGTTTATTGTGGTGGCTGCGTTTAACTCGCTGGATATTTTACCGCACTCTTGGATTGCGCCACTGATCGCCCTCGATACCGTATTACTGGCGATGGCTATGGCGGCGCTCGGGTTGACCACCCACGTCAGCGCGCTGCGTCAGGCGGGGCTGAAACCGATTCTGCTGGCGGCCATCTTGTTCATCTGGCTGATTGTTGGCGGTGCCGGTATCAACGCCGGGGTACAGCATTTGTTCGGCTAAAACAGCCGTTCAGGCGACCTAAGCAACAGACTTTTAACACTTCGATGCTGCAACCCAACGCCCAAGGCGCTATGATCCCAAGATATACGCGAACAAAGCAGAGGAATGAACATGAAGTTTATTGGAGCACATGTCAGCGCGGCGGGCGGTGTCGATCAGGCCGTTATTCGCGCACACGAGCTGGAAGCCACGGCGTTCGCGCTGTTTACCAAGAATCAACGCCAGTGGAAAGCCGCTCCTCTGCCTGAGGACGTGATTGAGAAATTCAAAGTGGCCTGTGAAAAGTACGGCTATAGCAGCAACCAAATTCTGCCACACGACAGCTATCTCATTAACCTTGGCCATCCGGTGGCCGAAGCGCTAGAGAAATCCCGCGAGGCGTTTCTTGATGAGATGCAACGCTGCGAACAACTGGGTCTGTCGCTGCTGAACTTCCACCCCGGCAGCCATTTGATGCAAATCGACGAAGATAAATGTCTGGAGAAGATCTCCGAGTCGCTGAACATCGCGCTGAGTAAAACCAAAGGGGTGACGGCGGTGATCGAAAATACCGCCGGTCAGGGCAGCAATTTGGGCTTTCGTTTTGAGCATCTGGCGAAAATCATCGACGGCGTGGAAGATAAAAGCCGCGTCGGCGTGTGCATTGATACCTGCCATGCATTCGCTGCGGGCTACGATTTGCGCACGGAAGAAGAGTGCATCAACACCTTCAAACAGTTCGAAAGCGTGGTCGGTTTTAAGTACCTGCGCGGCATGCATCTCAACGATGCCAAAAGCGAATTCAACAGTCGCGTTGACCGCCACCATAGTTTAGGCGAAGGCAATATTGGTAAAACGGTGTTTAGCTGGATGATGCGTGATCCACGCTTTGACGGCATTCCGATGATCCTCGAAACCGTCAACCCTGATATCTGGAAAGACGAAATCGCTTGGCTGAAGTCTGAGCAGAAAGCGCGGAATGAAGACGCCGCGTAATGTGGCGATCTTGTCTTCAAACGTAAAAAGGGCGCCTTAAGCGCCCTTTTTTATTGCGATCGCTTACGGCGTAACGGTGCTGGCCGCAACGCTATTCACGTCCGGGCGTTTGAGGAAGGCGTAAGAAACACCCGCCAACAACGTACCGGCAATAATCGCCACCAGATAACCGATAATTGGCGTGATAGCACCCGGAATTAACAGCACGAACAGACCGCCGTGTGGTGCCATCAGTTTCGCACCAAAGGCCATGGACAGCGCTCCTGTTAATGCGCCACCGGCGATACAGCACGGCAGAACGCGCATCGGGTCACGGGCAGCAAATGGGATCGCGCCTTCAGTGATGAAACACAGTCCCAACACCATCGCCGCTTTACCGCCTTCGCGCTCGCTCTCCTCGAACTTCTTACGCGCCAGAATCGTTGCCAGACCCATCGCCAGCGGTGGCACCATACCGGCAGCCATAATGGCGGCCATCGGGGCATACACCGATGAACTCAGCAGCGTGACACCAAAAGCATAAGAGGCTTTATTGACCGGGCCACCCATGTCGGTACACATCATCGCACCGAGGATTGCGCCAAGCAGTACGGCGTTGGCCGTCCCCATCGACTGCAACCAGTTGGTCAAACCGCCGAGGATTTTCGCGACCGGCGTACCGACCACGTAAATCATCACCAGACCAGTCACCAGACTCGCTAATAGCGGAATGATCAGGATCGGTTTCAGCGCTTCCATACTTTGTGGCAGGTGCAGTTTATTGCCGATAAGCTTGGCGACATAACCGGCAAGGAAACCGGCAATAATCCCGCCGAGGAAACCGGCACCGGTGCTTACCGCCAGCATACCGCCGATCAAACCGGGCGTCAGGCCCGGACGGTCGGCAATCGAGAAGGCAATAAAACCGGCCAGAACCGGCACCATCAGCGCGAAGGCTGAAGCACCACCGATTTGCATCAGCGCCGCCGCCAGAGTGCCTTTGACTTCAAAGGCTTTAATACCAAAAGCAAAGGAGAGCGCAATACACAAACCACCGGCAACCACCATCGGCAGCATGTACGACACGCCGGTCAACAGGTGACGATACGGGCCAGCACCGCCCTCTTTCTTCTTGCCACCAGCCGCTTGCGCGCCCTGCTTTTTCGGCTCGAAGATTTCGGCTTCTACTAGCGCTTTATCCAGCTCTTGTTTGGTTTTCTTCAACGCCAGACCGGTTGAGGTGCGGTACATCGGCTTACCGGCGAACTTCTCCAGATCCACTTCGATGTCGGCCGCGACGATAACCAGGTCCGCTTCCGCCACTTCTTGTGGGGTGATGGCGTTACCGGCACCGACGGAACCACGGGTTTCCACCTTCACCCACCAGCCGCGTTTTTTCGCTTCGGATTCAATGGCCTCTGCCGCCATAAAGGTATGCGCGACGCCGGTCGGGCATGCGGTGATGGCAACAATGCGTTTCGGGCCTTGGGCAACAGCGACTTTGGCTGGCGCAGCGACCGGAGCCACATAAGGTTTGGCCTCAGCGGCGGCGCGTTGCAGGAAGATGTCCGGCTCGCGGATCGCCAACGCAACATCACCCACAAACACATTTTTACCGGCCAGCACAGCGTCGTGCGGTGCGTTTTCACCGGCAACCATCACTAATTCGGCGTCAGCCGCGTGTTCAACCAGCGTGTAACCTGCTTTCGCCGCAGCAGCAGCGAGCATATTTTTCGCGAGATGGCTGCGAGCCTGTCCCTGCGAACTGTCTATCATCAGCAGCGTTTTCATTCTGCCTCCTGCGGTCAGTTAAAAGGTTTTAAATCAACACGGGCCATCATGGCCGCCAGTTGTGGACGGTCGGTGATGCCAACGTTGCTTTGACTCACGGCCAAAGCGGCTACGGCAGTCGCCAGTCGCAAGGTGTGTTCGCTCGATTCGCGCATCAGCAAGCCATAAATCAAACCGCCAACCATGGAGTCGCCCGCACCCACGGTGCTGACCACTTCACAAGCCGGTGGTTTGGCAATCCATGCACCCGACGCGTTCACCCACAACGCCCCTTCCGCGCCGAGAGAGATCACCACGTGGGCAATTCCCTGGTCACGCAAGGCGTGTGCGGCTTCCACCACGTCGCTCAGTTCTGGTAATTTGCGTCCGGCCCAAATTTCGAGTTCGCGACGGTTAGGTTTGACTAACCACGGCGCTGCTTTCAAACCGGCCACCAGGGCTTCGCGGCTGCTGTCAAAAATGATGCATGGGCATTGGCTGCGCAGGCGGGTCATCCAGTCGGTGAATGCGTCAGGGTCCACGCCCGCAGGCAAGCTACCGCAGACGGCAACCATATCGAACTGGCCGAGCCATGACAGCGAGTCGGTCACGAAGCGTTCCCAGTCCTGCGGCGTCACGTTAAAGCCGGAGAAGTTGAAGTCGCTGACTTCGCCGTCTTTTTCGGTCAATTTGACGTTAATACGGGTACGGCCTGAGACCACCTGAAAACGATTGGCGATGCCTAAATCGCTGAATAAATGCTGGAAACCGTCCTGATTGTCTTTACCCAGGAACCCACCGACGGTGACGTCGATGCCCAAATCTTTCAGCACTTTGGCAACGTTGATGCCCTTACCCGCGGCGTGTAAACCGGCGGTCTGCACCAGATTCACTTCGCCCCGTTCGATTTCAGGGCAAAAACCGACCAAATCGTAAGCCGGATTTAGCGTAATAGTGGCGACTCTGCGGCTCATGCGCCCTCCCCAAGACCGGCTGCAATCGCTTCGCCGATGGTTTTCAATGCCAGTTCCGCGTCTTCACCACTGGCGGTGAAACGCAGGTGATGTCCTTTTTTCACGCCCAGCGCCACGACTTTCATCAGGCTACGGCCATTGGCAGGTTTACCGCTGCCATCAAGGTTGGTCACGGTGATCTCGCTGTTGAACTGTTTAATCACGCTCACCAGCGCCGTGCCCGGACGCGCATGCAGGCCGTGTTCATTACGGATAACAAATTCGGCAGACAGTACGTCGTTTTGTTCTTCAACCTGGCTGGTCAGCAAGGCCAGCACGCCGACGGCATCGGCCGTCAGCAAGCGTTCAGCTTTTTGGTGGATCAACAGGTCGCTTAAGTAGTTCAGCACGTTCAGAGGTTGGTCATCCGCCACGGCGATGGTCAGCAAGGCAGCAACGGATTCACCGTCTTGCTCGAAAGGTTTCGCCGCACGGCTGAAGGTGGCGGCACTTTGCAGATTGCCTTCGGTGCTGTCGCTAAGCCAAATACCCTGCCCGAGATTCAGCGGCTTACGGCTGATCACGTCGCTGACAAACGCGGTGTCTGCTGCACCAATCTGCTGTAAACGCCCGGCGTTCAGCGCCTGAAGCGTCATCAGATTGTCGGCGGCAACGTCAACGGCAATCAGTTGGGTGTCGAAATGGAATTCTGCGGCGTTTTTCTCGCCCATCAGCAGGCTGCGTAACTCTTCAGCCGAGTCCGTTTTCGCCATGCGATCGGCCACGCTGTCATCGCTTAACACGTGCGTGAGCTGGCGCAGTAAACCGAGGTGCTCGTCAGAACGGGCGGCAATGCCGATCACCACATACGCGGTCTGCCCTTCGCCCCAGGCGATACCCTGCGGAAACTGGTAAACCTGAACACCGGTTTCCAACACCAAATCACGGGTGTCGGTGGTGCCGTGCGGAATAGCGATGCCATTCCCCAGATAGGTTGAGGTTTGCAACTCACGCTGCAACATGCCTTCGACGTAGCCTTCGCTGACGCGTCCGGCCTGCGTTAATGCGGCGGCCACCTGACGAATAGCCTCTTGCTTGTCGCTGGCCGTTGCGCCGAGATGAATATCTTGCTGTGACAACTGGAACATAATTCTCCTCTCCTGCTGAATTTGAATCGTTTCAGCTTTAATGAGAAAAAAGGAGCGTCATCAGGTTGACTACCTCACCGGACAACGCTGAAACGTTTCAGGCAGTCTTATTCTGGGCACTTTTTAAAGCAAGCTTTCCCTGAATTGGCGTCACAATTTTTTGATGCTACGCACAGTTTGCCTGCCTGGAATGATTTTTTAACCGGTTTTAGCGCCAAAGCTGAAGCCGTGCTGACACGGAAATTCACCGTCCACCTACGGACTTTTTTGCCGCTTCAGAGCCCTTAATGCCTTGGCGTTTTTTACCACAACGTGCTGTTTTATTATTCAGTATGGCAAATACATTGATGTTTACCTTTTTACTGATTAAAACCGGTTTTCGTTTTTTTTAAACAGGCGTAACATTCCGCGCGAATTTACTTTTCTCTAATCTGGTTTAATCCTAAACATGTCCACATCTGGCACCACGACCGCGCGTCGATTACCTGACATCACGTCATCCGCTTTTCTGATCATTGCCTTCCTGACCGGCATTGCCGGTGCGTTGCAGACCCCAACGCTAAGCCTGTTTCTCACGTCAGAAGTGCATGTCAGTCCCTTCATGGTGGGGATATTCTTTACCGGCAGTGCGGTGATTGGCATTTTCGTCAGCCAGATATTGGCCAGTTGGTCAGACAAGCGAGGGGATCGTAAGACCCTGATTTTGTATTGCTGCTTATTGGGCGCGGCCGCTTGCGTACTGTTTGCCTTCAACCGTAGCTATTTTGTTTTATTGCTGGTTGGCGTGTTGCTCTCAAGTTTCGGTTCCACCGCTAACCCGCAACTTTTCGCACTGGCCCGTGAACACGCCGAAAAAACCGGCCGTGAAGCCATGATGTTCAGCTCCATTTTGCGCGCTCAGGTTTCCTTAGCGTGGGTGGTCGGTCCCCCGCTGGCTTTTGCCTTAGCCATGGGCTTTGGCTTTACCTTTATGTACAGCGCCGCGATGCTGGCCTTTTTAGTCTGTGGCGTGATGGTCTGGATGTTCCTGCCGTCGATGCCGAAAGCGCGGATAAAAACCACCGCTACGCTGGAAGCGCCCCGCCGTAACCGACGCGATACCCTGTTGTTGTTTGCCGCCTGCACGCTGATGTGGGCAGCCAACAGTATTTATCTGATCAACATGCCACTCTATGTGGTGAATGAACTGCATTTGCCCGAGAAACTGGCGGGAGTATTGATGGGTACCGCGGCCTGCCTGGAGATCCCTACCATGCTGATTGCCGGTTATCTGGCCCGTCAGTTGGGTAAACAATTCCTGATGCGTTGCGCAGTGATCGCGGGCGTGATTTTCTACGGCTGCATCCTGTTTACCACCGGTACGGTTGCGATGATTGCCTTACAACTGCTGAACGCCATTTTCATCGGTATTTTGGCGGGGATTGGCATGCTGTATTTTCAGGATTTAATGCCGGGACAGGCAGGCGCAGCGACCACATTGTTCACCAATTCGACCCGTGCAGGCTGGATACTCGCCGGTTCACTGGCCGGTGTGATTGCCCAGTTTTGGAGTTATCACGCGGTGTTCTACGCAGCCTTTGCCATGGTGGTGGGCTCCGTATTTTGTATCTGGCGAGTCAAAAATGTCGACGAGAAACCGGTGGAAGCAACGATTACCGTCAATTAGGCGCGGTGTCGGCTTCTAACTGCTTCAGGTAAATCAAGGCTTCATCGCGGTGGCTATGACACATCTCACGGCTGGCTTGCAGACTGGCGCACACTTTTGGCCGCAATGGCGAGGTGAAAATTCCACACATGAAATTATCGGCCAGATGAATACAGCGGGTATTGGCAGGTTTGCCGTTAGGCATGCCGGGAATGGGGCTGGAAATAGACGGCGCGATGCAACAAGCGCCACAATTACTTCGACAGTCCATCAGCACCTCCAATAGGCTTTACGTGAGGCGCGACAATAACAGTCGCCCCTGCACGCCACCAGACAAATATTTCCCCTTCGCCACTTTCTGGCTACGCTTATCTCTAGATGACGTAACTTCCCATAGCAAACGGGCAACAAGTGGCGCGCTGACACGCTTTTACTCACTCTTTTTTTAGCGAACTATTGCCTGAAATCAACGGCACGAGTAACGTGTCGCAAAATATTTTACTCCCTTATGACAGGTTCTTTATATGGCACGTGCTAACGAAATTAAACGCGGCTTCGTTGTTAACTACGACGGTAAATTGCTGCTGGTAAAAGACATCGATGTTCAGAGCCCAAGCGCGCGCGGTGCCAGCACATTGTACAAAATGCGCTTCGCTGACGTTCGTACCGGTGGCAAGGTTGAAGAGCGCTTCAAAGGCGATGACATTATCGATACCGTCACCCTCACCCGCCGCCGAGTCAATTTCTCCTATGTCGACGGTGATGAGTACATCTTTATGGATGACGAAGACTTCACGCCTTACACCTTCAACAAAGCGCAGATCGAAGAAGAACTGTTGTTCATTCCTGAAGAAGGCTTGCAAGGCATGCAGGTTCTGACCCTCGACAGCCAATTGCTGGCGTTGGAAATGCCACAAACCGTGGATTTAGAAATTATCGAAACGGCCCCCGGCATCAAAGGGGCGTCAGCCAGTGCGCGTAACAAACCGGCAGTAATGAGCACCGGTTTAAGCATTCTGGTACCTGAATACCTGAGCCAGGGCGATAAGATCCGCATTCATATTGCTGAACGCCGTTATATGGGCCGCGCGGACTAATGTCGCGCTGACAGCGATACAAAACTAAGGGCGCTCCGGCGCTCTTTTTTATGCCTCACGTTTACCCTTCCGGCCCCACACGCACTCCCTCACGCGATCTATCTCACAGAAATGACCCTAGCCTGGACTAACCAATTTTCATTTTTGTCATATGACTTTACACTCAAAGTCCTGTTTTATGGCCCGATTGTCACCTGCATCACTGCTTCTGGCAGGCCATTAAAGAATAAGACCATTTTTGGCCTGACCAATTTATCTAATTCTTCTCATTGGAGTGATGCATGAAAACGATTGCCACAGAGTCCTTGCCTGCCAGCGTTCAGCAACCAAAGTACGATCGTCGTCTGCTAAAAAGTCGCATTGTTCATATCGGTTTTGGCGCATTTCATCGTGCGCATCAGGCATTAATGACCGATCGCGTGTTGAATCAACATGGCGGTGACTGGGGCATTTGCGAAGTCAGCCTGTTTGGTCGTGACACTTTGATTAAAGCCCTGCGTCAGCAAGATCATTTGTTTACGGTGTTGGAAAAAGGGGCTGAGGGCAATCAGGCAATCATCATGGGTGCGGTGAATGAATCCCTGCATGGACGCGTGGAAGGCATTGATGCCGTGGTGGAAAAGCTGGCCGAGCCACAGGTGGCCATCGTGTCTCTGACCATTACCGAGAAAGGCTATTGTATCGAGCCCGGTAGCGGAAAACTGGACCTGAATAACCCGCAGATCCAGCAAGATCTCACCGGTGAACAGGCCCCGTCTACGGCGCCCGGTCTCTTGGTTGAAGCACTGCGACTGCGCCACCAGCGTGGCCTGCCCGGCTTCAGCGTTCTGTCATGCGATAACATTCCTGAAAACGGTCACGTGGTGAAGAATGCTGTACTGGGGCTGGCTCAGGCACGCTCTGCCGAACTGGCCCAATGGATTGAAAACCACGTCACCTTCCCAAGCACCATGGTGGATCGTATTGTTCCTGCCGCCACCGACCACGCGCTGGAAGAAATCACCGACGCCTTAGGCGGTATCGCCGACCCCTGTGGCATTGCCTGCGAACCCTTTATTCAATGGGTAGTAGAAGACAATTTCGTTGCCGGACGCCCGGCATGGGAAGACGTCGGCGCACAGCTGGTGGCCGACGTTCTGCCTTTTGAGCAGATGAAACTGCGTATGCTCAACGGCAGCCATTCGTTCCTGGCTTATCTCGGTTATCTCGCGGGTTATCATTACATCAACGAGTGTATGGAAGATCCCCATTATAAGCAGGCCGCCCACCGTTTAATGCTTCAGGAACAAGCCCCGACGCTGAGCGTTGAAGGCATTGATCTGGCCGCTTACGCCGACAGCCTGATTACCCGTTACAGCAACCCGTCGTTGAAACATCGCACGTGGCAGATTGCCATGGACGGCACCATGAAACTGCCGCAACGCATGCTGGATTCCGTACGCTGGCATCTGCAACACGGGGGCGAGTTTTCTGTGCTGGCGCTCGGCGTGGCGGGCTGGATGCGTTATGTCGGTGGTATCGATGACGCCGGTGAAGCGATTGAAATTAAAGATCCGATGGCCGAAAAACTGGCGCAAATCGTCGCTTCAACTGCCGATGGACAACAGAGAGTCAACGCCCTACTGGCATTAACCTCCGTCTTTGGCGATGTTTTACCGAAAAATGCCGTGGCGGTCGAGGCGATTCAAAAAGCCTATGCCAGCCTGCAGGAGTACGGGGCAAAGCAAAGCGTGGCGCGTCTGGTGGGGTAACGGATAGCGGACTGTTGATCTCAAAACGGCTGCTACGGCAGCCGTTATTGGTTGAGTAAAGCCGGTGTTGATTCAAACAGAAATCCGTCGAATGCCGGATCCTCGGCATCTGATACAGCTAACAGCAACGTTTTCACATTTTCCAAATGCTGCCACATCGCCTGTTTGGCCGCTTTTGCATCACGCCGCAATACGGCTTGTAAGATGGTTTGATGGTCGAGCAACCATTGGTGGTGATCGTTTTTGCCCACATGCTGCTGAATACCCTGCCACATCGGGCTGTGGTGACGGATTTGCCACAGTTCAGCCACCATGTTCGCCAAGACGCTATTTTGCGACGCCTGCGCCAGCAGATGGTGGAAAAGTTCATCAGCACTTTCATCAACCACGCCTTGTTCGATAAACCCACGCTCCAACTCAATGGCATCACGCATCTTTAAAATGTCTGCTTTGGTGGCTTGCGTCGCAGCAAACGCCGCGACTTCGCTTTCGAGCAACTGTCGCGCCTGCAGTAATTCAAAAGGGCCAAAACCGCTGTCGCCTTGAAATGCAGTCCATTTGCCAGACGCCTCGGGCGGCGGGGTTAAGACATACACGCCAGAGCCTTTTCGCACGTCCACCACACCTTCGAGCTCCAGCATAATTAACGCTTCACGCACCACGCTGCGGCTGACGGAAAAGCTTTCGGCGATTTCCCGCTCTGGCGGTAAGCGTTCACCCGCAACATATTCACCCGCATCTATCGCACTGCGTAATTTGCCACCCACTTCTTGATAAAGCCGCATGAGATCATCCCGAAATAAGAAATTGGTCTGGCAACCAAAACACGCCAAAAAGTCTTTGAAAAGTATATCACGCGCGGCAGATGGGGCGAGTCTCGAGCAGAGGAAGTGTCGGCGAGGTCAATATTGGGCTGACCAATCTGTCAGCCTCTCAGGCCGAAAATGCGGCAGAAAGCGTGGCTTCTGCCGCATGAGTCAACATCAATCTCAGTTGTAGCTGACGGTCATCAGCACTAAATGAGGGTCGTTATTAATATGCCGTGTGGTGACTTGCCCATAAGATTGGGGCAACGAAAAATGAGGTAAATTTTTACTGCCGATAGCCTGTGTCTGGCTAACCGCTTCGCCTGATCGATAACACTGACTGGTAACATTATTCTTCGTCGTGTCAAAAGCGCATCCGCTTTCAACAATGGCCCCCGTAAAATGGAGGGTGCCACTCGAAGAACCTACGGCTGCATATGTCGTCCCTGAGGTAAGAAATCCCAAAAACAGGACCATTATTGATCTGTTCATGGCTGCCTCATAAAAAGTTATTAACTAGCAATTAACAATAAAATAACTTTGGTAAAAAACCCAGATTTGTCTGACAGCGGCGTAGTGAATTGCCTACAAAACAGACTTGCACACTCTGTGCTGTTAACTGAGATACATCGGCACAATGCTGGATTTTCTTCAGCGCTGTCGGCATCTTATTGGGTCTTAATGATCAATCACGTAACACCGCGCGCTGAAAAACATTCATTTTCAATGCGTTGTAGCGAAACTTTGAGAAGGGATGTTTGATGACCAAAACCAATCTGATCACCGGCTTTTTAGGCAGTGGTAAAACCACCACCATTCGTCATTTATTGGCGCAAAAACCGCAGGATGAAAAATGGGCGGTGCTGGTGAATGAATTTGGTGAAGTCGGCATTGACGGCGCTCTGTTGGCCGACAGCGGTGCGGTTATCAAAGAGATCCCCGGCGGCTGCATGTGTTGTGTCAACGGGCTGCCGATGCAAGTGGGTTTGAATATGCTGTTGCAGCAGGCCAAGCCTGACCGTTTGTTGATTGAGCCGACCGGCTTGGGGCACCCAAAGCAAATTCTTTCTCTCCTCACCTCAGAGGTTTATGCCCATTGGCTGACGCTGAACGCCTCTTTATGCCTGCTTGATGCCCGCGGGCTGCGCGATCAACGCACGGTGGAAAATGAAAATTTCCGCGACCAGCTCGCCGCCGCCGATGTGATTGTGGCGAATAAATCCGATGTCTATAGCGAAGAAGACCATCAGGCACTGGCAGTCTGGCAGAACCAATGGGCGGCGGGCCGCGAGGTGATCCTCGCCTCGCAGGGAATGATCGCGGCCAGCCTGTTAGATCGGCCTCGACTCAATCAGGCCCCGCTTCCTGACGGCGCACATCATCATACGCACGCTTCCAAGCAAGGGCTGGCGGCGTTAAGCCTTCCTGGCAATCAGCCATGGCGCAGAGCGCTTAACAACGCGGACGGTTATGCAAGCTGCGGTTGGATTTTCAATGGTGAGACAGTATTTGATACCGTGGCATTGCTGGATTGGGTACGCCTCGCGCCGGTGGACCGGGTTAAAGGCATCATGCGTATAAAGGAAGGCACGCTGATGGTGAATCGTCAGGGGCTCGACTTGCACATTGAAACGCGCCCTGCGGCGCCTTTAGACAGCAGAATTGAGTTAATTACTCGCAACGAAGTTCAGTGGAATGAACTACAATCTTCTTTGTTGAGGATTCGTTTAAGTTAAGAGGCTTACCGTATCCGCCCAGAACATTACTTAACACTCGATAATTAACAGGTCCCTATTTATGTGGCGTCGCAATATCCCCGCTATCCTGATACTGAATGTATTGGGTATTGCCTTGTTTCTGTCTTATTACTTGCCAGCCAACCATGGTTTTTGGTTCCCGATTGATTCGTCGATTTTCTTCTATTTCAATCAGCATCTGGCCACAGACAAGCCTTTCCTGCATATCGTCGCGGTAACCAACAACCGTGCCTTTGATGGGATTTCACTGCTGGCAATGGGTCTGTTATATCTTTCTTATTATATCAAGCGCGATACGGCGGGACGTCGCCGAATGATCATCATCGGCTTTGTGATGTTGCTGACCGCCGTGATACTCAACCAGTTAGGCCATCTGCTGCCTGTGAGCCATAAAAGCCCGTCGTTGAGCTTCCCTGACGTCAACCGTGTCAGCGAGTTGACCGGGATTCCAACCAAAGATTCATCCGGGGACAGCTTCCCTGGCGATCACGGCATGATGCTGTTGGTGTTTTGCTGCTTCATGCTGCGCTACTTGGGTAAAGTCGCGTTTGCGGTTGCACTGGTGATCACGGTGATCTTCTGT
>Ga0105854_1000390_pt1 | contig 21220 bp, 24 predicted proteins | sample OrgsoiDNA_201058_FD_89679 | JGI IMG/M metagenome (GOLD analysis project Ga0105854, IMG submission 89679) | Permafrost soil microbial communities from the Arctic, to analyse light accelerated degradation of dissolved organic matter (DOM) -... | ecosystem: Environmental > Terrestrial > Soil >... | reverse complement strand
CTGATTTACTGGGGCAAGATCAAGGAGATCAAGGATTACACCCAGAGCTTTCGCATCGATTTCGAACAGAAGGTCTGGTTCAAAGCGCCGGACGAGGCGAAGAAGAAGCCTTATTCGGTGAATGTTTACTTGAGCAAGAAGCTGATCGACAACTACCGCAAGCGCAAGGCGTTTCTGGAAGAGATCAAGCATGCCATCGAGAGCGGGAAGGAGTTGTTCTGTTTCTTCTATGGCGTGACGCCGGAGTTGAAGCAGGTGCCAAGCAAGAAAAACCCCGAGCAAACGTTCGGGGTGTTCAGTGCGAGTATTGAGAACCTGGATCACTTTATTGTTCGGGAAGCACCGGGGTTGGAGTAACGATTAACCCTTGGGTAGTTCCAGTTTTACCGCGCCGGGGTGCTGTTTGATCAGCGAGTACGGCAGCACTGACCAGTCCGGCGAGTCGCATCCCCGTTGGTAACGGGCGAAGTAGGCGCCCAGGTACGAGCCCTTCGCGGTGAAGTGCCAGTTGGAGTAACCCCAGACACTTTCGTCGGTGTAGTCGCAGGTGTCTTCATCGCCTTCAGCCGGTTTTTTCATTTCATCTGGATAGAGCGCGGTGAATTGCTTGATCAGCCAAGGCACCATCACGTCGCGCTGATGGCTGGCGCGGGTAGCGCATTCTGACCGGAGAAAATCATCCGGCACGGTGAGCAGGCTGATACTCGAGATGTTCCTCTACATCCGTCCACCATGTCCCGCCGCGACCCGAGTATGCAGACCGGCGTTTGTTCACCACGCAGGCGAACGCTGTTGTCATGCTTCGAAAACCAGGCCCCCAACACTGATCAATCCATCACAATCAGACGCGCTGATTTGACACCGATTGCCCAGCATGACGCCTTGGGACAGGATGATGTTTCTTGCCAGAAATAAACTGAGCGCGCCAGCCGCCACCCCCGTTGCAGCATCCTCCAGGTTCTCATCCAGATGATTGAAATTTCGTCCCTCGTACTTATTCAGTTCGTGGTGCGCGTAGGCATAAACGCCGCTCACGGCTGACACCTTCCCCCATTCAACAATCCCATTCAGTGGGGGGCGCAACGCGTACAACGCCTCTGGACTGACCATTTCAACCAATAACTTCGGACTACCAATTGACGCTATTGCAGCGGGGGGCTTGATCGCCGATTCAGTACAGCCGAGCAGTTTTGCAACGGCCCCCATAGAGGGTACAGGCATTTTCACTTGATCAGGTTCGACGCTGATGTGCAGCTCATTTCCTGAGTGCGTAAAGGTCAATAACTGTTTATTCATGGATGTCAGCACCGACCCGGAATATTCAGCGACATTATGGGTGTGCAAGTAATACGCGGCCGCCAGTGATGCGTGCAGACAGAGCGGACTTCTGGCATGCGGATAATAAAAATCGAGAACGCACGGCCCGACACCATCCTCCATTATGTTGATAAACACGCAAGCCTTAGCCTTCTGCGCGGCTGCAAAACTTTGACGCTCAGCTATCGACCGTCCGGAGGAAACCCCTTCAAAAATGACCAAAGCTTCATTTCCGCTATTCGGGTCTGCTCCAAAACATCTAAATCGCTTCGAGTGCATTTGGTAGATTCACAAGTGGTTTGGTCATGCGTATTCAGTGTAAGGGGTGCGCCCAATACGCGGACACCATCGCCCTTAATGCTGGAGCTCTGAAGGTGAGTTGGCCGCACGCTTGCGTTTAAGGTCCATGCTTGCGCTCAAGACTGGCACCAAACCCGCGAATCACCTCCAGCAGTGCCTTCACCCGCAGTGGCAGGTTCCCGGCCGGGTACACCGCGTGCATCTGCGGGCTGTCACCGTTGCTGGAGGTGAGCCGGTACTCGGGGCAGACCCGGCGCAGGCGCCCCGCTTGCACTTCGGGCTCCGCCAGCCAGTCCGCCAGGCGGGCGATTCCGATGCCCGCCAGGGCGGCCTGCAACACCGCCACGCCCGAGCTGAAACGAAACCGTGGATGGACCCGAACGCTGATGGCCTGCTGCTCACTGCGGAAATTCCATTCCTTGAGGATGCGCGGCGCCGTGTGCAGGATCAGCGCGTGGGTCTCCAGCGCTTCAATGGCCTCAGGCGTCCCGCGCCGCTGCAGGTAGCCGGGACTGGCGTACAGATGACGCGAGTAACTCCAGAGTGGATAGCCGATCAGGTCACTGGATTGCGCAAACGCGCCGCGAATCGAGAAGTCCAGCTTGCTCTTGACCGGGTCGAGGGTCCCATCGGTGAAGATCACGTCGACGTTCACATCCGGATAATCCTCGGCGTACTGCGCGATCAATTGCGGCAAAACGCCGTGGCCGAGGGACTCGGGGGCGGAAAAACGCACCCAGCCGCTCGCCATGCCGCTCAGACCGGCCAGGTCTTCATCCGCCTCACGTTGCAATTCCAGCATTTTGCAGGCGTGGGGCAGCAAGCGTTCACCCGCCTCAGTCAAGCTTACGACGCTGGAGGAGCGATTAAACAACTTGACCCCGGCACTGTCCTCCAGGCCTTGAACGGCGCGGGTCAACGCACTGGGGGAGCGGCCCAGCGTGCGTGCCGCCGCGACAAAGCTGCGCTTGCGCGCGACGGTCGCGAAGGCTTCAAGCGTCCATAACTGATCCAGAGCCATTGATCACCTCATTGCATTTATCGCAACGTGGCATTGCAACACAAAAAAGGCCCTTCCGTTAACCTTCGCGCTCAACTTACAGGGATGTAGGCAAACAGGAGCAAATGGACATGGCAAAGATGGAAAAAATGGTCGGGACATCAACGACCTCTGGGGGTGAACACATTCGTGACTGGCAGCGCAGTCACTCAGCGAGCTCAACCCGACAGGCGATACCGACAATTCATGTTTCGTTCGAAGAACGGCACGCGTTACACGCCGGCCTGGCCTCCCTGGACGTGACCGACAGTCTCTCGGGTATCCGTCACATGCCGGCTTTGGGGCAGCTGCTTGAGAGCGTCCTGTGCGGTGAAAAAATCGATCGCTTGCGCAACTTCCCCAAGGCTCCCGAGGCGGCAATGATCGTCAGGGGGTTGCCCCTGGACTCGCACCTGCCCGCCACCCCCTACGACATGGCGCCGGGTATCGAGCAACTGCGGGTAGTGGCCGGCGCGATCCTGGCGGTGCTGCAGACCCTGCAAACCCATCCGGTGGCCTACGAGGGTGAAAACGACGACACGGTGTTCCGCCACGTGTCGCCCAAGCGCCAGCGTGAAACCGAAGAGAGCTCCTATGGATCGCGCATGGACCTGTGCATGCACGTCGACAACCCGCACCTGCCCTTGACCTGCGAACCGGTCTCAGCGTTGTCGGCCTGTCCGGAGTACCTGTGCCTGACCGGCCTGCGCTGCGAGCTGGATGTGCCGACCCGCATCGTTGCCATTAGCGAGGTGCTGGCCATGTTGCCCGACTGGGTTGAAACAGCCTTGTCACAACCGCAGTTCGCCATTCGCCGACCGGTGTCCTTCGGCAAGCCGGGCAATGTGCTGGAACACGTCCCCCTGCTGTACAAAAGCGCAACCGGCGAGCTGTTTTGCCGTTACAACAAAGCCAGTGTCACCGCCACCTGCGCCATCGCGAAGTTGGCCCTGCAGCTGTTTGAAGCCGCCGCCAATCACCCCGACGTCGTACGCTCCGTCCTGCTGCAACCAGGGGACATGCTGATCTTCAAGAACCAGCAAACCCTGCATGCCAGGGAAGGTTTTACCCCGCGCTACGACGGGCGCGACCGCTGGCTGCTGCGGGTTTTCGGGGTCAATGACCCGGCCCGCGTGCTGGCGATGAACCCCCAACAACCCTTCATCGCCAGAGCCTGATATTAATGGTCGATATTGTCCTTCTTTGTGTGTTCGCCTTCGCCGCCGGCCTGATCGATGCGGCGGTGGGCGGCGGCGGCCTGATCCAGATACCCGCATTGTTCAACGTGCTGCCCGCCGCACCACCGGCGGCGCTGCTGGGGACCAACAAAGTCGCGGCCGCGTTCGGCACCGCGTTCGCAGCTCGGTCCTTCGTGCGCAAGGTGGTGATCGACTGGGGCTTGGTGATTCCAGCCGCCTGCGCCGCCTTTGTCATGGCCTTCTTCGGCGCAGCCACGGTATCGTTCGTGCCCCAGTCAGTGATGCGCCCGGCGGTGCTGGTATTGATCGTGCTGATGGCGATATACACCTTCTGCAAAAAGGACTTCGGCGCCCTGCACGCCCCCACTTTCATCGGTATCCGGCAGAAGTGGCTGGCGGTCGTCATCGGCGGCGCCATCGGTTTCTACGACGGGCTGTTCGGCCCTGGCACCGGTACCTTCCTGATCTTCCTGTTTATCCGCTGCTTCGCCTTCGACTTCCTGCACGCCTCGGCGTCAGCCAAGCTGGTGAACATCGCGACCAATGTGGCGGCGCTGATATTCTTCATCCCGACAGGTAACGTGCTGTACCTGATCGCCCTCCCCATGGCGGTCTTCAACATCCTGGGCGCGCTGACCGGCACCTGGCTGGCGGTGCGTAAAGGCGTGCCCTTTGTCCGGGCGCTGTTTCTGGTATTGCTGGTGATCCTGATCAGCAAACTGTCCTACGACCTGTTACTGAAAACCTGAGGAAAGCCCATGCAGCCCATGTTTGATCGCCTGGTCGCGCTACTCGATGCCCACGCCGCCTCCTATCGGGTGTTGATGCACGATGCCGAGGGCCAGTCGGCGCGGGTCGCCGAACTCCGTGGCACCGAACCCGGCCAAGGCGCAAAAGCCATGCTCTGCGCGTTAAAGGGTCAGGCCGAACCCTATGCCTTGGTGATACTGCCAGGGGACCAGAGGCTCGACATGAAGAAAGTCGGAGCGGCCCTGGGAGGAAAAAAAGCCGAGCTGGTGAACGCGCAAACGGCCATGCAACTGACCGGCTGCAGGATCGGCGCCATCCCTCCGTTTACCTTCGATGAGCGGATTCAATTGATCGTCGACCCGTCCCTGACCACGGGCTACGGCGAAATCGCCTTCAACGCCGGTCGGCTGGATGCATCAATGGTGCTCGATACGCAGGATTACCTGTCGATTGCCAAGCCACGGTTGCTGGATATCCGCCAGGGTTGAGCAGCGATGGGCAGGACTGGATTGCGCTGATGGGTGCCGGTGCGAGCTGGCTCCGGGCGGCGTTGCGACGAAAACCTGAGAACGCCACGAGGTGTCAGGTTTTATGCATTATCGTTGGCAACCATCGCGAGCAAGCTCGCGCTTGCAAGGACCCGAACCCACCATAAAATTCGACCTCGCCTACTGCCTCAGCCTCGACGACAAGCTGTCGATCTATGACGTGCGGGAATTGAATTTCGACGAGACGATGGAGTTCGATTCCGCCAAAGAACACTTCCAATGCCCCAACGATGCCTGTCGTTTGGCCTTCGATGCAGCGAATGTGCTGACAACGTTCAACGCCAAGAATGTGAATTACGTTCGCACCCCGAACAGACGTTCGGGGTGTTCAGTGCGAATATTGAGAATCTGGATCACTTTATTGTTCGGGAAGCGCCGGGGTTGGAGTAGCTATTAACTCTTGGGTAGTTCCAGTTTCACTGCGCCTGGGTGCTGTTTGATCAGTGAGTACGGCAGCACTGGCCAATCCGGCGCGTCGCACGAACGTTGCACTCGGGCAAAGTACGCGCCGAGGTAAAGTCCTTTCGGGGTGAAGCGCCAGGACGAGTAACCCCAGACGCTTTCGTCGGTAAAGTCGCAGCCGTCTTCGTCGCCCTCAGCCGGTTTTTTCATGTCGTCGGGGTACAGCGCGGTAAGTTGTTTGATCAGCCACGGCACGAACACTTCGCGTTGGTAGCGCGAGCGTGCTTCGTCTTCTTCCTTGGTCAGAGGCGTATCGCCGGCGTTGTCGCGGTCGGCGTGCAGCAGTGGTTTGCCCTCGCCCACCCACAGCACGTCTTCCAGGGACAAGGTGTGCCCGGTGTGCACGTCGAGGTTGATCGGCGAGTCGCCAAAGTCCGGGTGGGCGCCGCCGCAGTAATAGCTGGTGGAGATGTTCAGGCTGACCACGTCGGGTGACAGCAGCGCCGGTTCGACATGCTGGTCAAACTCAACGTTCTCCCCGCCCTGCAACTGGCAGCCGTGATAGCTGATGACCTCTCGCCACAGGCGCCCCAACAACTGCTGGTTTACTCGAGCCTGATCAGCCTTCGGGTAACCTGACTCGACGCTGAACATCGAAATTTTCGACTCGGGCTCGGTCCACCATTGCAAGTTGTAGCCCATCAGCGATTCTTTTTTGCCGGGCTTGAGCTTCAGCCCTTGCACACGCAAATACTCGTACGGATCGCTTTTCGGCAGCGCGGCGATGAAGGGCAAGGCGTCCGCCGCTGGCGCTGTAAGTTTGGCCTCGGTCAACTGCACCGGGAGGGTTTTGCCCTTGGGGCTTGTCCATTCACCCTGCCAGCCGCTGGCGGTTTGTTTCAGCGTCAGGGTTGGCAGAGGCTTGTCATCGCCGTAGCGGTTATTGCCCTCGTTGAGCGTCAGGGTCTGGTCTTGCAACGCCCCACTCAGCGCCAGATCGCGATGGAATTTCTCATAGAAGTAGCGGCCGGTCACTTCGCTCGCATCGCGGGTGTTCAGCTCCACGACAATCGGCATCTTGCCCAAGGTGCCGGTGAAAACCTGCCCACCGAATTCGGCATGGGCGGTTGAGGCCAGCGTAAGAAACAAAGCGGCGCAGAGTACGAGGCGCAACAGACCTTTAAACATCAAATCATCCTTGGATATGAGAGCGGGAAATGGCGGCGCGCAGTTTAAGGTAATTGCAGCGCTACGCCGCCGGGGTGTTGTTTGACGAGGTTGTAGGGCAAAACATTCCACTCCACATATGCACACGGCGCTTCCGCATGAGAGAAGTAGGGCCCGAGCTTGATTCCCTTCTCAGTGAAATACCAAGTCGGGAACGGCCAACGGTCTTCTTCGCCGTAAGCACAGTTCTCGTCACTGCCAGGTATCTGATCGGGATGAAGCTTATGCAACTGTCCAACTAGCCAAGGTGCAAATTCTTTGGTGCGGTACTCGGAATAAACTTCGCGCGCATCCGGGGACTGTTCGTCATTCAGCTCTTCGTAGTGCAGCGGTTTGCCCTGCCCGACCCAGAGGACGTCATCTAACGTCAGGAACTTACCGGTTTTGGCATCCAGGTTGATGGGAGACTCGCTGTAATCCGGGTGCGGGCCGCCACAGCGGGCTTCGGTTTCGACGTTCGCGCTGATTAGCGATGGGGTAATCAGCAACGGTGTGATCGTTTGGATAGAGGAGGTATCGCTACCGCCAGCGAGGCATCCGTAATACGCCACCACTTCCCGCCACATACGTTCCATCAACCGCTGATTAATGCGATCCCGCGCTTCAGGGGTGTAGCCCGAAATAACTTCAAACATCGTCAACTTTGTTTGCGGCTCGCTCCACCACTGCAACGAATAACCATTGAAGGTCTCTGTCTTGCCTTGTTTGAGTTTCAGACCTTGAAGTCGCAGATATTCGTAGGGCTCAGTGTCATGGAGCTTGGCGAGGTAGGGAAGCGTATCGGCCGGGATGGCTGGCGGTTTGGCTTCAACCAGTTCTATCTTCAGCGTTTTGCCTTGCCCGTTGCTCCAATCTCCGAATAAACGATGGGGCTCGATATTTAGATGAATTTTAGGCCGAGACGCTGTTTCGTCGTAAAGCTCACCTTCATCTAGCACCAGCGTCTCTCCATCCTTGATACCGCTGAGGACCAAGTCTTTGCGGTATTTCTGATAGAAGTAGCGGCCGCTTATGTGTTCAGCAGAAGACGTTTCCAATTCCATAAGGATTGGCATCTTGCCCAGCGTGCCGGTGAAGAGGCGTCGCCCGTCTTCGGCGTGCGCGATGGAACACAGCATGACTAACAGCGAGGCAATTGGCGCCAGGCGTAACAATCCTTTGAGCATCGATCAATCCCTGAATAAGTCGGAGCAGCACCGCATTGAACATCCGCGGCGCACTTAAAGCGACGCGGATTATGGCGGGGTTGTGCAGGGGAATCGAGCCTCATTACATGCTTTAGCTCAGCATCATGCTGACCATCACAAATACCAGCAAACCGACATAAACCCACGCATGAACGCGATCCGGTATCCGCCCAATCCAGGGCGTTGCCAGGCGAATACCAACGATCGATCCAATCGCCAATATCACAAACGCCAGCACATCCACATACCCAATAAACCACGGCCCCAGATCAAACTCGGTAAAGTGCGCCATCGCCATGTAGGTCAGCGTTCCAGCCAGCGCCACCGGCAAACTCAACGGATTGGCCATGGACGTAGCTTGCGACATGCTCAGCCCACAGCGCCTCAGTAACGGCACCGTCATGACACTTCCACCAACTCCGAGAAAGGTTGCGACTGCGCCGATTCCTACACCAGACACCCGCGCTTTCCCCAATCGCCGTGGGATGGCGCTATCGGCCTGCGTGAGAAAACCACGCCTGAACAAGCAGTCCAGAATCGTGATGCCGAGATAGACGATGAACGCATACCGAATCACCTCGCCATCAGCCCACATGGCGGCAACAGCACCGATGATTGCACCCAGCCCGATGTACCCGCCCAACGGCCACAGATAATGGCGAATGAGGTTACCGGCTCGGTGATGTTTGGCCGTGGCGATCAGGGCATTAACGATCATCACGCAGGTCGAAGTGGCAACGGCGATGTGCATCGCCGATTGGCCGATGGGGTCGTCGGCGCCGTGGCTGGCCATGAGCATGCGATACAACAACGGCACCACGACGAAGCCGCCGCCGAAGCCGAACAGCACAGCGGTGACGCCGGTCATGCAGCCGAAGAGTGTCAGTAAGAGATAGAACATCACGCGTCGTCCGTTAGCAGAGAGTTGTCAACGATAGGGCGATGCGGCTTGGCCTGCTTCAGCAAGTCAGCCAATAATGTTCGTGTTTACGCCAACCACTGAGTGCTGCTCCGATGCGCAATGTTTCGATCAATCTGCTGGATGACACGCCACGGCCGGTGGTGGCGATCGGGACGGATTATTCCCACGGTCATGTGTTGCCCCGTCATACACACCGCCGAGCACAACTCCTATACGGCGCCACCGGGGTGATGCAGGTCAGCACCCACGACGGCAATTGGGTGGTGCCGCCGCAGCGGGCGGTGTGGATTCCGGCCGGGGTGGCCCATGAAGTGTTGATGCTGGGGGTGAGTACGCGGAGTGTGTATATCGAACCGAGGGCGGTCGATCTGGGGAGTCGGTGCCAGGTGATCAGCGTCTCGCCGTTGATGCGGCACTTGTTGATGGAGGCGGTGGAGGTTCCGCTGGCGTATGACGAGGCCGGGCGCGATGGTGTGCTGATCGACTTATTGCTGCATGAACTGGCCCGCAGCGCTCATCTGCCGTTGCACATTCCGCTGCCCGTCGAAAGACGATTGCTCGGGTTGTGTCAGACGTTTCTCCAGCAGCCGAACATCCATCAATCGCCGCAGCAATGGGCCGATCAGTTGCACATCAGCCTGCGCACCTTCAATCGATTGTTCCGCCAACAGACCGGCCTGAGCTTCAGCCAATGGCGGCAACAAGCCTGCGTGGTGCTGGCCCTGGCGCGGCTGGCGGTGGGGACGCCGGTGACGCGGATTGCCGTGGATTTCGGCTATGACAGCCCGGCGGCGTTCTCGACGATGTTTCGTCGGGTGCTGGGGCAGGCACCGTCCGTCTGGATGGAGACGGCGAAATAGCAAAAATCAAAAAAGCGTTTGATCCGGGATCAAAACAACTGTACAAAAACACAGTATATTTTGAATCAGCACTCTCGAGCCCGGAGAACACCATGGCCTCTCTTGCGATGAAAATCACCCTGGAACGTATCACCCTCTTCCAATTCACCCCGGCCCACAGCGCCCAGGCCCGAGCGATGCTGGGTTGGAGTGTGGAAGAACTGTCCCGCGAATCCGGGGTTTCCGTGGAGGCCATTGAGCGTTTCGAGGCCGAGCACGATGTGCTGGATGTCACTCGGTTGGCGCTGGCTTATCGGTTTGAATCGGAAGGGTTGGTGTTCTTCCCGGGATTTGCGCCGGGCAGAGGGATGAATGTGAAAGGCTCTACGCCGAACCCGGTGGCGCGGGCGGATTATGCGATGGTTGAGTAAGGAGCCTGCGAATGAATGAAATCGATGGAAGCAACAGCAGCGTTTATGAAGCGCTCGGTTATCCCGATGCTGACGAGATGCGTGCCAAAGCTGAATACGTCATGAAGATAGGCATGCTTCTCGAAACCGGGCATCTGAGTCAGGCCGAGGTTGCGCAAAAGCTCAGGCTGTCTCAGGAGGAACTGAGTGAAATGCTCCGCGGACAATTTCGCGATTTGACCGTCGCAAAGATCTCGGAATACCTGAACCGACTAAACGATGACAGCAGGTAGTTTAGTGGTGAGGCCAGGGCCGCTTTCATGGCAAGCGGCCCGGCGCCACACCATCAAGCGTTTTGCACCTTCACCTGATCCCCCACGTTTTCCAACCCCAGCCACCAGGGGTTGCCACGCTGCGGATACATCACGTTGAACGCCTCGCCCATCTGCGGCGTACTGATCGACACATTCCGCTCCCAGGCCAATGCCAGGATGCGATCAAAGGGTTCGTACCAGGCGTGCATCGAGAGGTCGAAGGTGCCGTTGTGAATCGGCAGCAGCCAGCGTCCTTTGAGGTCAATGTGGGCTTGCAGGGTTTGCTCGGGCTGCATGTGAACGTGCGGCCATTCAACGTTGTAGGCGCCGGTTTCCATCAGGGTCAGGTCGAACGGGCCGTACTGTTCGCCGATGTGTTTAAAGCCGTCGAAGTAACCAGTGTCACCGCTAAAGAAGATTCGTGTGTGGCCTTCGATCATCACCCACGAGGCCCACAGTGTGCTGTTGCCGTCGAACAGGCCGCGACCGGAAAAGTGCTGCGACGGTGTGGCGATAAATTGAATGCCGTCGACTTCAGTACCCTGCCACCAGTCCAGTTGACGGATTTTGCTGGCGTCGATGCCCCACTTGATCAGGGTGTCGCCGACGCCCAGCGGGGTCAGGAAGTACTTGGTCTTGTCCGCCAGTTTGAGCACGGCCTGGTAGTCGAGGTGGTCGTAGTGATCGTGGGACAGGATCACCGCTTCAATCGGTGGCAATTCTTCCAGGCTGATGGGCGGTTGGTGGAAACGCTTGGGGCCGGCCCATTGCACCGGTGACGCACGCTCGGCGAAGACCGGGTCAGTGATCCAGAATTTGTCCCGCAGTTTGAGCAGTACGGTGGAGTGGCCGAGGCGATAAACACTGTGATTGGGTGCGGCAATCAGTGCCGCCCGAGTCAGCGCTTGCACCGGGACGGCAGCGCTCGGGCGGGTGTTGCGTGGTTTGTGGAAGATCATGTTCCATATGATGCGCAGGGTTTTGCGAAAGCCTTCGCGCTCTACAGGGACGTGGTTTCGGAAGTGCCCTTCTACCTGATGGGATGCTTCAGGCGTAGAGGCGTTATCCTCAGGGGAAATTGAAATGGCCATGACTGAATGACTCCAGAAAAACCGCGCAATTCACAGTTTTCCGCTTTGGGACGATAAATGGCCAAGGCACGCACGCATCAGCCGAAGATTCTATTTTTCACTGTGCAGGATTAACAAAACATTACACTGCACAGTGTAGTTTCTAGGTTGCATGAAAGTGGATCACAAGTAAACTGCCGAGTGTAATTCCCCACTTCTTCTTGCCGAAGCGTATTTATGACAGCTCCACAGCGCCTGACCGACCGAAAACGCGAAGCCATCATCCTGGCGGCGATTACCGAATTCCGTGCCAACGGTTTTGAAATCACCAGCATGGACAAGATTGCTGCCACCGCCGGCGTGTCGAAGCGCACGGTGTACAACCACTTCCCGAGCAAGGAAGAGTTGTTCGCCGAAATCCTTAGTCAATTATGGGCGCGGGTGACGGCCGAACAGGAAACGTCCTACCACCCTGATCTGCCGCTGCGCGACCAACTTCGGCAGATCTTGTTGGCGAAAGTGCAGATGATGGGCGACAACAACTTTCTCGACCTGGCACGAGTCGCCATCGCGGCCACCATCCACTCCCCCGAGCGCGCCCAGAACATGATCACTCGCATGGGTGAACGCGAAGAAGGCCTGACCCTGTGGATTCGCGCTGCCCAGGCCGATGGTCGACTGAAGCCGGTCGCACCGGAGTTTGCCGCGCAACAGGTCCAGGGGCTGCTCAAGTCCTTTGCATTCTGGCCGCAGATTTCCATGGGCCAGACAGGCCTTTCGCCCGATGTACAAACCACAGTGGTCGAGTCGGCCATGGACATGTTCCTGGCCTGCTATCAGCTCTAGATCACGCCTGTGCCACGCCTGCGCCCTGGTTAAATGGCTTCCAGGGACACTGATTATTCCTGTTGGAATAAATGACAATGTCCGCCGCTTTACCGATGAACGGTAGCTCTGAATAACACCAGACAATGTGTTACAGAATGAATCTGGCGCAGAGAACTATGGAAAACCATCGCGGCAAGGGCTTGTCATTTGCCAGACGTATTTACATGCCGCGGATCATCGGCCTGGGCATCGGCAGTATCAGTGTGGGTGCAGCGCTTTATCCGTTGAACCTGCCAGGTTGGGTCTGGGCATTTTTGTTGTTCAACGGGACACTCTGGCCCCACCTCGCCTATCAACTGTCGACCCGCGCGGCTTTTCCCTATCGGGCCGAGCGCCGCAACCTGCTGTACGACTCGCTGTTCGGCGGGTTCTGGACAGCCACGTTCCAATTCAATCCGCTCATCGCTGTCACCATCCTTTCGATGATGACGATGAACAACGTCGCGGCGGGCGGCCTGAAACTGTTTCTGCTCGGTGCTCTGGCCCAGGTGACTGGCGTGATGATTTCGTGGCTGTTGTTCGGCGTGGCGTTTACCCCGTCGGCCACGCAACTCCAGCTGTGGGCCTGCTTGCCGATGCTCACCCTCTATCCGCTGGCAGTGGGCATGGTCTGCTATCGACTGGCGATCAAACTCTCCGAACACAAACGCGCCCTGAGCGCCCTGAGCCGCACCGACAGTTTGACCGGCCTGCTCAACCATGGCGCCTGGAAGGACCTGCTGCACATCAAGTTCCAGCAATGTCGCCAGAACCAGGTGGCGTCGGTGATGGCCCTGATCGACATCGACCACTTCAAAGCGATCAACGACACCTACGGGCACATCATCGGTGATTCGGTGCTGCGTCAATTGAGTATTGAGCTCAGGCGTAACCTGCGTGAAGGGGATCTGGCGGGACGTTATGGTGGCGACGAGTTTTGCGTGATCCTGCCCGCCATGTCGTTGCAGCAAGCCTGGGAAGTCATGGAGCGCTTGCGCGAGGTGCTCAATGACTATCGCCACCCGCAAGTTCCCGAACTGCGAATCCAGCTGAGCATTGGCCTGGCCACCTATCAAACGGCGTTCACCGACGCGATTGCGTGGCTCAACGACGCAGACAAAGCCCTCTACATCGCGAAAAATACCGGGCGCAACAAGATCAGTGTCACCTCGCCCCCTCCAAGCGGCGGCTCAACAACACGCCTCTCAGCCTAAAAACTTGTGCAACATGTCAACAAGCGGGGCCGTTTTTAGTTGCTTGGTCAGAGACCTTGTCGCCGCCTTCGCGAGCAAGCTTTGCTCCTACTGGGGATTTGTGTCGTCCATCGATCAAATGTAGGAACAGAGCTTGCTCGCGAAGACGGACTGTCGTTCAACATTGATTCAGCTAATCAACGCCTGCGCAGGACTATAGTGAACCCAAGTCCCGAATCCTTGCCGAGCGAACTATGAATTCAACCAAGTCCGACACCAAACCCACCGCCGCCCCTGTCGACCACCTGCGCTTCCACCGCCCTCACGCTCACCTCGCCCCGACCTTTGGCACTGACACATTCGCCCTGCGCGCCGAGGCGTTTGCGCGGTTCTTCGGCACGCCGACGTTTCTCGGTGCACAAACCCTGATCGTGGCCATCTGGATCGGCGTCAACCTGGCGGGCGTGACTCACTTTGACGTCTACCCGTTTATCCTGCTCAACCTGGCGTTCAGCCTGCAAGCGGCCTACGCCGCGCCGCTGATTCTGCTGGCTCAGACCCGTCAAGCTGCGCGTGATAAAGCCCAGTCCGAGGCCGACGCGCAACACCGCGAAGCCCTGGCGGTTGCTAACAGCGAGCGCCAGGCTCAGGCCGCACAGAACACGACGCAATTGATGGAGTTGCTGGAGCAGAACACCCGCCTCACCGAGTTGACCAAGAGCCTGACCGAGCGCATCGAAAACCTGACCTCGGAAATGCATCAGCATTTTGTCCACAAGGGCGATCCGAAGGCCTGACGCTCACTCAAGGTAGTCGCAGCGCCCGCCCCAATTCGTCAAACAACGTCACTACCGAGCGCAACGCGCGGCAGTCCGGGCGGGTCAGCAACCACAGCGCCGTGTCGCAACCGGGCAACGGTTCGGTCAACGGCTGCAAGCTGTCACCTATCAGAAAGTCCGGCAACGCCGCGACGCCGAGCCCCGCTCGCACCAACTCCGTCACCGACAACATGCTGTTGCATCGATAGCCCGGCACCACGCCGGGCAATTGCTGACGACGCCAGGCAATGGTCGGATGATCGGGCAGGAAGTCGTCCGGGGCGATCCAGGTCAGTGAAGCCAGATCGGTGGGATCAACGGTTTTCAGGTAGGCCGCACTGCCACAGAGCCGATACGACACTTGCGCCAGGCACCGACCGACCAAATGCTCGGGCGGTGTGCGGGTCAGGCGCAGGGCGATGTCGGCATCCCGGCGGCTGAGGTTGGCGAAGTCGTTGGAGGTACTGAGTTCGATGGTCAGCGCCGGGTAGGACGGCATGAACTGCGCCAGCGCCGGCAGCAACAAACCTTGCAGGACTGAATCGGTGCAGGTCAGGCGTACGGTGCCACTGATGACTTCACCGCCCTGCTCGACGCCGATGCGTGCCGCGTCCAGCGCCTGTTCGGCGCGTTCAGCCTGTTCCGCCAGGGTCTGCGCCAAGGTGGTCGGCAGGTAACCGGCGCGGCTTTTTTCGAATAATTGCTGACCCAGCGCGGCCTCCAGTCGGCGCACGGCGCGGAACACCGTCGAGACGTCGACTTTCAATAGCTGTGAAGCCCGGGCCAGAGAGCCGCCGCGTACCAAAGCCAGGATCAGCGCCAGGTCCGGGTAGTCGAGCCGATAGTGCGTCGGTGCATTGATCAATTGGGTTAACGCCAATATTGAGTGCGTGAACGCCAATCTATAGTGGGTGCCAGAAACGAACAACCTTGCTCTTTTGCCCTGTTCCTGTGGCTTGCTCTTGTGGCGAGGGAGCTTGCTCCCGCTGGGCTGCGCAGCGGCCTCGGTTTTGGGGTACGTAAAAGCGACGACTGCTTCGCAGCCGAGCGGGAGCAAGCTCCCTCGCCACAGGGGTTGTTCGGCACAGGAATTGTTCGACACATTCGTAAATCGCTGTTTAAAAGGAAAACCAAATGGATGCTGTTTCTCCTGCGACTGAAATTCGCATCGCCCTGATCGGCGACTACGACCCGCAAGTCACCGCCCATCAAGCCATCCCCGTCGCCCTCGGCATGGCCGCCGAACATTCAGGCCTGGACGTGCAATTCCAATGGCTCGCCACTGACCACATTCACGCCGATACACCACTCGATACGTTCGACGGTTTCTGGTGTGTGCCCGCCAGCCCCTATCGCGATATGAACGGCGCGCTACGGGCAATCCGTTTTGCCCGCGAACAACAGCGACCATTCCTCGGGACCTGCGGCGGTTTTCAACATGCGGTGCTGGAATACGCCCGCAATGTGCTGGGCTGGGCAGATGCCGAGCACGGTGAGACCTCCCCCGACGCCGCACGGGCATTGCTCACGCCGCTGACGTGTTCGCTGGTAGAAGCGGTCGACAGCATCCGTCTGGTTGAAGGCTCGTTGATCGCCAAGGCGTATGAAAAGTCCGAGATTCACGAAGGCTATCGCTGCCGCTACGGTGTGAATCCGGAGTTCGAACAGGCGTTGCTGAACCATCAACTGACAGCCGTCGGTCATGATTCGATAGGGGATTTACGGGCGGTGGAATTACAAGGTCATCCGTTCTTCGTCGCCACCTTGTTCCAGCCGGAACGAGCCGCGCTCAAGGGGACTTTGCCGCCTCTGGTTCGAGCATTGATCGAGGCCTGTGCGAGGCAAAAGCCATGATCGCCAATACCCCGCCACCTCACTACTACGCCGTGATCTTTACCTCCCTGCGCACCGACGGTGATCAGGGTTACGCCGAGGCGGCCGAACGCATGGTCGAACTGGCTCGCGAGCAACAGGGCTTCCTCGGTGTTGAGTCAGCCCGGGGCGAGGACGGGCTGGGAATTACCGTGTCGTACTGGGCCAGTGAGGCGGCGATTCTGGCTTGGAAGCATCACCCGGAGCACAGTGCGATTCGTGAGCGTGGGCGGTCGACCTGGTATGCGGCGTGTCATACGCGGGTGTGTCGGGTTGAGCGGGCTTATGAGTTCAAACTTTAATTGATGCAGCGTTTTGAAGGACGCCTTCGCGAGCAAGATCACCACAAAAACATCACCCCTGAACCAAACTCCGCACCGCCGAAATCTCCGGCACTTCCCGCCGATTCATATAAACCCGCAACGGTTCGCTAACGTTGATCCGCTCATCAATATTCTGATCCAGCAACAACTGAATCAACTCACGCTTGAGGGTCATGGCCTGCTCCGGGCCGGGCGCCCAGACGAACTCGCTGGTGGGAATGATGCCGTCGTCCGCCACGTCCATGCCGAAGGAGTCTTCGCTGAAACGCACGATGTATTGACCGGTTTTGCGATTGAGGCCAACGAAGCCTTTGAGCTGGTCGGCGGCCTGGCAGATGAGCTGGGAAGTGATGCGCATGATAAACCTCACAAAAGGTCGCAAAGGGACCGGTGATCGATGGTTTACACGCAGGGCTGGCGAACGGGTTTCCCTCTGCCGGGGAAACTACCGCGGCCAAGAGTACTGCAAAGAACCGCACAAAAGCGCAGAAAAAAACTGTTTTAAACCGGTTTATGTCGGTCTTGCGATAGCGCTCGCGGCGCTCAGTTGTTAAAAGGGACGTCTTTGAAAACCTCTGCGAAAGGATCTCGACCATGCCTGTTACCTTCACCAAAAGCGCCTTGGTGCTGGGCCTGCTGCTCGGCCTCGGCCAGGCACAGGCTGCCAGCCAGCCCAGCCCCTCCGCGCTGGCGACCACTTTAGGCATCCCGCATCCGGCCGTGATTGCCCACCGTGGCGCGTCCTTCGATGCCCCGGAATCCACCGCCGCCTCCTACAAACTGGCCCGCGATTTGGGCGCCGACTACCTGGAAATGGACCTGCAACGCAGCAAGGACGGCGTGCTGTTCGCTCTGCACGACAACAACCTGCAACGCACCACTGACGTTGCCAGCAAATTCCCTGAGCGCAAGGATGCGCCGGCCAACCAGTTCACCCTCGCCGAACTGAAAACCCTCGACGCCGGTAGCTGGTTCAACGCCGCTTACCCGGATCGTGCGCGTCCGGCCTACGTCGGCCTGAAGATTTTGACCCTCGATGAAATCATCGACATCGCCCAGGGCAATCCGCTGCACAAGCCCGGCCTGTACATCGAAACCAAAGAACCAAAGCAATTCCCCGGCATCGAGCATGACCTCAAGGAGAAACTCCAGGATCGCGGCTGGCTGAGCCCGGCGGGTTCGAAACTGGCGAAGAGCGAGCTGTCGGTCGGTCAGGGCAAAGGCAAGGTCGTGCTGCAAACCTTCGAGAAGAGCAGCCTCGAATTGCTGCAAAAAGAAATGCCGAACGTGCCGAAGGTCCTGTTGCTGTGGGTCGGTGAAGGCAGTATCGAGCCGAAATCCAAAGTGACCTTCGTGGAGTCCGGCGACAAGGACAAAGCCACTTACTACGCCAAGCAAGAGCCGAAAAGCAAAGCCGAATTCCAGCAATGGATCGAGTACGCCAAGGCCCAGGGCGCAATCGGCACCGGCCCTTCGGCGGCGCTGACCAAGGGCGGCGATCAGAGCTATTCGGATCTGGTGCAACCCTGGATGAACCAGTACACCCACGATCAGGGCATGCTGGTGCACGTCTACACGGTCGACGATGCCGTGGATTACCAGAAGGTGATGGACGCCGGCGTCGACGGCATCTTCACCAACCGCGCCAGCGAACTGCTGAAGTTCTACAAACGGCCAGCCGCTGGCACCGTGGCGCAATTGCTGCAGAACAACGGCTACTGATCGGCACCTGACGCGACACCGCGTCAACTTCTTCGCGAGCAAGCCCGCTCCCACACTGGATCGCAGTCGTTCACAGACTCTGTGTATGCAGGCGATCCAATGTGGGAGCGGGCTTGCTCGCGAATGCTTTTCAGCAGCCGAGGGGTAATTAAGGGTGAATTAAGTTGCGCTGGCTAACCTGAGCCCACTTAAACAGCTCACCCAAGGAAAGAACCTCATGAAAACCCTGACTGCCCTGTTCGCCGCCGCTGCCCTGACCGTTACTGCGGGGCTGGCCCAGGCTGACGTTCGCCCGGACTTGATTCCGGGGCTGCTCAAGGCCGGCACTATCATGGACCTGGAAAAACTCAACCAGGCCGCCCTCGCCCAGCACCCAGGCACTACGGCGGCGAACATCACCGACACCGAGCTTGAGCAGAAGGCTAACGCTTACGTCTATCAGGTAGAAATCCGCGATGCTAAAGGCGTGAAGTGGGACGTGGACCTGGACGCCAAGACCGGCCAGGTGCTGAGCAACAAACAGGACAAGTAATCACCGCAATCCCTGTAGGAGCGAAGCTTGCTCGCGAAGACGGCAGCACATTCAACATTGATGTGACAGACACACCGCTTTCGCGAGCAAGCTTGGCTCGTACACGTTTTTTGATAACGCACGATCTTCGGGTCGTGCGTTTTTTTGTGCCTGCGTGCGCCAGGGGTCACTAGAATCCGTTCGCGGCGCAGAACGGCACGTTGTTTACCTTCAGCCTGCCGACAGTGGATTAAGCCGTAGTACTGACCATCGACCCAGAAGTGCTGCTGCCTTCGTCTTGTAACGCCTGCACCAACGCCGAGGTGGCGGTTTCCAAAGAGCCCGAGGTGGCTGAGAGCTGCGACTGCGCGGCGGCAACAGCGGCGGCTTTGGCATCGGGGCTTTCTTGCTTGGCCTGAGCCGCTTGCAGTTGCTGCTGTTGTTCCTGCAATTGCTTTTGCAGTTCGGCGATCTGCTTGCGCAGCTCTTTTACGGCATCGGAATCGGTGCTGCTGCTCGAACTGCTACTGTCGCCAGCCGGCGCGGCGCCGCCAGCAGAAGCCTTGGTGCTATCGCTGGAAGTTGTGGTGCTGGAGGTGGTGGAGGTTGCTGACGTACTGTCGTCAGTGCTGCCGTTGATCGAGGTTTGGCTCGTCGGCGTCGAGAGGGTTTGGTTGATCGAAACAGAGGTGATGCTGACCATGGGGCTTATCCTATTTGGGTTCAGGTTAAATCCATCATCGACATCGTTTAGCCGGACTTGAGATCAACTGTGTACCGACTCGGTAAGCAAGCCGGTACACAGCCTTTTCGGTTACGCGCTCAGGCGCGACGTCACTTCATTCAACTGCCCCGACAACCCGTGCAGGTTGTGGCTCGCCGCTTCAGTGCGCTGCACGTGGTCCAGGTTGGTACTGGCGATGCTGGTGATCTCGGTCAGGTTGCGCGAGATGTCTTCGGCCACCGACGTTTGCTCTTCGGCCGCCGTGGCGATCTGGCGGTTCATGTCGCGGATGGCTTCCACGGCATGGGTGATGCGCTCCAGCATGGCGCCGGCCTGGGTCACTTGCTCGACACTTTCTTCGCTGCGCGATTGACCGCTTTCAATCGCCTGGGCCGCGTCCACCGCGCCGGTTTGCACGGTCTGGATGATCTGGTTGATTTCGATGATCGACGCCGCCGTGCGCTGGGCCAGGCTGCGGACTTCATCGGCCACCACTGCGAAACCGCGTCCGGCTTCACCGGCGCGGGCCGCTTCGATCGCCGCGTTCAGCGCCAGCAAATTGGTCTGCTCGGCGATGCCGCGAATCACTTCCAGCACCTTGCCGATACGCCCGCTGTCGGTTTCCAGACGACGGATCACGGTGGCGGTGTTGGCGATCTCGCCGCGCATTTGAGTGATGGTGTGAATGGTGCCCTGCATGACTTTTTCGCCCTGCTGGGCGGACTGGTCGGCATCATCGGCCGCGCGTGCTGCGTCCGCTGCATGACGAGCAACTTCCTGCGCGGTGGCAGACATTTCGTTCATCGCCGTGGCTACCTGATCGGTGCGGTTGAACTGCTCGTTGGTGCCGTTGGCCATCAACGTGGCGATGGAGTTCAGCTCGCCGCTGGCGCTGTCCAGGTCCGACGCACTGCGCTGCAAACGGGTGAAGGTTTCGGCAAGGAAATCGCGCAAGGTGTTGGCGGCCATCGCCAGTTTACCCAACTCGTCTTCACGGCTGCTGGCCACGCGTTCGGCGAATTTGCCCTGGCTGAGTTGTGCCACGTAGTCGATCAGTTTGCGAATCGGGTCCACCAGGTTTCGGTTGATCAGCCACAAGCTCAACAGCCCGATCAGCAGCCCGGACGCGAGCATCACGATGATCCCCAACAACACCGTGCGATCGGCACTGGCGCTGATCAATGCCGACTGCTCGGTGCCGTGCTTGCGCAGTTCGCCGACCAACTCGCTCATCTGATCGCTGGTGGCGCGGTCCATACCCTTGACCGCGTTGTCGCCAGCGGCTGGATCGGCACCGGCAGCAACATAGGCATCACGACCTTTCTGATAGGCGTTGCCCAACTGACGATGTTCGTCACGCAGGCGTTCGATGCTGCTCTTGAGTTGGCTATCCAGACCTTTCTGCCCGGCCAGTTCGCCGAGAATGCCCTGCACGTCGCGCTGACGGTCCTCGAATTGCTGCCAGTATTTGTCCAGGTCCGCCGGCTGCTTGCCCCGCAGCAGAACGTTTTTCCACTCCTGAACCTGCACCTTGAATTGCAGGTTGGCTTCATCGATCAATTGCGACGTGCGCAGTGGGCCGTCGATCAGGTTGGCGTAACTTTGGACGCCACTGGACAGGAAGTGAAAGCAGGCCAAAGCGATCAGCAACATCGCCAACAGACTG
>Ga0105854_1000385_pt1 | contig 21375 bp, 19 predicted proteins | sample OrgsoiDNA_201058_FD_89679 | JGI IMG/M metagenome (GOLD analysis project Ga0105854, IMG submission 89679) | Permafrost soil microbial communities from the Arctic, to analyse light accelerated degradation of dissolved organic matter (DOM) -... | ecosystem: Environmental > Terrestrial > Soil >... | reverse complement strand
GCTGCGGACAGCATAGGGATATTCAGACGGATTTTAGCGGTCAGTTGAGTGCTTAAGTCGGCAGTATTGGGCAGAACTGTGGAGTGAGCTGGTACAAGGAGGACGTCGTCGAACGTTAGAGCTTCTTTTGCGATACGTAGCATGGGCAATATCTCACCAAGGTGGATGCGGAAAGGATAAAATATTGCAGCGGGATTATACAGGTGAGACCCCATTGCGACCAGTACTATTTACGAAACTTCTTGATTACCCTGTTTGAGAAGGTAGTATCGACCGATTAAGTCTCTGTTTTTGAATTTGATCTGGATCACATGCCGCTACCCTCTTCGCCGCCAATTTTTACCGTAAGCCGCCTCAATCAGACGGTTCGACAGTTGCTGGAGAACGAAATGGGCCAGATCTGGCTCTCGGGTGAGATTTCCAATTTCTCCCAGCCTTCGTCCGGTCACTGGTATTTCACCCTGAAAGATGACCGATCGCAGGTCAAATGCGCGATGTTTCGCAATACCAATCGCCGTACCACCTTCCGCCCACAAAATGGTCAGCAAGTATTGGTGCGCGCCACCATTACGTTGTATGAACCGCGCGGTGATTATCAGCTGATTGCAGAAAGTATGCAGGAAGCCGGTGATGGCCTGTTGCAGCAAAAATTTGATCAGCTAAAACAACAACTCGCCGCAGAAGGATTGTTCGACACCCAATTCAAACAGCCCCTGCCCTCGCCGGCCACATGCGTCGGGGTGATCACATCCTCAACTGGCGCGGCACTGCATGACGTTTTGAACGTACTGAAACGCCGTGACCCGTCGTTGCCAGTGATCATCTATCCGACTGCCGTGCAAGGCGTCGATGCACCGATGCAAATCGTGCGGGCCATCGAGCTGGCAAACAGTCGTCAGGAAGTGGATGTGCTGATTGTTGGACGTGGCGGCGGCTCGCTGGAAGATTTGTGGAGCTTCAACGATGAGCGGGTAGCGCGGGCCATTTTCAAAAGTGCGATTCCGATTGTGAGCGCCGTGGGCCATGAAACTGATGTGACGATTGCTGATTTTGTGGCTGACTTACGGGCGCCAACGCCATCAGCCGCCGCCGAGCTTATCAGCCGCAATCAACTAGAATTGCTGCGCCAAATGCAGTCACAACAGCAGCGGCTGGAAATGGCGATGGACTATTACCTCGCCCAGCTTGCCCAGCGCTTTACGCGTTTGAATCACCGGTTGCAGCAGCAACACCCGCATCTGCGTTTGGCTCGCCAGCAGACGGCGCTGTTCAAACTGCGCCGCCGCCTTGATGAAGCGATGCAAAACCAGCTACGCCAAATGTTACGGCGTATCGACCGCGTGCAGCAGCGTCTGAATCAGCAGCAACCGCAACCGCGTATTCATCGCGCCCAACAGCGCGTGCAGCAATTACAGTATCGTCTGCAACAGGCGCTGGCGTTGCAGTTGTCCAACAGCCGTCAACGTTTTGGCACCGCCTGCACCCAACTGGAAGCGGTCAGCCCATTGGCCACGCTGGCCCGTGGTTATAGCGTCACCACCACGCCAAAAGGCGAGCTTCTGAAGAAAACCACGCAGACAGCACCGGGAGACACCTTAAAAACCCGTCTGGCCGATGGTTGGATTGAAAGTGAAGTGAAAGCCATTACGCTTGAGAAGAAAGCTAAAAAACGTGCAGTAAAAGGGGCCTAAAAGGCCCCTGATTGATCATCAAATCGAATAACTTGTGGCGCGTTCTCCATTGACCCAAATCTGACGTTTTTCCCCTTCCGGCACCACAATGTCCAGCGTCTTCCATGCAGGTGAGAAATCACCACGCGTCGTCAGAGTGACGTTAATTCGCTTGGCATCCGTTTCAATCTCCCAGTTGACCCACAGCGCATTGCCCTCTTGCCAGCCGTAACTTTCACCATCGTCTTCAAACAACATGCCGGATGATCTGCCTTTTTCCTGTGCCGGGAAAAGGTGCAGTTCACGCACGGTATCTTGTGCGGCATCGACATGCGCGAGGCGTGCCGACACCGGCAGCGCACACCCTGCACGGACCAGCAAGGGCAAACGGTCCAGCGGGGCATCGAGTGTGATCACTTGCCCACCGGTGAACCATTTTCCGCTGTAGAAATCACACCAGCCGTCGCCATTATCCGGTAAATACACCTGCCGCTGACGCTGACCTTGTTCGACGACGCTCGCCACTAACAGATCGCGTCCCAGCATAAAATCATCCGTTTCGGCGAAGGTGTTGGCATCCTGCTCGTGGTCCAAAAAGGTCGGGCGCAGCATAGGTTCATCCTCGGTATGGGCCTGCCACAACAGGGTGTAAAAGTAAGGCAGTAATCGATAACGCAGGTTAATCGCCTCGCGGATCAGCGGCGTGCTTTCGCCATACATCCAGGGTTCATTCACCGTCCCGTCGTCATTCCACGAGTGAATGGTAAATCGCGGATGCATCACGCCATTCTGTACCCAACGCACGAGCAACTCTTCATCGGGACGATCCCCTGAAAATCCCCCCACATCGTGGCCGACGTTATATAAACCCGACAAACTCATACCCATGCCCATGCGGGTGTTATAACGCAGCGTTTGCCAACTGGTGCGGTTATCGCCGCTCCACGTTTGCACGTAGCGCTGCATACCGGCGCAGCCTGAACGAGAAATTAAGTAGGGTCGTAGCCGGGGTGCAAATGCCTGCTGTGCGTCGAACGAGGCACGCATCATTAGCAGTGGCATCACCGGGCGTATGTGTTTGATGGCAATGGGTTTACCGAAACCTTCACAACGCGCATCGTTGTCCCAGACTTCGTATTCGTTGTTGTCATTCCATGTCGAACCAATGCCGTTTTCCAGCAGTTGTTGCGTCACCCCTTGTTGCCACCAGCGCACGGCAGCGGGGTTGGTGAAATCAAGGTGAGACCCTTCGTCATCCCAAAACACCGAGCGCTCCGGCGCATCGATCTCTGAATCACGAATAAACAACCCTTGTTCGGCAACCTGCGCATAGTGTGGGTGATCTTGCAACAAACAGGGTTTGATATTGGCAGCCAAACGGATCCCCGCGTCGAAAAACGCCTGCGACATCGCTTTCGGCTGCGGCACTTTGTCGTAGTTCCAGTTGAAGACGTACCGCTTGTTGTTGATCGAGGTATAACCGGAAGAGAGCTGGAAAGAGTCGCACGGGATCTGATGTTCACGACACAAATTGATGAATTTCATCAGTTGCTGCTGGGCATCCGGTGCATCGGTGTAATACATGGTGGAACCGCTGTAGCCGAGGCTCCATTTCGGGCCGAAAGTGGTTTTCCCGGTCAGTCGCACCAAAGCTTTGGTGACGTCCAGCGCCGTCGGGCCGAGGAACAGGTAATAATCAAGGTCACCGGCTTCAGCGCTAAAACGTCGGTAGGGCAGATGATAGTTATCGAGCTCTTTGCCGAGATCAAGCCAGACATGGCTGAGATTGTCGTAGAACAGCCCAAAACTGACGTCATGGCGACGGGTTAAGGTAAAGGGAATATGTTTGTAAAGCGGATCGGTGCTGGCGGCGTTATAGCCCATGGCATCCAGATTGCGCATCTCAAAGCGACGGCCCGCGCGGTCGAGATCTCCCGCTTTTTCACCCAGCCCGTAGTAACGCTCATCGGCATAGCGACGCTGATAATGCGCCGAGCCATCGCCTTTTACCGACAGCATATAAGCACCCGTTTTGCGGTCACTGGCCAGGGGTTGCCAGTCACCGCCCACATCTTTATATTCCCACTCCAGCCACAGCGGTTGATGCACGGTGACCCGCAGCTTCTCGGTGGTGATCACCAGCCGGTCATCATGCTGCTGCAACGTAAAGGCAGGCAGGCTAAAACCTTCGTTACTCAGGCGGTCGCGCCCTTCCCACGGCACGTCGCCTTGCGGCGCAATGCTCCAGGTGCGGTCCAGAGCCAGTTCGCCACGGCGTTTGATCAGCACGCGGCATAAGCCCTGCTCCAGCACCCGCAGGCAGAAAATATGTTTATCGTCGACCAACAACTCGACGCCCGCCGCATCCTGCTTTTCCAATACCCAATGTTTTAACGTCTTCATGCATGATCCCTTTTATCTGCCGGCGAGCGGCGTTCTGCTATCAGGGCAATCAAAAATACTGCCCCGACCAAATCAAAAAATCCCATCGCGATAAACAAGGGATTGAAGCCAATACTGTCGGCAACGGCGCCGATCAACAGCGAAAATAGAAAACTGGCGATCCACGCCGATGAGCCACGCATGCCGTTGACCGTCGCGACCTGGCTCTTGTCGAAAGACTCGACAACCAGAGCGCTTAACATGCAAGAGATCACCTGATGACCGAAGCCGCCAATTGAAATCAGCGCAATCGCCACATACGGATCTTTGGTGATGGCGACAAAGGCCAGTGAGATCATCATGAACGCGCCGGTCACCGAACTGGCTACCACCGAATTAATGCGCGTGCAGCCAAACAATTTGCGATACAAAGCGGTGAGATAACCGCTGGCGACGCTGCCGAGGTCAGCAGCAAGGAAAGGCAGCCAGGCGAACATCACGATATGTTTGAGATCCATCCCGCGTTCGTTCGCCAGATACAGCGGCACCCAGAAACTGAATACCGCCCACGCCGGTTCCGCCAAAAAGGCCGGAATGGCGATGCCATAGAATTTTTTGTTTTTACAGACAATTTTCAGCGAGGTGAGGAAGGGTAAGCGCGTTTGTTGCGGCTCGTTGTCCTCACGGATCAACGCCAGCTCCTCTTTGCTCAGATTGGGATGCGTTTCCGGCGAGTGATAAAACTTCCACCACAGCAACACCCACAACATCGACAGGATGCCGCAGAACAGAAATGCACCGCGCCAGCCAAAGGACAGGTGCGCCACCAGAATAATGGGCGGTGCCAGCATTGCACCAATGGAAAAGCCCACGCCAGCCCAGCCCGCTGCCACCGGACGCTCTTTACGCGGGAACCAGTCGGAGATGGCTTTGGCATTCGCCGGTGTCGCCGCCGCCTCTGCCCCGCCCATAAAGAAGCGCAGAAAGGCCAGATGTAGCCAACTGCCCACACCGGCGTGCAACATGCAGATCACCGCCCAAATGGACGCGCAGATCAGAAAACCGAGTTTCAGCCCAATCACATCAATCAGCCAGCCGCACAGCGGTTGGAAAACGGTATAGGCCAACTGAAAAGCGGCGACCACCCACGAATACTGCTCGGTGCTCATGTTCAGACTGGTTTTAAGTTCAGGCGCCAGCAGCCCGAGTGAATTACGGGTGACGTAATTCACCGTCACGCCGAGTAAAAACAACGCCAGCATCCACCAACGTAACGCTTTAATTTTCCGTCGTCCTGACGTAACCGCACTGGTAGTAATTTCAATCGTCATGCGTTATCTCCCCGCCAGTCAACACATTAGCCGCTGGCGATTGTTATGTAGAGTACCCTTGACGACTGTAAGCAGCCTGATTTGTGAGCGGAACGTGATTCTTTGCAAAAATTTTCATTCGATGCCGCATAACCAAGAAATAGGTCTGAAAAACACCGGTATTAGGGGCAGGATTGGGTATGAAAATTTTTTCATTTCCGAATTTGAAGGAGATCACACTTTGAATGGAAAGCTAAAAATTCAGCAAATTGCCGACCATACCGGGGTGTCAATCAGTACGGTGTCGCGCGTTTTAGCAGGGAAAAGCAACACCAGTTCGCGTGCCCGCGAGCAGGTTCTGGCCTATGCAAAATCACAGGGAATATTGAGCGGTCTTTCCGCCGGCAGGCTGATGCTCAACAATTTGGTGGTGTTTGCTCCTGCGCGGGCCTTCGATGCCCGTAGCGATATTTTCTACTACAAAGTGATTCAGGGAATTCTGGCCGCTACCGGCCAGTACGATGTCCGGGTTCGCTACTGCCCGCTGGAGGAAAACGACAGCGATGTCGCGTTGTTTATCGCCAAGATGACCGACCCGCAAACCGATGCTGCGCTGTTAGTGGGCATCGACGATGGGCATATTCATCAGTTAGCAGCAGATTTAGCCAAACCCTGCGTGCTGGTTAACTGCCATGACCGAATGATGCGCCATGACAGCGTCTCGCCAGATCACCAGACCATCGGTGATTTCGCCATCGATTATCTCTGCTCACAGGGCCACCATCGGATTCTGACACTGCAATGCCTCAGACGTCACACGATGGAGCTGCGACTGGCAGGGATTAAAGAGGCTTTTATGCGGCACAACATCGTATTTGACGACCCACAGCATTTGGTCGCCACCTCCGGCTTTGGCGCACAGGAAGCAGAACAGGCGATGCTGGATTATCTCGATGCGCTCCCTGTCGGTCAGCCTTACCCGACGGCGATTCTGGCGGGTGGCGATTTTATGGCAGCGGGTGCCGTCGCCGCCTTGGCGAAACGCGGGCTGGCGGTTCCGGCGAATATCAGCGTGATGAGCATCGATGGATTTAATCTGGCAGAGATTCATGACGTCGCACTGACGGCGGTGCATGTTCCCCGTGACGAACTGGGCGTTGAAGCAATTAGCCTGCTGCAACGCCGCCTGTTTCGTCCCGACGCGCCCTGCTCTGCCGTTTTGCTGCAAGGGAAATTAGTGGCGCGAAATTCAGTGCGTAAAATCAGTAGCCGCGCCCTGACGCCTGCCGTCAACTCACGCCATCATCAGCTTTATGATCAGCCTGAGTAAGGCAGATAATTCTCATCTTTAACCGGTGCCCGACGAGGCCGGACTACAATCAATGGAAATAATAACCAGCGGCAGGCAGCCGCAGATGACCCGCTCAGTGAAGGCAGGTCACTCGTAAGTTTCACTTATCCCTAAGGAGATTTGTTATGAATCACGGTTCAGGTTCGGCCCAACGGTTGGGCGTTATTCCTCCCTATATGCTCAACCGTATCATTGAAAAGGGCTCAGAAAGACAGAAAAAAAGCGCCCGTCAGACGTTGGTTCACGTAAATACGCTGATGGCAGAGGCTTATACCAAATCCAAGCGCAAGAAAAAGACCAAAGGGGTCAGGTTGAACGCGATATCTATGATGCGAAAAATGGCACCGAGTTACCCGGTCAATCCGTGCGTAAGGAAGGAAAACCCAGCAACGGCGACGTTGCGGTCGATGAAGCGTACGATTATCTCGGCGTGACCTACGACTTTTTCTGGCAGGCGTACCAACGTAATTCTCTGGATAACAAAGGGCTGGCACTGCTTGGCTCCGTGCATTATGACAAGGAGTATCAGAACGCCTTCTGGGATGGTCAACAGATGGTCTTTGGCGACGGTGACGGCGAAATATTTAATCGCTTTACGATTGCCATTGACATGGTAGGCCATGAACTTTCACACGGCGTCACCGAAAGTGAGGCGGCATTGGTCTACCTCGGTCAATCAGGAGCGCTGAATGAATCACTTTCTGACGTCTTTGGCTCACTGGTCAAGCAGTTCAGCCTGCAACAAACTGCCGACAAAGCTGACTGGATTATCGGGGAGGGTTTACTGGCAAAAGGCATCAAGGGCATTGGTTTACGCTCTATGTCGCAACCTGGCACCGCGTACGATGATCCCCTGCTGGGGAAAGATCCCCAGCCTGCGGACATGAAAAGTTATGTGAAGACCCGCGACGACAACGGCGGAGTACATATCAATTCTGGTATTCCTAATCGCGCCTTCTATCTGGCCGCCACGCAACTCGGCGGCTTTGCGTGGGAACGCGCAGGTTACGTGTGGTACGACACGGTGTGCGACAAATCTTTGCCACAAGACGCCGACTTTGCGACCTTCGCGAAGAAAACCATACAACATGCTGAAAAGCGTTTTGATAGTGCTGTCGCGCAGGCGGTAAAAAATGCGTGGGAGCAAGTGGGAGTGCTCTAAATGAAACCCTTGGAATCGCTCGATAGCAGCGCCGTTATTGAAATCTACCGCGAAGGCGGCATGGCGTTTATTCCCAAGCTTAACGGGCCGCGCCGCGTGGCGATGGACGGTTTAAGTGAAGGGAAACGTCAGCAGATTTGCCACTGGATTAACCAATCGCTGCCTTTTGCCGAAGCGTCAGAGAAGGCCGGGCACGGAGACCAGCGCTATTACCGGCTGGAGATCCATTACACGACGCCACAAAAGTCCGGCAGTCTTGTGATCATTATTCCTGAAACACAAACGCCCGCCGAACTGATTGAACTGTGGAAATCTGCATCGCCGGAAGATTAGCCGATGTCGGGTGAGTACCTAAACAGCACGCGCTTTTTGGAAATCAAACCGTGCCCGTTCTGACAAAAGTAGTCCACGGCGCCACAGGCCTTCAGCGTTTGTAACGGTTGCTGGCAATCGGGACATAATGCCATTTGCTGATAGTCTGCGTCGCAGCTCTCACAATGAAAGTGATTACCCACCCAGCTCATCGGCTGGGTGCATTTTGGACAGGGTGCTTGCATCAAAAACTCCGGTTAAATCACCCCTAACGCCCGCAGTAAATACAGGCCCAGCGCGGTGGTGAAGAATGACCCAATGGTGGTCACAGCAATAATATTAGCAGCAAGCGTCGCATTTCCACCCAGTGCACGCGTCATCACGTAGCTTCCCGCTGCGGTCGGTGTGCAGGAAAAGAGAAAAATAACGCCCAGCGCCGCGCCACGGAAACCCCACATCCAACCGCCTAACGTCATCAACGCGGGAACAAAAATCACCCGCGATGCTGAAGACCATGCCGCCACGTTGGAACTGCGAAACATGGTTCGCCAGTCAAGACTGGCACCGGCGCATAACATGGCCAACGGTAGCGCCATGCCGGAAATAAACTCACCGGTTTTACCGATCGTATCTGGCATAGGCAAATGGCTGTGTTGGAATGCTAATCCCAGCACTAACCCGATAATCAGGGGATTGGTAACAATACCGCGCAGGATAGGCTGCAAGCCCATGCCTTTACCTTCGCCGCCTTGTAAACTGCGGGTTAAGGTGATCACCGACAAGATGTTAAACAGGATAACGGTCACGGCGAGATACATCGAACCCAGGGCGATGCCGTCATTACCGAATGCCAGAGAGGCGTAGGCCAGCCCGGCGATACCGGTATTCGCGCGGAACCCGCCTTGTACAAAGATGCCGCGCTCGCGTGGATCTTTGACCAGCTTGATTGCCACCCATTCCAACAGCAGGAAAGAGATAACCGTACCGACCGCCCCATATATCGCCAGCGGCAGATTCGAACCGGAGGTGTCATGTCCTTGTGCCACGCTGAAAAACAACAAACACGGCAATGCAATATTGAACACTAACCGGCTGGCTTTTTCGTTGAAGTTGTCGTCCATCAAACCGGTCCGACGTAACCACACTCCCAGAATCAAAATCAGTAAATTCGGAACCGTGACCCCAAACGCAAAACTCCAGGTTTCCCAGAACATCCGTCCCTTCCCCGTCCATTAAAAGCTAAAAAAATGAGGTACATTTTCATGTACCTCATCCATCGGATTACGATTTATTTTTCAGGTGCTGCAACAGGCGCCGACGCTTACGCTGCTGGTGCGGCGACAACGTGTTCTTTTTGCCTTCATACGGGTTTTCACCCTCTTTGAACTGGATGCGGATTGGGGTTCCCATCACTTTCAATGAACGGCGGAAATAGTTCATCAAGTAGCGTTTGTAAGAATCCGCCAGATCTTTCACCTGATTACCGTGGATAACCACGATAGGCGGGTTATAACCCCCTGCGTGGGCATATTTCAGCTTCACGCGGCGACCGTTCACCAAGGGTGGCTGGTGATCGTCAGCGGCCATTTGCATGATACGGGTCAGTAAGGACGTACTTACACGGGTGGTCGCGCAGGTATAGGCTTCGGTTACGGACTCGAACAGATTGCCCACGCCGCTGCCGTGCAAGGCAGAGATAAAGTGAATACGCGCGAAGTCGACAAAGCCAAGACGCAGTTCTAACTGGTCTTTAACCTGGGCACGGGCTTCTTCGTTCATGCCGTCCCATTTGTTGACCACAATCACCAGTGAGCGCCCACTATTGAGAATGAAGCCCAACAGCGAGAGGTCTTGATCGGAAATGCCTTCGCGCGCATCGATAACCAACATCACGACGTTGGCATCTTCAATCGCTTGCAGCGTTTTAATGACGGAAAATTTTTCTACCGTTTCAGTCACTTTGCCACGTTTACGCACACCGGCAGTGTCAATCAGAACGTATTCACGCTCGTCACGTACCATCGGGATATAGATACTGTCTCGCGTGGTGCCCGGCATGTCATAAACCACAACACGCTCTTCGCCCAGAATGCGGTTAGTCAGTGTGGACTTACCTACGTTTGGACGACCGACGATGGCCAGTTTGATCGGCAAGGATTGCGGGTCAAAGTCTTCTTCGACATCGGCTGGGATCTCATCTTCGTCCAGCCCGCCTTCCAACTCAGCCCAATAGGCGGCGTTAGCTTCTTCTTCCGTCAGCTCAACTTCTTCAGGTTTCGCGCCAACGAAGGGCACCAGCACATGTTCAATCAGCTGAGATACGCCACGGCCGTGAGAAGCGGCAATTGCATAGACTTCGCCAAGACCGAGTGAGTAGAAATCACCGGTTGCGCTGTCTGGGTCTAAACCGTCAGTTTTGTTGGCCACCAAAAATGTGGCTTTTTCGCGGCTACGCAGATGCTGGGCAATACCCTGATCGGCAGGCATCAGGCCTGCGCGAGCATCGACCATGAACAGCACGATATCGGCTTCTTCGATAGCCAACAGTGACTGGCCCGCCATGCGGGTTTCAACACCATCCTCGGTACCGTCGATACCACCGGTATCAACGATGATGAATTCATTACCCTCAATTTCAGCACGACCGTACTTGCGGTCACGCGTTAGCCCCGGGAAATCCGCGACCAACGCATCACGCGTCTTGGTCAAACGGTTAAATAAAGTGGATTTACCCACATTCGGGCGCCCAACTAGCGCGACGACAGGTATCATTTTAAAGCCTCTATTTTTTATAAACTAAATACGAAACGGCCCCTGATAGATTCAGGAGCCGTTTTGAAGCCTGATTAACATCAATCATAGGCCAGACGCTGTGAGCGAAAATCAGCGGGTGAAGGAGTAAACCTCACCATCTTTCGACTGCACAACCAGCTTGTCGCTTGCGACCAGTGGCGCGCTCAGGAAGCCCGAACTGTCCACTTTCTGCTGAGCCACAAAGCGGCCGTCTGTCGTGTTGATCCAATGCAAGTAGCCTTCAGAATCACCGACCACAATATAACCATTATACAACACCGGAGCCGTTAGGTTACGGTGCAGTAAATCGCTTTGACGCCACAGGCTTACACCGCCCTGAGTATCCAGCGCCATGACGCGGTCATCCTGATCAACCATATAGATATGACCAGCATCAACGATGAAATCATTGACTGATCCAACATCACGTTTCCATGCGATTTGGCCTGAACGCAGATCCATCGCCACCAGATTGCCGTTATAAGCCAGTGCGTAAACAATACCGTCAACAATCACCGGCGTGGTGTCGACATCGCTCAAACGATCAATCTCAGTCGCACCGGTTGGCTGAGAAATACGTTGTTGCCAGATCAGCTGGCCTTCTTTCATCAGCACTGCGCTGACGCGGCCATTATCACCACCCACGATAGCAGCGCCGAACGCGGTCGCTGGCGCAGATTCACCACGCAGAGACAGCGTTGGCATATCAAGGTTGGCGGTCCACTGGATGGTACCGTCAGCTTCACTCAACCCTTGCAACATGCCATTACCGGTATGGATTAGCACCAGACCATCGCTGACAACCGGGCGAGAGAGCGCTTCGCCGGCAACTTTAGTTTGCCAAGCGATAGAACCATCAGAGCTGTTCAAGGCATAAACGATGGCTTTTTCACTGCCTACGTAAACATGAGCACCAGCGGCGGTTACACCACCGGAAAGCTGCGCAGAAATATTACTTGAGAAGAAACCGGTTTTTTGCGACAGGTTAACTTTCCAGTTTTCTTTACCGCTGTCCGCATCAAGCGATTTTACGATACCGAAACGATCGGCCGCGAAAATCGTGCTGTCTTGCCAGGCTGGACGCAGGTGCGAGTAGTACTCACCCACACCGTCACCAACTGACGTACTCCAGACTTTCGTCGGTGTAAATTGGTTTTCAACTTTCGGCAATGGGGACATCTTGACGACATCTTCTTCGCTGTTAAACAAAGAACAGCCACTCAGCAGGGCAACAGAAACCCATCCTACCAAGAGTGTTTTACGCAATTGCATCGGGGTTCCCCTTAGCTGGATAAGTTGTTCAATTTCATACGCAACACGGATTGCAGCGTTTGAGAAGGTTTAGAATCAAGGCCTTTGCTGAATGCGTCACGCGCGCCTTTGGCATCGCCTTTCGCCAGCAGAACGTCACCGCGAATATCTTGTTGCAGTGCAATCCAGCCTTCACCCTTCACGCCATCTAACGTTTTGAGTGCGTCATCAAATTTCTGTTGTTGTGCCTGGATACGCGCTAAACGCAAACTCACCAGAGACACTAAATTCTCTTCTTTCGCCTGACCTTGTGCAGAGACGAGCTGCTTTTCAGCATTGGCAAAATCTTTAACATCAACGAAATGGTCAGCCAGTTGCAGCGAAGCAAACACACCGTAGTTGTTGCTGTTGCTCTGGGCAAACTTCTCGAGGTCTTCAACCCCCTGCGCTTTCTTGTCAGTCACTGCCTGATTGGCTTGCTGGAAGGCAACAGAGGATTCAGCCATGGCCGAACTTTGGTGAGACTGCCAGTAACGCCAGCCACCTAAGGCAACGATCCCTAGCACGACACCGATAGCCAATGCTTTACCGTTTTCCCTAAAGAAATGACGGACAGCATCAACTTGTTCGTTTTCAGTGGTATAGACTTCCACGTGGTCTTTCTCCTTAACCTATCATCGAGGCCAAACGCGCAGCGAGTTCGCTTTGCGCCAGCGTGTCTTGCTCACCGCTTTGCAGGTCTTTAACCACTACCTGACGGGCCGCGACTTCGTTTTCACCTAATACCAGAGCGACGCGCGCTCCCCATTTGTCAGCACGGGCAAATTGCTTTTTGAAATTGCCGCCGCCGTAGTTAGTCATGACTTTCAATGCAGGAAGCGCGTCACGCAATGACTCCGCTAATTGCATTGCCGCGCCCTGAGTACCGGCGCCGGAGGAAATAACATAAGCATCGACTGTCGCAGGGGCTTTGAAATCTGGATTAACCGCCTGAATCAACAGCACCAGACGCTCAAGACCCATCGCAAAACCCACGGCCGGTGCTGCGCGACCGCCTAATTGCTCAACCAAACCATCATAGCGGCCACCGGCACACACGGTACCCTGCGCGCCAAGGCTGTTCGTTACCCATTCAAAAACAGTACGGTTGTAGTAATCAAGGCCACGAACCAGACGCTGATTAACCGTATATGGGATACCTGCTTGCTCTAAAAGTTCACACAAGCCAGCAAAGTGTTCTTTGGATTCTGCATCAAGGTAATCCGCCAGCTCAGGCGCATCGTTAAGCAGCAGTTGAACGTCTGGATTTTTGGAATCCAATACGCGCAGCGGATTGCTGTACATGCGACGTTTGCAGTCTTCATCCAGCTTATCTTTGTGGAGCTCAAGGAAAGCCACTAACGCATCGCGATAACTTGCACGGGCTTCCAGAGAACCGATAGAGTTAAGCTCCAGCGCAACGTGCTCGGAGATCCCCAGAGCGCGCCACCAGCGGGCACTCAGCAGGATCAGTTCGGCATCAATATCAGGACCTTGCAGGCCGAAGACTTCAACACCCAACTGATTGAATTGACGATAGCGACCTTTTTGCGGGCGCTCGTAGCGGAACATCGGGCCGATGTACCACAGACGTTGTTCTTGATTGTACAGCAGACCATGTTCAATACCGGCGCGTACGCAGCCAGCCGTTCCTTCAGGACGCAAAGTCAGGCTTTCACCATTGCGATCTTCAAAGGAATACATCTCTTTTTCAACGACATCGGTCACTTCACCAATGGCGCGCTTAAATAACGGGGTCTGCTCTACAATCGGCATACGGATTTCATTGTACCCGTAATTACCCAGCACCTGCTTAAGGATGCCTTCGACACGTTGCCACAGAGCGGTATCTTCTGGCAGATAGTCGTTCATGCCACGAATGGCCTGGATATTCTTCGCCACGTCAATTCTCTATCGTTTTTATAAAAAATGAACCCGATTATAGGGGGTTTAGGTCATACGGTTCAACGCGCAGACAATCCTATTGGCGGGCTCAATATAATGCAGGCGCTTAAACGCGCCCGCAAGCGATGTTACTTTTCAAGATGATTGATAACGATACGATTACTTTCATCCATTACGGCGGCTTTAGCGCGGATCTTGGCTTCAAGCTGGTCGATCATTTTTTCGTTATCGAAACGATCTCGCTGGCGTACGCCGTCTTCGTAGAAACCACTTTTATTGTGGCCACCGGTGACACCAATGGTTGAAACCAGCGCTTCGCCCGGTCCATTCACCACACAACCAATGATCGAAACATCCATTGGGGTGATTAAATCTTCCAGACGCTGTTCCAGCGCGTTCACCGTACCAATGACATCAAACTCCTGACGTGAACAGGTCGGGCAGGCAATAAAGTTGATACCACGGGCGCGAATACGCAGTGATTTCAGAATATCAAAGCCGACTTTAACCTCTTCAACCGGATCCGCCGCCAGCGAGATACGCAGCGTATCGCCGATACCTTCTGACAGCAGCATGCCGAGGCCAATCGCAGATTTGACCGAGCCACTGCGCATACCACCGGCTTCAGTGATGCCTAAATGCAAGGGTTGTTTGATTTGAGCAGCCAGCAACCGGTAAGACTGAACCGCAAGGAAAACGTCGGAGGCTTTGACGCTGACTTTGAATTGATCAAAGTTCAGGCGGTCAAGAATATCCACGTGACGCATCGCAGACTCAAGTAAGGCTTCCGGTGTAGGTTCACCGTACTTTTCCTGAATGTCTTTTTCCAGCGAGCCGCCGTTAACACCGATACGAATCGGAATGTTTTTATCGCGCGCGCAATCTACCACCGAGCGAATACGAGATTCATTACCGATATTGCCCGGGTTGATGCGTAAACAGTCCACCCCATACTCGGCAACTTGCAAAGCAATGCGGTAGTCAAAATGAATATCAGCGACCAGCGGGACGTTAACCTGCTGTTTGATGAGTTTGAAAGCTTCAGCGGCGTCCATCGTTGGAACAGAAACGCGGACAATATCAACGCCAACACGCTCGAGGGCTTTAATCTGCGCTACGGTTGCAGCGACATCGGTGGTACGGGTGTTGGTCATTGATTGCACAGCAATCGGCGCACCATCACCGATAGGTACCTTGCCGACGTAAATCCGAGTTGATTTCCGACGAGTGATAGGTGATGAGTTATGCATTACTTACTCTCCATAGTTGCTAAGGATCTGACAAACTGCCGATTATTCGGCAGCCAAAGTCAGACGAGCAACACGGCTAGACTTAATAAAACGACTTAAATCAACCGGCTTCCCTTGATATTGAATCTCCACCGCGCCTGGTGCACCGATTTTTAATTTATAAGGGGCTGTGCCTTTAACATTCAGCGTTTCCCCGCCCTTCTTCATGCCGCTAAACAGCGTTTTGCCAGAGGCATCATCAATCTGTAACCAGCAATCAGATTTGAAGGTCATCGCAACAGATTCGGCATCCGCGCCAGAAGCGGCAGATTGCGCATTTCCTGTAGGTAAACCGTTTTCAGCAGCAGGTTGGCTGGTTGACACAGCAACTGGCGCTTGCTCACTGCTGCTTGCAGGGGTGTTCGCGGCGGTCGACGTATCTAAAGGCACAGAATTCGCTGGCGCTGAGGCAGCGGCACCTGCGCTAATATCAGCCGGCGGCGTTCCCTGAGTCGGGTTGCTTTCAATCGGCGCTGAGTTTGGGTTATCGCCATTATTCAGGGCGATGGACTGCCCTTGAGCATGGTCTTGATTCAGCTGTGCGGTTGACTGGTCAGCCATAGTGGCAATTTCTTGCTGCTGTGCCTGATGGTTTTGCCACCACCATGCGCCCGTAAGACCAATGACCACAAACACCACCAGCCAGGTAAAGCCCATCAACCAGCCATCACGTTTTTTGCGCGATTTGCCAAGTGAAAAGCCCTGCATAGAGGCAACTTTGGGCACCTTGATTGGCGCTTGTTTGCCAATCATGCTGGAAAGCTCTTCTTCAGGAACGTGAACAAGTTTGGCGTAGGAGCGAATGTAACCACGCAAAAACGTCGGAGCGAGATCCGGCGGCGTCGTTTCGTCTTCAATTTGGCGAATAGTCGAGATTTTCAGACACAGGCGTTCTGCAACGGCCTGATGACTAAGTCCCAGCTGTTCACGGGCTTGACGCAGGCGTTCGCCGGTCGTCATTGTAGCTTTATTTTCTTGAGAGGCTTCAGTATTCATTAGCTAAGAACTGCTGGTACTGTTGGGATTGTGGAAAACTTCGGGCCAGTTGCTTGCCGTAGCGTTGAACGCTAACCGGATTGCTTGCTGACGCAGCGAAACGAATTTGTAACATGAGGCTTTCAGCACTGGCTGGCAGAACATGTTGGTAAACATCGAGTAAAACTTGCGCTTGCGCGCGTTTCCCTTCACCAAACTGTTTGGTTGCCTCAGTGAGCAAAGGCGCACCCTTATCAGGATCAGTTTTTAATGCCCGGCTCAGTAACACACGTGCTTCCTCATTCTGATTGGCCTTCAGAAAACAGTAACCTGCGTTTTCAAGACTGTCAGCGACCTGACCGTAATCAGGGACATTGGCAGCGGCGCTAAACTGCTGTTGTGCCGGTACATACTGCCCTAAACCACACAAAAACGCACCGTAATTATTAAGCACAGTTCCATTTTGCGGAGCCAGCTTCAACGCTTGCTGGTAGCGGCTTTCTGCGGCAGCGTTATCGCCGTTTTTTTGCTCGTAAAGTGCCATTCCTAACTGAGTGCGATAATCATTCGGCGCACCGTCGACGGCGGTCTGCAAATTCTGCTTTGCGCCCGCCATATTGCCCTGAGACAAATAGGCCATGCCAAGCTGCAAGCGGGTTTGAGAAGCGCCCCCCGCTGCGACGTTTTGCTCAGGCGTTGAACGGGAGCTGGAACAGCCCGCCAAAACACCGACGGTAAAGCTTAGCGCAATTATGGGCATCCATCTGATCTTAATCATCATGCTAAATCCCTTTATTCGGCAATCGACAACGCTTCACCTTCCGGGCAGTCACACCTTTCAGATGCCTTGTAGAATGAGTCCGGTTTAATTTGGCACCGGACTCTGCAAACATCATGAGCAATCTGACGTAACTCAGACAGCTTTAATGGCAATAGTTTCACCTTTGAGGGCAATTGCCTCATCAGCCATTTTTTTCTTCAGGGTGCGTTTGGTACGGTCGATCACGTCGCCAGCCAACTGACCACAGGCGGCATCGATGTCGTCACCGCGGGTTTTACGCACAATGACGGTGAATCCGTAATCCATCAACACTTTCGAGAAACGGTCAATACGGCTGTTCGAGCTGCGGCCATACGGCGCGCCCGGGAACGGGTTCCATGGGATCAGGTTGATTTTGCATGGCGTATTTTTCAGACGTTCCGCCAGCTCATGCGCGTGCTCGGTACCATCATTAATATGGTCAAGCATCACGTATTCGATGGTCACACGGCCCTGATTAGCGTTGGACTTACCGATATAACGCTCAACGGCCGCCAGGAAGGTATCGATATTGTACTTGCGGTTGATCGGCACGATTTCGTCACGAATGGTGTCATTTGGCGCATGTAAAGAGATAGCCAGCGCCACATCAATCATGTCGCCTAATTTATCCAGTGCAGGCACCACGCCAGACGTGGAGAGCGTAACGCGGCGTTTTGACAAACCGAACCCGAAGTCGTCGAGCATGATTTCCATTGCAGGAACGACATTATTCAGGTTAAGCAACGGCTCGCCCATGCCCATCATCACCACGTTGGTGATAGGACGCGTCCCAGTCACTTTCGCTGCGCCGATAATTTTAGCCGCACGCCACACGTGACCGATGATTTCGGACACGCGCAAATTACGGTTAAAGCCCTGCTGCGCTGTGGAGCAGAAGGTACATTCCAGCGCACAACCGACCTGCGAGGATACGCACAAAGTGGCGCGCTCGCCGTCAGGAATATAAACGGTTTCGACCAATTGGTCGCCAACCTGGATGGCCCATTTGATGGTGCCATCTGTAGAGCGTTGTTCAGAAGCGACTTCCGGTGCGCGAATTTCCGCAACCCGGGCCAGCTTTTCACGCAGCGTTTTGTTGATATCGGTCATTTGCTCGAAATCATCGCTGCAATAATGGTACATCCACTTCATGACCTGATCAGCACGGAACGGTTTCTCGCCCATGTTGAGGAAAAACTCACGCATTTGTTTGCGGTTGAGATCAAGAAGGTTAATTTTGGCAGCGGCAGGCGCGACAGTTTTCACTGCATCGGCTGGCTGTGGCGTCGGTTGTGCAGTCATGTCAGACAAATTTTGCTCGGGCGTGTTTGATTCAAACATAATACGAATTGGCCTCGTTGTTACACGTTATGGCGTCAGGGAAGTGCAGAGTCGCTCAGTCATCCATAATGGAAGAGACAAAAGCAGCCTGCATATATTAGGTGCAAAAATACTTGCGCCCCGAAGAGGCTGGCTCATTCGGGGCGCAACATTGTACAAATTTTAGGGCAGAGTTTCTATGTTTGAAAGCCAAGACCCGCATATTTATTGCATCTGTGGGTGAAAGCTTCCAAATTTCCGCCCAAAAAACTTAACGCGGGCAGATTTCGCTTTCGGTGAAGAAGTAAGCGATTTCGCGTTGTGCGGATTCAACAGCGTCAGAACCGTGAACCGCGTTAGCGGTGAAGCTGTCAGCAAAGTCAGCACGCAGAGTACCGGCCAGTGCGTTGTCTGGGTTAGTTGCGCCCATGATGTCACGGTTACGTTGAACGGCATTTTCGCCTTCCAGAACCTGAACCATGATTGGGCCAGAGGTCATGAACTCAACCAGACCATCAAAGAATGGACGGCCTTTGTGCTCAGCGTAGAAACCTTCAGCCTGCTCTTTGGTCAGCTTCAACATTTTAGAGGCGATGATAGTGAAACCTGCGCGTTCGAAACGGGCATAGATTGCGCCGATGTCGTTGTTAGCTACGGAGTTTGGCTTGATGATAGAAAAAGTACGTTCGATAGTCATGAAAAACCTCTGGCTGACTCTTGTAGGTAGGGCGGGTTAATTTAATGTTATACCTGCCGTAAAATGGCGCAGATTATAGGGGGCGAAGTTACGCTTGCCTACCTCAATCACAACATTTCATTAAAAAATTGGATCAACGATCAACATTCGCGATCCAACGCTCTCTTTTTATTAATATTATGCTTTGCCTGATGAAGGAATGATGTTGCGTAACCAACTGCCCCACTTACGCTGATAGAAAGGCTGGGTGTGGCTAATCAAGTAATGGCTAATACCGCGTTCCTTCTCAGAAACAATACAGAAATCAACCGGTTGATCATCAGGCGAGGTTTCGCTAGCAACATTGCCCGCTTCACGGATCAAAGCATCCACTTCCGCCTCAGTACCATCGGCTTCAACGCCCACCAGCAGGTTCGGCAATTCATCCACGGTTTTATCGTGGATCAGCGCGAGGAAGGCGCGACGCACCGGCTTTTTCTGGCTGAACAGCGTGGTCAACGCATCAATCATCGCGGAAGGGTATTCCTGCGGCTGGCCGATCATCAACTGGCTTTCTTTATCCAGAACCAGCTCCGCCGGCGCCGTCAATCCGCCGGTGTTAAGCAGCAGCGTGACTTCGCTTGGCGTAAATTCTTTGCCGTATTCTGATTTCGGATTAAGGAACAGCTCTTCGCCTTGGGTCATTTCAAACAGCACACGAGCGGGAAGCGCAACAAACGCCTGTTCATCAGGGCTTTCACCGGCACTGGCACGCTCAAGCACCGCCAATGAGGAAAACAGAGGAATGATCGACGTACCATCCTGCTTTTCCCAATGCAGCAAATTTAACTCGCTACCGGCCGTGATGGCGACATTACCTTCGCCCTCTTCTTGCTGACCGGCATCACCCAGCACGTAGACCGTCGCTTCAAGCAGAGCCTGATAAAAAGCCGGGCGATATGCCGCTTCTGTCACCGAAAGACGCAGCAAACGCTCAAGTTCATTTTCGCCTTCATGGGCTGCAGCTGCCGCTGGCAGGTGATCGTGCGGGACACTCATGTTCTTTCACTCCGATGAAACAGGGCACTAAAAAGTGCCCTGCGGTGGTCTCTCTGTCTTAGCAGAAAATTTATTTTGCTTTTGCCAATAGCAGGTTAGCTACGGTACGCACACCAATACCGGTAGCGCCTGCAGACCATTGGTCAGCGGCACTTTTACGGTAAGTGGCCGAACAGTCGATGTGAAGCCAGCCTTTTTTGTAGTTCTTAACAAAGTGAGACAAGAACGCAGCAGCGGTGCTTGCACCCGCAGTGTGGGCCGGGCCTGCAATATTGTTCAGCTCGGCAAAGTTAGACGGCAAATGCGCACGGTGGAACTCTTCCAGCGGCAGACGCCAGAACGGTTCGTGCTCGGCTTTTGCGCTGTTTTGCAGCTCAGCGGCCAGTTCATCATCGAAAGTAAACAGGGCATGATAATCGTTACCCAAGGCGGTTTTCGCCGCACCGGTCAGGGTCGCTGCATCGATGAGTAACGCGGGGTTTTGCTCTGATGCGTCGATCAAACCATCAGCCAACACCAGACGGCCTTCGGCGTCAGTGTTCATCACCTCAACGGTTTTGCCATTGCGGTAACGAATAATATCGCCCAGTTTCAACGCATTGCCGCTGACCATATTGTCCGCACAGCACAGGTAAAGTTTAACGCGCTTGTTCAGACCATTGGCTGCGGCCAGTGCCAGTGCACCCGTTAATGTTGCCGCGCCACCCATGTCAGATTTCATGGAATCCATGCCAGCGCTTGGTTTCAGGCTGTAGCCGCCAGTATCAAAGGTGATCCCTTTACCGACCAGACAGGCATAAACCGGCTCATCCGCGTTGCCGCTTGGGTTGTAATCGAGCGCCAGCAGAACCGGTGCGCGGTCAGAACCACGACCTACGATGTGCAGCCCGGCATAGTTTTGCTGACGCAGGTCATCGCCTTTGGTGATGCGGTAGTTCACATGACCATTGCCGAATTCACACATTAAGTCGACAGCACGCGTCGCCAGCTGTTCTGGGCTTAACTCTTCGGCTGGCAAGTTAATGGTATTACGCACCCAGTCGATGATCTTAAGGCGTTGTTGCAGGGTTTGAGTGTCT
>Ga0105854_1000374_pt1 | contig 21948 bp, 21 predicted proteins | sample OrgsoiDNA_201058_FD_89679 | JGI IMG/M metagenome (GOLD analysis project Ga0105854, IMG submission 89679) | Permafrost soil microbial communities from the Arctic, to analyse light accelerated degradation of dissolved organic matter (DOM) -... | ecosystem: Environmental > Terrestrial > Soil >... | reverse complement strand
GACATCGAAGACCCGGTGATCGTCGCCATCGCCAATCGCCTGGGCGTGCACCCAGCCGTAGTGTGCGTGAAGTGGGCGGTGCAGCGCGGGCAGACGCCGATTCCGTTTTCCACTAAGCGCCGCAATTACCTGAGTAATCTGCAGGCCACCGTGAGCCAGTCGCTTACGGACGATGACATGAAGGCGATCGCGGGCATCGACAACAATTGCCGACTGATCAAGGGCCAGGTATTTCTGTGGAAAGCCGACCAGACCTGGGAAGACCTGTGGGACGTGAATGGAGTAATCAGCGACGGAGAAATCAAATCATGACAGGCGCATACTTGCCCGGCGACAGCACCGTGGAACTGAGAGAAGTGGAAGTCCCGGCGCCCGGCCACGGCGAAGTGCTGCTGCGCATGAAGGCCTCCACCATTTGCGGCTCGGAGATCCGCTGCATTTACCACCAGCACCTTGGCACGGGGCCCGAAAGCTACCAGGGCGTGGTGGCGGGCCATGAGCCGTGTGGCCAGATCGTGAAGGCCGGCCCCGATTGCCGGCGCTTTGGCGCAGGAGACCGCGCGATCGTCTATCACATCTCCGGCTGCGGCGTGTGCAACGATTGCCGCCGCGGGTACATGATCTCCTGCACTAGCGAGAAGTACCGGCGGGCCTACGGATGGCAACGCGACGGCGGCATGGCCGACTACCTGCTGGCCGAAGAAAAGGACCTGATCCACTTACCCGCCGAACTTTCCTATGCCGATGGCGCCCAGGTTGCCTGCGGGTTCGGCACCGTGTACGAAGGCTTGCAGAAGATCGGGATCTGCGGCAATGACGCGGTCCTGATCACCGGCCTGGGCCCGGTCGGCTTGGCCGCAGGCGCCCTGTGCCGCAAGCTGGGGGCGGCGCGGATCATCGGCATCGACCTGGTGGAAGAGCGCATGAAGCTGGCCCTGGACCTGGGCCTTTGCGACGAAGTGCTGGACGGCGGCGCGGGGGGCGCGGACAATGTGGCGGAGGTTCGCCGGCTCACCGGCGGCCACGGCGTGGAGCGCGCCGTGGATTGCTCGGCCGATGACGCCGCGCGCGCCACCGCCATCCGCGCCACGCGAAAATGGGGACGCATTGTTCTTCTGGGCGAGGGCGGCAAGGTGGAATTCAACCCGTCGCCCGACATCATCCACGATCAGAAAACCATCTTTGGATCCTGGGTTACTTCCACCTGGCTCATGGAAGAACTGGTGGAGCGCCTGGTGCGCTGGAACCTGCACCCGGCCGACCTGGTGACGCACCGTTTCGCGCTGGACCACGTGAGCGACGCCTACCGCCTGATGGCTTCCGCACGGTGCGGCAAGGTGGCGGTTTGCTTCGACGAAGAACTCCGCGTAAACTCCTGAACGGTTAGGCTCCGCGCCGCATCTTGGCGGCGAATGTCTCGCGGAACTTCTTCAGCTTAGGGGCCACCACAAAGCTGCAGTACGGCTGCTGCGGGTTGTTGCGGAAGTACTCCTGGTGGTAGTCTTCCGCCAGATAGAACGGCGCGGCCGCGCGTAACTCGGTCACGATGGGCGTGCGCCAGATGCCCTCCGCATCCAGTTCGGCGATCAGTTGTTCGGCAACCTGGCGCTGTGCGTCGCTGTGATAGAAGACGACGGAGCGGTATTGCGGCCCGGAGTCGTTGCCCTGCCGGTCAAGGGACGAGGGGTCGTGGATGGTGAAGAAGACTTCCAGAATCTGGCGATACGAAGTTACTTCGGGGTCGAAGGTAACCTGCACTACTTCGACGTGCCCGGACTTGCCTGTGCAGACGGCGCGGTAATCCGGGTTGGCAAGATGCCCGCCCATGTAGCCGGATTCCACCGAGCTTACGCCCGCCATTTCGTCATACACCGCTTCCAGACACCAGAAGCAGCCACCGCCGAGCGTTGCGATTTCCTGGTTGGCCATAGTTCCAATGTACCGTGTGTTGCCGGCGCATGCGATAATAGCGGCTTCCATGACGATCTTGGATATCAACGAGATTCGGGCCATTCTGCCCCATCGCTACCCGTTTCTTCTGGTGGACCGCATCGTGGAGATGGAGCCCGAACGCATCGTCGGGATCAAGCAGGTCACGGCGAACGAGCCGTTTTTTCAAGGTCATTTTCCGGATTTCCCAGTGATGCCTGGTGTGCTGATCGTGGAAGCCATGGCGCAGACCGCGGGCATTCTGGTCTTGAAAAATATGCCGGACCGCGAGAACAAGCTGGTGCTTCTGGTGGCGGTGGAGAACGCGCGCTTCCGGCGGCCCGTGGTTCCGGGCGACACGCTGCGCATGGAGATGAAACTCCTCAAGAAGAAGGCCAGCGTGGCCAAGATGGCGGGCGTGGCCACGGTGGATGGCGTGGTGGTGGCGGAGGCCGAAATGATGTGCAAACTCGCGGATAAGGAAGTCCAGCAGCCGGCCGAAGTAATCGTCTGACCGCTACCGTCTGACCAATGGCGATTCACCCGACCGCCATCGTGGATGCGCAGGCGCGGATCGCGGAGACCGCCGATCCGGCCACGTGACGATCAAAAGACTGGGCCGATGTGAGGCCGTTCAGCGGCGTGCACCAGTACTGCCGCATCGCACGGTCGCGTACCATAGGAACCATATGAACCTGCTGCCCGCTGCCTTCCTCGCGAGCATTGCTTGCGCCCAAAGCTGGGCGCCTCAGACCAGCGGCGTCACCGCGTCGCTGCGCGGCGTAAGCGCCGTGAATGCCCAGGTGGTCTGGGCCAGCGGAACCGCCGGCACTTACCTGAGGACCACTGACGGAGGCGTCACCTGGAAAGCCGCGCAGGTTCCCGGCGCCGAAGCTCTCGACTTCCGCGGCATCCGCGCCATGGACGGCCGCACCGTCTACCTGCTCAGCAGCGGTTCCGCGGACAAAGCGCGCATCTACAAGACCACCGATGGCGGCAGCCACTGGGCGCTCCAATTCACCAACCCCGAAACGAAAGGCTTCTTCGATGCCATTGCCTTCTGGGACGCCACTCACGGCATCGTGCTGGGTGATCCGGTATATAGCGACACGGGGGACAGCCAGTTCGCGATTCTCACCACCGCGGACGGCGGCCTCCACTGGCGGCGCCAACACACACCTCACGCGCTCCCCAACGAAGGAGCCTTTGCAGCCAGCAACACCTGCCTGTTCGTGCTCGGCACACGCGAAGCGTGGTTCGCCACCGGCGGCCCCGGCAGCGCCCGCGTGTTTCACTCCCGCGACCGCGGCCTCACCTGGACCGCCGCCACTACGCCCATCCGCAACGATGGGGCGAGCGCCGGAATCTTCTCCCTGGCCTTTTCCGATTCGCGGCACGGCATCGCCGTCGGCGGCGATTATGCGAAAGACCGCGAGGACCGGCGTAATATCGCCGTTACCGAAGATGGCGGCCTCACCTGGACCGCGCCTGCCAGCCCCGGCCCCAAGGGCTTTCGGTCCGCGGTGGCATACCTGCCGCATGCAAAGATGTGGCTGGCTACCGGCACTTCCGGCTCCGATGTCTCCACCGATAACGGAAAAACGTGGAAGCTTTTTGACAGCGGCGCGTACAATGCCGTCAGTTTCGCCTCCGCCGGAGCCGTCGGATGGGCGGTCGGTCCGCGCGGCCGCATCGCAGCTTTCCGGGAGGCGACCAACTGACCCATGCTGCTCACCGGCGCCGTAGGCGGAGTGCACATTTGATGCGGGACCGCGTGTGGTGCCGCTAATACAGTAAGGGGTGGTGTCTTATGTACATCAGATTGTTGTTGTGCCTGCTGTGCGCAGGGGTCCTCCATGGGCAACATGCGCAGAGTCGTAAGGCTACAGTGCAACTCCCGTGGCCTGGCTTGCCCGCGCAGGTTGCGGAGGCAAATGCCATGCCTGTGGCGAGAGTGGAGAGCTTTGTCAACTCTCTATTTGCGAACGTACCCGGGCCGGCCGCGAAAATCAAGGAATTCCGGTTCGTTCCTCTGGAAGCCGGAACGATGTACCTGTTGGCAACGGCCGATTTCAGCGGACGAGGCTTTGATTGGAACATATTGCTAATCCGTCCTGATGGCAATGTTTTTCGGTGCTTTGAAGTCTCATCGGCCGGTCCGCACTTCCTTCCCAGGGAGGTCGTGGACATCGACGGCGACGGCGTGTATGAGATCATAACCAAAGAACTGGTGGGCGGATACGAGGGAGCTGAAACACTTCCTGTTTACTGGATTTCCGTTATGAAGCCTCAGGGAGAGAGCCTGATCGATGTGAGCGAGAAGTATCCGGAACTGTACCGCCGCGACATTCTTCCCGAGGTGAACTTCATGATCCGGTTACTCCAGCCCCCAGCAAACGAGAATCCCGTGCTGATAGCGCCGCTGGCGGAGTTCCAATTTGTCCAATTCAAGATCGGGCGGAGAGTCCTGGGTGACTCGAAGGCCGGCTTACATGAAGCGATTGAATGGAGCCGGTCTAAGCGCCAGGAGATTCAGATCCTTGCCGTGGAGACGCTCAAGGACATTGCCGATCCGGGAGCCGTGAGTTCGCTTACGACGCTCGCTGGTTCAACAAATTCAGCCGTGGCACGGAGGGCCAAGGCCGCCTTGAGCGCGCGAAAACATTGACATGCCACGACCGCCGCGCACCCTACGCTGCCAGCGTTGACGGCGACACAACAGGAAGATGAGGCACTGTGGCAGTACGCTGGATTCGGGAGCTCCGGACACTACTACCTCCCGGATGCGACCTTTACAGGATGGATGACTACAACAGCGAATCCAAGCGGCGTGGCTTATGCACAGAGTGTCCGCAACCACGCGGGGACCGGTTGTGCCTACTAGGATAAACTGTTGTGCTTCGGATAAATTATAGAGGAGGAACCTATGCGGTATATCTGTATCCTATGTTTGCTCGCGTCCTGGCCGACATGCGGCCAGACGATGGCGTCGTTTGAATGGCCGGGAGATCTCAACGCGATACCCACCGCAAATGCCACCGCTATCGGCACAATCCAAACCCTGGTCAACGGCGCGCTGGCGCCTGCGGGAATCATAGCGCGTGTTGGGCCTTTCGCTTCGCCCCGCTTGAGACCGTCAAGCGCGTTGATTTAATCGCTTCTATCGACACTAGTGGGCGCGAAATGTTCAATGCGCTGGTCGCCGTCTGGCCAGCTTCAGGAAGTTATCGTTACGCAATCCTGCCGTCGGATGCACATGGGGTGCTGGCGAGAGATGTCGTTGACCTTGATGGTGCGGGAGTGCACAAGATTGTGGCAGGTACATTTCCAGGAGGGTATCAAGGGGTAGATACGATCCCAATTCCATGGTACGGTGTGTACACACTCAAGCAAGGGAAATGGATTGAGGTTAGCGACCGATATCCGGAGTTGTATCAGGCGGAGCTAGTTCCCAGATTATCTCTTCTCGTTCACGTAGCAGAAGCAGGGTTCGCCGGAGATAAAGCAGCCCTTGAATTATACAGGGACTGCGGTCTGTTCATCCGATTCAAGTACGAGCGAATGGTTATGCACAATACCGGTGCGGGGCTCGAGAGAGCTCTTAGCTGGGCGGATTCTTCCGCTCCTTCTATACAGGTACTAGCCGTCAAGACCCTTGGCGAGATTACCGATCCCCGGTCGATCTCAGCGTTGCGGAGGCTGGCTGGAAGCCAGGATGTCCGTGTGCGCATCTTCGCGGAGGCTGCATTGGTCCATATTGGAGCTGCTGTTGATAGGCAGTAATGACAGTAATATAATATGAGTGGGTTTGAGCAGTGATCGTTGAACGTTCCGCTGCCGTGGAAAGATCGAAGCCAAATAGCCACACTTAGGCGGCGCTAATTCGTGGATACTCGCTCACCGCCGCGCCCGCCTCGATTCGCTGTATTAACGCCAAGGCGTCGCGAGCCAGCCCCGCCGTATCCACGCCCTCATACGCGGGGAGATACGCTTCGAGTTTGCGCAGAGCCTTGCGCAGTTGGCGAACCGCGCCCGCGGGGTTGCCGCGCCGGCAGTGATACGAACCTACGGCCACGTGAATCAGCGCCTGCAGGAACAAACGGCGCGGGCCGCGTTCCGGAGTCCAGGACTCTTCCAGCACTTCGTGGCACTCGAAAAACTCGCCATTATTGAATAGCTGGATTCCACGGTGCAGCAGCGGGTCCATGAACTGACTTGCGGAACTCAGCGGCCCTTCACCAATTCGGGAAAACGTTTCTTGAGCTGCGACAGTTTCGGCAAGTCGTTATAGATGACGTAAGCGTTATCGGGATTCCGCTGAATGAAATTCTGGTGATACTCTTCGGCCGGGTAGAACGCGGGAAGCGCCGCCACTTTGGTCACGATCGGGGACCGGAAAACCTTAGCCTCGGTCAACTGCTGAATATAGGCCTCCGCCACGCGCTTCTGCTCTTCCGATTGGTAGAAGATCGCCGACCGGTATTGCGTGCCTTCGTCCGGCCCCTGCCGGTTCAGCTCCGTGGGATCGTGCGCCACGGAGAAATACACCTGCAGCAGTTTGCCGTAGGAAATCTGCGAGGGATCGTAAGTGATTTGCACCGACTCCGCATGTCCCGTGCGGCCGGTGCCGACCATCTCGTAATGCGCGGTGTTAGGCGAGCCACCGGCATAGCCGGACACAACGTCCTTGACGCCCTTCAGGTGCTCGAAGACGGCTTCCACTCCCCAGAAACATCCGCCGGCCAGAACCGCGACGGCCTGCTGGCGGCCCCCATCGGCCGGTATGTCGACTGCGGGCGGCGGAATTACGGCCGCGCTCGAAACGCAGGCCGCCATCGCAAGAGCGAGGTAACACGGTCGGAGGGTCATGTCTCATGATAATGCTAACGCACCGTAAAGCACGCTGTCATCCCCCAGGGCCGCGGGCGCCACGTCAATCCGCGCGGCCGACCACGAAGTAATCTGCCTTCGCAATTCCTCGCGCAGCGGCACGAACAGCCGGTCGCCGGCTTTGGCGATACCGCCGCCGATCACCACCCGCTGCGGATTGAGCAGCATGATGGCCGCCTTCAGACCCAATGCCAGGTCCACTACATAGCCCTTGACGAACCCGGCATCCTGCATCAACTCCTTCGCCGGTTTGCCATAATCGCGCTCCAGCCACAGCCCGCCGCACAGGCGCTCATAGCAACCGCGCGCGCCGCACAGGCACTCGGGGCCCCCAGGCCGGATGGTGATGTGACCGATCTCCCCGGCATACGAATCCGCGCCGCGCCGCACGCGGCCCTCTTCGTAAACGCCGCCGCCAATGCCCGTGGAAAGCGTCATATAGAAAAGCGGTGAGCAGCCTTTCCCCGCCCCGAATTGAGCCTCGCCCACGGCTCCCGCATTGGCGTCGTTATCGATCACCGCCGGCGCTCCTGTCAGTTCGCCCACGAAGCCGCACAAATCGAAACCTTGCCAACCGCCTGCATGGGTGGAGAGCACTACGCGTTGCGACGCGAAGTTCACCGGTCCGCCGAACCCGATGCCGCAGCGTTCGAACCGGTATTCCCGCGCCCATTGGCGCAACGTTGCGCCGATCTGCGCCAGCATCCAGTCCCTGCCTCCCTTGACATCGGTTGCGTGCGACTCGCGCCGCACCAGACGCTCGCCGTCGAACACCGCCAGCGTGAATTTTGTGCCGCCGATATCGATTGCAAGCACCATCTTCAACTCACCGGATCTTATGGTACGTTAGTCCTATAGGCCTGGGAGTATGTCCTTTGCGACCATCCGTGCTGAAGGCGTCACACAATCTCGGTCTTATTATTGCACTCGGAATCGTGATCGTTGTTGGAGCCATCTCCTACCTTGACGACCAGGCCTACAAGAACAACGCTGCCGCAGCCAGGCAATCCCGGTCCATCGTGGAGCAAACCCATGAGCTTCTTTCGCAACTGAAAGATGCGGAGACCGGGCAGCGCGGATTCCTTCTTACCGGCGACCCGTACTACCTGGAACCTTACGTCACGGCGCTTCCCCGCATCCGGCACGTCCTGAGCGAACTCAGGCGGCCCGGCCTTGCGTTTGCCGATCCCGCGAGCGCCGCCAGCCTGGCGCCCCTCACCGCGGAAAAACTCGATGAACTGGCGGACACGATAGAAGCCCGCCGCCAGGGCCGGGGCGAGGAAGCCGTTGCCATGCTGCACACCAATCGCGGGAGACTGACCATGGACCAGATCCGAGCCGCGGCCGCGCGAGTCATCGGCACGGAGACGCTCGAATTCTCCAGGCAGTCAGCCGCCGCCGGGACCCATGCCAACCGGACCCGCGTCATCATCCTGCTGGGCACCATCGTGCTCGCCCTGCTGCTGCTGGCTTCGAGCGTGCACGTGAACGGGCTGATCGGGACCCGCGACCGGCTGATCGTCGACCTGGGTCTGGCGCACGATCAGGAAGCCCGTGCCAAAGCAACTTTCGAGACCACCTTGCAGTGCATCGGGGATGCAGTCATCGCCACCGATGCCGCCGGAGAGATCCAGTTCATGAACGCCGTCGCGGAAGCACTTACCGGCTGGACGTCGGCCGAGTGCGCCGGCCACCCGCTGCCGGATGTGTTTCGCATTATCGACGAATCCACCCGCGAGCCGGTTGAGAGTCCCGCGGACAGAGTGCTCCGCGATGGTGTGCCGGCCGGCCTGGCAAGCAACACCATCCTGGTAGCCAAGGACGGCCGCGAGATTCCCATCGACGATAGCGGCGCGCCGATCCACGGCGAGGCGCTTCGGGCGAAGGGCGCGGCGACCGGCGTGGTACTGGTTTTCCGCGACGATACCCAACGCCGCCATGCGCAGCGCGAACTGGAAGAATCCGAGCGCCGGTACCGCCTCTTGTTCGACGTCAACCCGGAAGCCATGTGGGTGTATAACACGAAGACCCTGGCATTCCTCATGGTGAACGACGCAGCCATCGAACGCTACGGCTACTCGCGGGAAGAGTTTCTCGGCATGACGACAGCCGACATTCGCCCGCCGGAGGATGTCGCCGCGCTGGAAGCGGACATGCTCAAACCCAAGTATTCCCATATCGACGGGCAATGGCGCCACAGAAAAAAGGACGGCAAGATCATCTATGTCGAGGTTACGGCCCACGCCATCACGCTGGGCGCGGACCGCGGCTGCCTCATCCTGGCGAAGGATGTCACGGAGCGGCGGCGCCTGGAGGAACAATTGCGGCAATCGCAAAAGCTGGAAGCAGTCGGCCACCTGGCCGGCGGGATTGCCCACGACTTCAACAACCTGCTGACGGTGATCGAGGGCTACGCCGCAATGATTCACGCCGACCAGTCGGAAAACGATCCGCACCTTGAGTCCATTCAGGAAATCGTCGTCGCCTCGCAACGCGCCGCCTCTCTCACCCAGCAACTGCTGGCCTTCAGCCGGCGCCAGGTTCTGCGCCCGCGGCGCATCAATCTCAACACCAGCATCTCTCAGACGCGGAACATGCTCACCCGCCTGCTGGGCGAAGACATTCAGATCGTCACAGGGCTCGACTCCGGCCTGAATGACATATCCGCCGACCCGGGGCAGATCGACCAGATCATTTTGAACCTCTGCGTCAATGCGCGCGATTCCATGGAACTGGGCGGCACGCTCACCATCGAAACAGCCAACGTCGACATTACCGGCGAAGATTCGGCCCGCCACATCGGCATCGCGCCCGGCGGCTATGTGCGGCTCTGCATCACCGACACGGGCCACGGCATGGACGAGGAGACCAGGCTCCAAATCTTCGAGCCGTTCTTCACCACGAAAGAACTCGGGCGCGGCACGGGCCTGGGGCTCTCCACGGTCTACGGCATCGTCAAACAGAGCGGAGGGAGTATCTCGGCATACAGCGAGCCCGATAAGGGAACCACGTTCACCATTTATCTGCCATCCGCTTCCGGCCCGGATCTCGCGGTTCCCGAAACCATCGCTCCCATACCGGCGCGCCAGGCGACCGAAACCGTGTTAGTGGTGGAGGACGACGACACCGTGCGCAAGCTGGTGACCACCATGCTCGGCAATGCTGGCTACACGGTGCTAAGCCCCGCCACGCCCGATGAAGCCTTGGGCATTTGCGCCGACCGCGAAATCCGCATCGACGTGCTGCTCACGGATCTGGTGCTGCCGCACACGGACGGCACGGCCGTGGCGCGCCAGGCCACCGCGCACCGCCCGGACCTGAAGGTGCTCTTCATGTCGGGATATACCGAACACGCCGTCCTGCGCCGCCAGACATTCGACCACAACACTCCGTTTCTGCAAAAGCCTTTCACGCAATCCATGCTGGCGGCCAAGGTCCGCGAGATCCTGGAATCGGAGACTCGCCCGCAAGCGGGCTAAGGTTTCCCGCCAGGCACGCGCTCGCGATACCGATCCCAGTCTTTCAACAACTCAGCCACCACCGTATTTCCCACGCGCCAGGCCGCTTCCAGGGCCGGCAGGTACCCGGTGTATTTCCCGATCTTGTTTTGCGCCAGGCTTTCCGCCGCGGTCATGCCGGGCCTTTGTTGATCGAAATCGCTGGCCGTCCGCAGAACCAGTACGCGGTTCAAGTCAACGCGGCCGGCCTTCGCCAGAAAGGTCAACGACTGCAGGGTGCCGGTGTCCTCCATCGCCGTGGTCACATAGTTGGCCTGGCCATCGGTGTGGTAGGCCACCCAATCGTTGGCCCATTGGCTGAGCAGCTTTCCGTGCCAGAAGGTCGACCCCGAAAGCGTGTCGCCCTTCAGCACGAACGGAGGCCGCTGGGCGTTGGCGGATGGAAACTGCCGGCGCTCCCGTTGCATCGGTTCGCTATCCACCAGCGCCACGTTGCGCGTCAGGTTAAACGCCCAGTCGGTCAGCCCGGCGTTCAAATGGTAGGTCATGCCATCCACCTCAAGCCGGGGCTTTTCGTAGGGCACCGACTTGCGCAGCGGCACGTATCCCGTCTTCCAATCCGCGGGAATCTCGCGGGCGTCGATCTCATGGCCCAGGTCGCCCTCCACCACCCATTCCGCCCACGCGGCCGAACCGAGGGAGCCGTCCGCTGGATCGATACCGGCAATTCCGGCCACCAGCCAATACGCTTTCCGTAAGTCAAACCGCGGGTCCAGGCCCAGCGCCATGATGCTGGCCGCGGCCTTCGCGGTACCCACTCCCGTCAGAATCCCGAGCACTCCTTCGCGGTTCATGCGCAGGTCATGGTAGCCCTGCGGAAACGAAATCACGCGATCGAGTTTGTTGCGCTCCACCCAAAACTGAAACTCGCCGGGCTCATCCCCCGTATCCGCGCCGCGCTCGAACATGGTCACCACCACCACTTTCACGGGTATGGCGCGGCCGGCAGCCGTGGCGCAGCATGCCGCCAGGGTCATCATCAAGAGAAATTGCGGCAGACGCATTTGGGTATGTCTACACTTTCTCCGGGACCACAAACGGCTTGCGGTACTCACGGCGAAACATCTTGTTGGCTTCGGCATCGCCCGTGACGCTATAGGTGGCGCCATCGAAATGCAGCGACCTGCCGAGCCTGTAGGAGATATTCGCCAGGTGCACCAGCGTAGTCGAAATGGCGCCTTCTTCGATGGGCGCGTTCAGGTCCTCGTACTTGCGCGTGCGCAGGGCCGCGATGAAATTGGCCCAGTTGTTCCCGATATCCTGCCCGGCGGGGCCAGGCTGCTGCTCCTTCCCCAGGAAACTTTCATAGCGGCCGTGGTCTTCGTCCCAGAGCGCGAGATAGCCCTTGGACCCGTAGAACACCGCGCCTACCGTGGCCGGCGACTTACCTCCCTCGCCGATCCCGGACTCATGGTTGCTGATCCAGTGCCGCACCTCAGCGACCATCATCTTCTTCTTGCCGGCATCGTCGAATTCGAACGTCGCCGTCAGGGTGTTGGGCGTCTCCTGGTCGTCGTCAAACATGAAGTGGCCGCCGGTGGCGCTGACCTTGGACGGGTATTTCACGCCCAGACCCCATCGTGCCACGTCCACCTGATGAATTCCCTGGTTGCCCAGGTCGCCGTTGCCGTAATCCCAAAACCAATGCCAGTTATAGTGGAAGCGGTTTTGCGTGAACGGATGCTGGGGCGCCGGACCCTGCCACAGGTCATAGTGCACGCCCGCCGGCACCGGCTCTTCCGGTTTGCGGCCGATGGTATCGCGCCACTTGAAGGTCAGGCTGCGCGCCATGTAGACGTCGCCGATCAGTCCTTCGCGGATATGCTTAACCGCCTCGCGCGCGATGCTCGACCGGCTGTTGGTGCCGTGCTGCACCAGCCGGTCATACTTGTGGGCCGCCGCCACAATCTGCCGGGCCTCGAACATGTCGTGCGAACAAGGCTTCTCCACGTAGACGTCTTTGCCCGCCTGACAGGCCCACACCGTTTGCAGGGTGTGGTTGTGATTGGGAGTCGCAATCGAGACCGCGTCGATGGTTTTGTCTTCCAGCAGTTTGCGAAAGTCGGTGTACGCCGCGGGCCGCTTCTTGCCGGCCTTTTCCAGCTCGCCGATGCGCGCATTCAACACGGACTCATCGATATCGCAGATGGCCGCGATCTCGACGTTCTGCATTTCGCTGTAGTGCCGGATATGCGTGCGGCCCTGTCCGTGGACGCCTACGCAGGCCACGCGCACGGTGTCGTTGGGGCTCGCCATGGCGCGCGAGCCGACGGCCGCACCGGCGGTCGCCAGAGAACCCATCAGAAAATGTCTTCGTTCCATAAGCGCCTCCTGCTCCTTCTATCAGGATAATGCCCGTGTCAATCGCCGCGAAAGGCTAATCAGCGCGCGGTCTTGAAGGCGATCAGAGTCTTCACTGCCAGCCCGCCGAGGAAGATCCATACGGCGATCCGCATCTTGCCATCGAGCGTGAATGCCGCCAGCAACGCTAGAACGGCATACGTGCCCATGGCCCACAGAAACCGCGTGAACATGAATATTTAATTCTTGCACGATGTTCGGGAGACTATTGCCGCCAAGGTTATTCATGGTGTTTCACCAATGGGGGAGGCACCGACTGGCGCGGATGCGTCGATACCCGAGACGTGGTCTTCGGGAGTGGGGAACAGTGGCGGAACCTCCGGCGTCGAGTGCATACGGGAGGCTTGCGGAACGAACCCAGTTGGGGAGGTAAGGGATTCAATGTGAGCGCGTTGCGAGGCGGGTTGCGGGGCGGGCGGCTGGGGCTGAGCGGCCTGGAGACGCTGCAATTCCTTGATGGACTGGAGCCGCAAGCGGCGGGTGTCATTGATGCGGCGCTGGAGGCGGGACTGGGTGCTGGAACTTTGGTGGAAGGACTTGCCGGCGGGGGCGTTGGGGCAGGGGTAATTGGTGTCCTCCATTATGTAGATCAGGATCTGGGCATCGACCCTGGCGAGGCGAGTGAGAAGCCAGGTGTCGCGGACAATGTCGTCGACCAGGAGGCATTCGATATCGGTTTGGGGCTGGCAACCCTGGTAGAGCCGTTCGGTGAGTACGGCGAGAGCGGCGGCATCCTCGCCGGGGATAACGGAAGACTGGGCGTCGATTCCGGTTTTTAGAGCATTCATGCTGGAAATGGCCTTGCCCTCGACAGTGCGTGGGCCCGTGGAGCATTGCGCGTTGCGGCGGTTAGCGTCAATCTGACTTTGTGTAAGCATAAAAAGAATGGGGCAGCGGAAAAGCCCGATTGGCGATTCCGACTGCCCCACTTACAGAGTAACTGCAGGAAGGGCGGGGCTTTTGGGGGAACGGCTGTAAAGTGTTGAGGCGATTCAGACGATTTGTAAGAAAAGTTGGTGATCGGTACGCAGCCAACACTATAAAGGACAGATTATCTTAGGGAAGCGAGGTCTCTGTTTACTCTCAGCGTGGGTTGCGATTCGGCCAATCCGGGGGAATGCGGAGAGTAATCGGCCGGCGCGAAGTGGGACGTTGCGCCTGTCCCGAGGTTCCCAGCGGCGAACCTACTTCGGGTCTGGGCCGCTGCTTTCTCGCTCGACGGGGGGACGATTCCCTTGATTCGCATGTACGTGGCCATATTCCCGTAGTGTTCGTAGTCATGCGCGCTGTTGGCTGCGAGAACGGGTAGTGTCCTGTAGTGCGTTGCCGACCCCGATGAATAATATCCAGTCTGTGTTTTCAGTTGGTTAGGTAATGCCACGTGAAAAGTGGCGGCGTTGTCAAGCGAATAAAACAAGGAGTAAACCTCATGAAAGAGAAGTCCTATATCGCTATTGCACTGTGCCTTCGAAGTCTTTTAAGAGCCGCTGAAGAATCTCGTCTTCAGTGGTTCCCACGCGCTCAAGGCTCTGCCGACGCGGAAGCCAAAATGCCTTCGCCCGAGCCATCGCGGAAGCCTTAAGTTCTGGAGTGAGGACGCCCGCGTCCTCAAGCGCAAGTCTCATGGCAGTGGTCATCTCAAGAGCCGAAATAATCAGTTCCATGAGAGATTTGACTATTGGTGTCAGATCATGGGTAACGGTGATCTGCTCTTTATTTTCGTCAGAGGACATCGGTTATGCCTTTTCTGTGTCTACTCGATCCGGTCTTTGGCCTTGGCCGCAGCGGTCGTCTGCCATTGCATATGTCGAGCTTGCCGCCATATGCGACGTCCGGCATACAGGCTCGCGAGCAATTATCTCAAGGGCATTTCGATCCGACAGGAATATCTCGAAACGGCTATCGAGTGGCGCTCGGATGGGAAGATCGAAGAGTACATGTCGGAGCACCAGCACGACGCAAACGCGACGCGTCTGTGGCAATACTTTCAGAAGGTCATCGGGTGGGTGAAAGCGACGTTTCCGGAGTACCGGCGAGAGATGAAGGGAGTGGATTGGGGAGCTCTCTACAGTCAGTTCAAGGACAACGAGTTAGATACGGACAAGTTGGAGAAGCAGGTCGCCAAGCTGATGAGGGACGAAGATGTGGGGAGCAAACCGGGGATTTACTCGTACGTCCTGGAGGGAGACGAAAGACGCCTGAACATCCGCGCGTTCTCCGACAATATGAAGCGGGAAGCGTACGAGAGGCAGAAGGGAGTTTGCGTGAAGTGCAAGACGAAGTTTCAATTGAGCGAGATGGAAGGCGATCACATTAAGCCTTGGCGCGAAGGCGGGAAAACGAACGCGTCGAACTGCCAAATGTTGTGTAAGGACGACAATCGAAGAAAATCCGGGAAATGAATTCTAATTGAGTAATTCTCAAGCCTACTGGCGCCGCGGCCCTCGCCCTTCCGCCCTTCGGTGGAAGGTTCTGCGGGAAGCGCGGGCCGTCGCCAAGAGAGAACGGCTGAAGGCCGCCGCATAAGCCAAGAGTTCCGCCAGCGTCCAAATGTGGTCCGTCAGGTTGGCCTCCATCGCAGGCGCACCCCCGCGCGATTTTCTCAGGGATGATCGAAAGACCGGCCCACGGGATATGAAGGGCGTATCCCGTAGGTCCCCCTGAGTCAAGCCCGGTATCGCGCCGGGCAGTGACGCCGGCTGCGATGCCGGGTCCTATTATTGGATAAGGAGGATTTCGATGACTCAAACACCAGGTAAGACAATGAAGGCTGTGGCGATTGATCGGTTTGGTGGAGTTGAAACGTTAGAAACTCAGGAGCTTCCCATCCCGGCCGTTGGCGCCGACGAAGTGTTGGTTCATGTGGAAGCCGCTGGCGTCGGCGTTTGGGATCCCTTTGAACGGGAAGGCGGATTTGCGAAAGAGTTCAATATCAAGCCCGTGTTTCCACTTGTATTGGGATCCGATGCCGCCGGCACTGTTGAAGCCGTGGGACCCCAAGTGAAGCGGTTTAAAAAAGGGGACCGCGTTTACGGAATTTCCTTTCTGAATCCGAAGGGCGGATTTTATGCGCAGTATGCTGTTGTGAAAGAAACCAGTTTAGCGCTCATCCCGGAAAAACTCACCATGCCACAAGCCGCTGCCATGGCCGTTGATGCTGTCACGGCTCTTGCAGGTCTTGATACAACGCTGGGCTTAAAAAATGGGGAGTCCCTATTGATCTTTGGCGCCAGCGGCGGCATTGGTCACTTGGCCGTGCAATTCGCCAAACGCATGGGCGCGCGCGTATTGGCCGTGGCCTCGGGCGATGATGGTGTTGCCTTTGTGCGCGGTCTTGGCGCGGACAAGGTTGTGGATGGATATAAGGAAGACGTGCTCGCTGCCGCGCGCCAGTTCGCACCCAACGGTCTTGATGCCGTGCTCCTCACGACGGGTGGTGAAGCAGCTGAAAAATCTTTAGCCGCTCTACGAACGGGTGGCCGCGGCGCTTATCCCAACGGTGTCCAACCCGTTCCCAAAGAACGTGCTGGCATTAAACTCCAAAACTACGACGGCGAATATAACCCGCCACCTTTAGACAAGGTCAACCGCCTTATCGACGCCGGTCCGTTCGAAGTCAAAGTCGCCCGAACATTCACTCTAGATCAAGCCGTCGACGCTCAACGCGCGCTCAATGATCACTACCTAGGCAAGCTCGCATTGATCACGAAGTAATCGAGAGAAAAATAGAGCGACGCAGGCTTGCGTGCGGCTAGAACGGCATACGTGCCCATGGCCCACAGAAACCGCGTGAACATGAATATTTAATTCTTGCACGATGTTCGGGAGATGAACCGCCTCAGAAGTTCAGTCGATCGATATTGGCCTTGTCGATGATCAGCGGGACGCCCAGAACGATCTCACTGCCGCGCACCTGAATGGTCCCAAGGCGGCCGGCGCGCAGCGAATCGATCCCAGGGCCAATTTGCTTCTGCACCAACATGGATGCGGCATAGACCGTAAGGTAGCCCAGATCCCGCGTGTTCCAGAGCACAATGGACTGGACCACGCCTTCATGGATGTATGGCTTGCAGATGGTGGGCAGCGACAGCCCGATCACGTCCACGTCTTTGCGGCCGGCCTGGCGGACTGCCTCGGCGGAACCGGGGACCGCGGGCGCAGAGATAGCCATCACCAGTTTGACCTTGGGGTAAACCTTGAGAATGGTCTGGGTTTCGGCGAAGGCTTTGTCGCGATCGTCGTCGCTGGGGCGGATGGTCACCAGTTTCAACCCGGCGTGCTTTTCGGCGAGCCTCTTGCGAATGGCATCGATCCACAGGTTTTGATTGGCGGCGCTCAGGGCGCCCGTGATCACTGCGAAGTCGCCTTTTTCGGACAACAGGCGCGCGGCCTCGTCGGTCAAGGTTGTGCCGATGCCTTCAGGTGTCGCCTGATTGACGAAGAAATCGCGCGCGTCTCGGGCGGCATCGGCATCCCAGGTCAGCACGCGAATTCCGTGTTCGCGGGCCTTGCGCAACACCGTTGAGATGCCGGCCTGATTTTCCACGGCCACCGCAATGGCGTCTACCTTGCGCGTGATCCAGCTCTCCACCAGCTCGTTCTGCCTGGCGGCGTCAAGGCTGGTGGGGCCGTCCCAGATCAGTTCGACGCCCAGCTCGCGCGCGGCTTCTTCGGCGCCGGCCCGGCAACTCACGAAGTAGGGATCGCCCTTAGCTTTCGGCATCATGGCGATCACGGGACGATGACCGCCGGCGCCTGTTATGGAAGCCGCGCTAAAACCGCTGGCGGGCTGCAGCGACCGCACCAGCCAGACGTTGGCGCCGGCCACAATCAGAGCGGCGCCGAGAATGGCCGCACAGAGAATTGCAATTTGACTGTTCTTCATGGAAAAGGTCTCGTCGTTATTTGGCGCCGCCCGATGGCCGCGCGCGCGCAGGCGATCGATGCCGATGACGGTCAGCAGCAGCGTGCCGGTTAGTAAGCCCGTGAGTTCCGAAGGCAGCGCGGCCAGGTGCAAGCCGTTCTGCAATATCGAAATCGAAAACAGGCCGAGCAGCGTACCCCACAGCGTACCGCGCCCGCCGAAAACCGAAGTTCCGCCCAGGACCACGGCGGTGATGGCATCCAATTCGTAGCCGGCGCCGGCGTCCGCCCTGGCCTGTCCCAGGTGCGATACATAAATGATGGCAGCCACGCTCGACACGATGCCGGACAACAAATACACCAGCCCTATGCGCTTACCAACGGGAACGCCGGCATAGCGCGCGCCCGACTGCGTGAAGCCGATGACATACCATCCGCGGCCGATGGTGGAACGGTGCAGCAGAACGGCGTAGGCCAGAAAGGCCAGCGCAAACAGCGGAACCTGCGCCGGAATGGCGCCCCGGAAGTAGCCCTGCCCGAGGAACAGGAACGCCTTCGGAAAATCCGAATAGTTGACCGCGCCGCCGGTGATGCCCTCGGCGACTCCGCGAAACAAGGAATAAGAACCGAGCGTGACAATCAGCGGCGGAATCCGAAACCGCGCGATCAACAGGGCGTTCAATCCCCCGCCTGCGCAGCCCACCAGCAGGGCCATCGATGCCGCGGCGGGCAGAGGGAAATGCCAGTCGCGCCAGGCAGCGCCGAAAACTACCGCCGCCAGGCCCAGCATCGATCCCACGGAAAGATCGATGCCGCCGGTCACGATCACCGGCGTCAGCGCAATCGCCAGCAGCCCCAACTCCACGCTGAAGCGGATCACTTCGAAGAAATTTCGGGCGGTGAAAAAGTTCTGGCCAATGGCGGAGAACAGCGCGATCTCGGCCGCGAGCGCCAGCAGCAGAATCCACTCGCCGTTGGGAAACCAGCGCTCGCGCCTGGTCCTATGCGCGGCTTCCTTCATGGATTCCTGCATACCTCGCCGACCGCGCGCGGACCGCGTCAACGGTCACCGCCGCCAGAATAATCACGCCTTGTATGGCCCTCTCCCAATAGGCGCTGACCCCGAGAAACGTCAGCGCCGGGCCGATGATCCCGAGCAGAATCAAACCGAGCAGAGTGCCCAGGATAGTCCCTTTGCCGCCTGTGACGACCGTTCCGCCCACCACCACCGCGGCAATCGCCTTCAACTCCAGACCCATCCCCGCGTTGCTGGGAATCTGGTTGAACCGGACGGAGTTCAGCAGAGCCGCGAAGCCTGTGAGGGTTCCGGCAATGACAAACACGGAGAAGGTCACCAGCGCCGGATGAATGCCCGCGAGCCGGGCGGCATTCCGATTGGACCCTGTGGCATACACCGCCCGGCCAGCCGCCAGATTCCGCAAGCCCCACGCCATGCCCGCCACCAGCAACACGGTGCAAGAGAACGTCACGGCCTGGCTGGCGGATTGCGAGAGACCGAACCATTGGAAATTGGGCGGCAGGTTTTGCACCCATGCGCCCTGAGTCACCCAGCGAAGTCCATCGCGCAACGCCACCATGGCCGCGAGCGTCACCACGATGGATGGGATCCGCACGTAAGCCACCAGTGCGCCGTTGAGCGCGCCAAAGGCCGCGCCCATAGCGCAGGCGGCTACGGCAGCCACAGGCGTTGGCAACCCCAGCTTGGCGAATTCGCCCGCCGCCACGCTGCAAATGGCGAACACGGAGCCGGCGGAGATGTCGATTTGTCCCGCCAGAATCACCAGGGTCATGCCGAGCGCGACGATCAACGCCGGCATATTAGTCAAAAGCAGGTCGGTTTGATTCTGGAGCGTGAAAAAGCCCGGCGCCGCCAATGCCAGCACCGCCGCCAGCGCCAGGATTGCGGCGGCAACCGAGATTTCCCGCTGGTAGCGCTGCATCATTTGGGAGCCTGGCCCATCGCCAGCGACAGAATGTTCTGCTGAGTGGCCTCTTTTCGCGAGAGAAAACCGGCAATCGTGCCGCCGTGCATGACGGCGATGCGGTCGCTCATGCCCAGAATCTCGGGCAACTCCGAAGAGATCATGATAATCGCCAGACCGGCCTCCGCCAAATCGCACATCAGCCGGTGGATCTCGGATTTCGACCCGACGTCCACGCCCTGCGTTGGCTCGTCCAGGATCAACACCGTGGGGCGGATGGCCAGCCACCTCGCCAAGGCCACCTTCTGCTGATTGCCGCCCGAAAGCGAACCGGCTTCGGCATACGGCGATCGCGTCTTGATGCGCAGTTGCCCGATGTACTGCCGGGCCAGCGAGCACTCGCGCGCATCCGAAATCAGGCCGGCCCGGGAGACCGCCCGGAGATTGGCCAGGCTGACATTGACGGTGATGGGCATTTCGAGCACCACGCCGTGCTGCCGCCGGTCCTCGGGCACGTAGCCGATCCCCAGGCCAATGGCTCCCGCGGGCGACTGGATGCGGACTACCTGGCCGCCGATTTCCACGGCGCCCGTATCGGCGGGAGTCAGCCCGAACAGCGTCTCCGCCAATTGCGTTCGTCCGGAGCCGACGAGTCCGGCGAGGCCGAGGATTTCGCCGCGCCTCAGCTCGAACGAGATGTCGCGCACGCCGGCCGCGCGGCTGCCCAGCCCACGCACATCGAGCACGGTTTCACCGATGGGGACTTCGCGCTTGGGGAACACGGCGGAGAGCTCGCGCCCTACCATCAGGCGGATGAGCTCGGCGCGGTCCACGTCCCGCATGTCGCGCGTGGCGATGGTTTGGCCGTCGCGCAGCACGGTGACGCGATCGGCGATGGCCGAGATTTCCGGTAGGCGATGCGAGATGTACACGATCCCCACGCCCTGGCTTCGAAGCAGCGCAACCACGCGGAACAGGCTCTCCACTTCGCGATCCGAGAGAGAAGCCGTGGGCTCATCCATGATGAGGATTTTGGCGTTCGATCCAAGCGCCTTCGCAATCTCTACGATCTGCTGCTCCGGCATGCTCAGGCTTTCCACCAGCGTTTCCGGAGGGAGTGTAGCGCCGATGCGCGACAGCAGCTCCGCGGCCAGGCTGGCGCGGGCCTTCCAATCGACCCTGCGCCATACGGAACCGCTCTCCGCCGCGAGCGCGATATTTTCGGCGACGGTGAGGTGTGGAAACAGGGACGGCTGCTGATAAATGGCGGCAATGCCCAGGGCCCGCGAAATGTTGGGCGAGTTGTGCGGCACGATATGGCCGCCGACCGCCAGCGTTCCCGAATCGGCGGTTACGGCGCCGGTTATGATCTTAATCAGTGTAGACTTGCCGGCGCCATTCTCGCCTATCAGGGCATGGACCTCGCCTTCCCGCAGTTCAAAAGAAACGCCGCTCAGCGCGCACAGCCCGGAATACGACTTCGTGATGCAGGTGGCTTCGAAGAGCGGGTTCCGCGGCATGTTCCTTAGCATCGTGATCGTAGCAAAATTGTTAAGCGCCGGTTTGGTCTGCCTCTCGCCGCCAGTGCCCCCGAACTCGGAAGCCATCGCTGGATCGCGACTTCCGAGTATAATGCAGAGCAGTGGACCTAATCGATCTCCTTCGGCGGCCCGAAGGAAAAACACTTGAATACAAGCGCGACCTCTCTTCGCCGGAAGGTGTGCTCAAGACGATTGTCGCCTTCGCGAATACCGCTGGGGGCGTTGTCCTGGTGGGTGTCGAAAACCGCACGCGGAGAGTGACCGGAATATCGGATGTCCTCGATGCCGAGGAGAAACTGGCGAATTTGGCGGCTGATTCCATCCTTCCGCTCCTCGTGCCGAACATCGACATCGTTCCGTGGCGGAAAACTCATCTGCTGGCGATTGAAGTTTATCCCAGTTCCGGCCGTCCTCACTACCTGCAACGCTTCGGCCCGGACAAGGGTGTGTTTGTTCGCGTTGGATCCACGAATCGCAGGGCCGATTCCATCCAGATCGATCAGATGCGCCGATACGCGCAAGCAGGATCTTTCGATGAACAACCCATGCCGGATTTGAACTCGGAAGCCCTCGACTTCCGAGCTGCTTCCGAGTTCTTCGCGCCCGCAAGAAAGCTCACGCCAGCGGCCTTCAGGACACTCAAGGTGACCATTATGCAGCAGGGCCGTGAAGTGCCCACCATCGGCGGCTACCTACTCTTCGCCAGGAACCGCTTCGACCTCTTCCCGGATTCCTGGATTCAGGCGGGCCGGTTCATGGGAACGAACCGGGCAAAACTGATCGATCGCACCGAAATCCGGAGCCCACTGGCTGGGGCCGCCGACGAAACCATTTCCTTTGTGCAGAAGCACCTGAGCCGTGAAGCCGTCATCGGAAGCGTCCGCCGCACAGACCGCTGGACGG
>Ga0105854_1000373_pt1 | contig 21995 bp, 21 predicted proteins | sample OrgsoiDNA_201058_FD_89679 | JGI IMG/M metagenome (GOLD analysis project Ga0105854, IMG submission 89679) | Permafrost soil microbial communities from the Arctic, to analyse light accelerated degradation of dissolved organic matter (DOM) -... | ecosystem: Environmental > Terrestrial > Soil >... | reverse complement strand
ATGAGCTCCGCCGGCGACTGTTGAGCGGGCTGCGTGGACGCGTGATCGAGATCGGCTGCGGCGACGGACGAGCGTTCGAGCTCTATCCGGCCGCGGTCGAAGCGGTGCTCGCGGTTGAACCCGACCAGTCGGCGCGTGCGATTGCCGAGCAACGGGCCGCCGACGCCGCTGTGCCGATCGACGTGGTGCGCGGTATCGCCGAGAAGCTACCGGCGCAGGATCAAACATTCGACGCAGCCGTCGCCGTCTGGGTTCTGTGCAGCGTGCCAGACCCGGCCGCGGCGATGCGCGAAATCGACCGCGTCCTCGTGCCTGGCGGCCACCTTCACTTCTACGAGCACGTCCAATCGTCACACATCATGTTCCGGGGGCTGCAACGCGCGATCGACTCGGTCTACTGGACACGAGCACTCGGCGGCTGCCGGACAACCCGCGACACCGAAGGCACGATCCGAACGGCCGGCTTCCACTTTCTGTCGCTCGAGCACGGCTTTCACTCGTCATCACTGCTCACCATCACGTCGGCCCCCTACATCCTCGGGATCGCCCGCCGCGAATGCGCGAACTGACCGATCGTCATCTCCGCGGGGCAGCGGCTTGATTGTGCTGACCGGTGACAAGCGAGGCTGAGCTCGGTGCGGGCTCCCGCGGTCAGGCAGGTGGGTTCTCGGCGAACTGCGTCGCGTCGTCGCCGATCTCGTGCCAGTTGGCTTTGTATGCAACCTGAAGGTGAAAGCTCGGCTTGAGCGCAAGCTCGCGCATCAACCCTGCTGCCACGAAATACTGCTCGCCGAGATCGTCGTACAGGCTGGATCCGCAGTTGCTGCAGAAGTTGCGCGGCGCGAACTCGCTCTCATAGCGCGTCACCAAGTCCTCGCCACTGGTGAACCTGAAGTTCTCCTTTGCGACGACCACGCCGGCGAGACTCGAGCCCGTCCATCGCTGGCAGCGAGTGCAGTGACAGTAGCCCAGCGAGTCGGGATCTTGAACCTCGTACTGCACGCGACCGCACAAGCAAGCTCCCTTGAGAGTTTCAGTCATGACGCCTCTTCTCGATTTGTGTCGGACGACGGCGCGAATCTACCACCCTAGAGTCCGCCGGTGCGATTGATCTGCGACGGACGGCACGCGACGCTTCTCTCAGGAATGTTGTCTGTTCAGGCGCGTTTTTTCTCCCGAACTTTCTCCCGAAACACCCTAATTCAGCCTCATCCAAACTGACGCTGCGAGCACAATTTGGCTCAGCTATGCGGCTCCTGGGCGAGCCTTCGCACACCTGGCCTAGTCGCCATCCAGAAGGTCGAGAGTTCGAGTCTCTTCATCCGCTTAAAACACCCGTAAATCGGGGGTTTTGCGTTTTCTGCAAGCGCAACAGATCGCGTACTTTCTCCCAAGCTCGGTGGCGCTGAGTTCAATCCGGGTGTCATAGGGGTGGCGCGTTCACCGCTTACGGGCTGGGCGTCGGCTCTCACGCAGGCGCTGATCGGGCTCGTCTGCTGTTCTCGCAACCGTCTAACCGATCACACCGGGACCGCCGTCACGAAAATCCACGACGAGCGGGACATCCTCGGCGGGTTCAGGCGACGAGCAGGCGAAGGCCAAGCTCTGCCTCCTCGAGATCGAGGAGGTCGCGGTTGCGTTCGGCCCAATGACCAGATGCGAGATCGTCACGGAGGCTGCGCACTGCCCTCTGCTCGGCGTCTGGTCCGACGCTGGCCCACACCGATATTCCGCGACGGACGTTCTCGTCCAGGTATGCCTCGGGCCGGCGCCAGTAGGCCTCGAAGAAGCCGTCAGCGCAATCCCACGGAATGGGCACCGGCTCCATCCGGGCTCCGATCGCGCGGGCCAGCTCGGTGGCGAGGCCGACGCGGGAGGCAGTGACCTCGGGGAGGTAGTCACGAGTCAGCCAGAACCGGCGACGCCAGCTCCGGTCAGTGGTGTCGCACGTGAACACCACCACGCGGCGAGCCACGCGCCGCATCTCGCGCAGGCCGGCGATCGGGTCCTGCCAGTGATGAACGGTGGCAAACGCCATCGCGGCGTCGAAGGACTGGTCGTCGAACGGAAGGCTCTCCGCCGTGGCAGCCACGCACCGCGCTGCGCCTGCGGGACGCTGCGCACGCATGACCGCCGACGGCTCCACCGCGGTGAGGTCACGGTCGGAGGGTTCATAGGAGCCGGTGCCAGCCCCGACATTGAGCACGGTCTGCGCATCGCCGAGCGCAGCCCAAACCTGCGCGGCGATCCGCAGCTCGGTCCGCCGCGTCACCGTGTAGGTCGCTCCGATGACGTCGTACAACTGCGCGCTGGACATCCAAGTCCCTTATCGCGGCCGACGCGATCGAAAGCAACACACCAGTCGACGGACGGAGTGAACACGTCGGTGAACGGCGTCCTCGGGCGTGATTCCCGCACTCGCTGTCATTCTTGGCGCAGTGGTGGCGTCCGTCGTGTCGAAGACCGGCAGCTCACTCCATTCCCGCGTGTCGCCTGCCCCGAAGCCCGCGACCACGATCGGCTCGCGCTCGAGACGATGCAGCGCGTCCTCGAGCTGGACCGCGGACTCAGCCGGGAACTCTGAGCTTGCTCCAGTTTCCCGGCTTGCTCTGTGCCGTCAACTCGATGACTTGAGGAAGGTGGTCGTCGGATGCGCGGAGTCGTCCGTCCGGGAAGCCGCGAAAGGAAGAGCCGACAGCGGTTCATCGCGAGGTAGTCGGCCTATCTGAGGGAGATGAGATAACCGGGTGGAACGAGGTGGTCGGTGGCCAGCAGGCTGGTTGTGCCGACGGCTGTGATGGCGTCGATGCCGGTGGGGAGGGTGATTGATCGTGCGACTTGGCCTGTCGAGACCAACACCTGGTGCAAGACACCCGGGCCAGTGATGACCCATGCTGCGCGCTGGTCACCCGCGACCGCTCGAGTGATCCCGTGCAGGCGGTAGCGGCGCGTACTCGATCCTCTGTAGAACACCAAGAAGCCGTCGTTGGTCACCAGGTCTGTCGTGACCCAAACCCCGCCACCGTGCGCAGGGGCGAGACCCACCACCACGCCGTCGATCGACGCCAGAGCTGTCCTCCGACCAGACCGGACGTCGATCCGGGTCAGGAACGAACGCCCCATGTTTCCGGTGCTGGCCACGAACAGCGATCCATCCGCGAAGCACATTCGCACGCTCTCGTTGTCCACCAGTGTGGCAAGGACTCGCGGCTTCCCTGTCGCCGTTACGATCTTCGTCGACGACCCGTCTTGAACCGCCGCCCACGCCGTCGTTGAGCTTGCTGCCACTGCAGCGACCTGCGGGATATGCACTGTCGCGACTCGCCGCCAGCGGCCGTCCCTGAGCGAGAACTGCATCACCGAGTCGGCAGATCGACTGGGGAGAGGGCCTTCCGTTCGCGACCCAGATGCTGCTGGTCGTGGCGGCGACCGATATCGGGTTGGAGCCGATGGCGCCGACAATGTCGAGATGGCCTGCCCGAGACACACGCCCAAGCAGCCCGCTGCCGCCAAGACGCCGTGGGGCGAGAGCCACCCACGCCGCAGCGTTTGCCTCGCCGACTGCGAGAACGGGCGTTCCGAAGCGAACCGTCTGAATGTGCAGAGCCTGATGTTGCTGCTCATGACCGGCAGCCCAAGAGCTACCAGTCATGAGCAGAACCAAAGTCGATGCGACGGCTGCCCTCAGCACGGATCATCCGTGTCGCAACTCATCACGATTTGGTGACTTCCCATGAAGTACTTACCGATGAATCCGTCTGAAGTTGTGAAGTTCAGGATTTTTTCAGTTGCCGGAGCTGTGACCGGGACGGTCGGGTACGGCCTCTAGACGTACTTGCCCATACCGCCTGCGACGTCGATCGACGCTCCGGTGATGTAGCCGGCGCGCGTGCTCAGCAGGAAGGCCACGAGGCCCGACACCTCGTCCGGCGTGCCGAAACGTCCGAGCGGGACCTCCGCTTCGGCGAGGGTGTCGAAGAATTTCTCTCGCGGCACCTCTGGAGCTCGCCGCCGGTGGATGAGGTCCCACTGGGGCGTCATCACGAAGCCGATGTTGATTCCGTTCACCAGGATGTTGTCCTTGGCCACCTCCAACGCGAGCGCCTTTGTGAACGAGTTGCCGGCGGCCCGGTTCACCGAGGTCGCGAAGAACGCCGGGTCGGGATACCGCGAGTAGACGGAGCCGATGTTGACGATGCGACCACCGCCCGCAGCGCGCAGATGCGGAAGCACCTCGCGTGAGCAACGGATCAGCGAGAAGAGCTTCACGTCGAGGTCGGCGGCCCAGTCCTGGTCGGAGAGCATCTCGAAGTTGCCGGGGTGCGCGCCGCCGGCGTTGTTGACGAGGAAGTCGATCCCGCCGAGCTTCTCGGCGGATCGCGCAACGAAATCGCGTACCTGCTCGGGGTCGGTGACATCGGCCCGCTGCGCATGGACGACGCCGCCGCCCGAGCGAAGCTCCTCTGCTGCGGCGAGGACTTCGTCTTCGCTCCGTGAGCAGATCGAGACGTGAACGCCCTCGCTCACAAGCTCGCGAGCGATGGCGACGCCGAGCCCTTTCGATCCTCCGGTGACGAGCGCCCGACGCCCGTCGAGTCCGAGCTTCATGTGCGGCGGAGGTACGCGTCAGAACCGTCTAGCCAGTCCTGGCGTGGCGGGACGAAGATGTCGACGTCCAGCGTCGTCTCCAGCGCCTCCGCCTTATGCGGGACGTGCGAGGGAATGTGGAGCACCTCGCCGGCCGCGACATCGACGACCTCGGATTCGTCAGCGCCGAGCCAGAACCGCAGGATCCCTTCGAGGATCCAGGTCAGTTGCTCGTTCTCGTGCGAGTGCTGAGGAACAATGCACCCTTTCTCCAGATACACGTGCGCCAGCATCATCCGCTCGGTCGAGATGAGCCGTCGCGAGAGTTGCGGGCTCAGTGCTTCCTTTGGCAGGTCGTCCCAGCGGTAGCGTGTTGCTCCATGGCCGTTCACAGGAGCGACCCTAGCTGCTCGATTCCGTCGTCGATCTGCGCGACGTCGACCATGCTGAACGAGAGCCGTACTGTGTCGGCGCCGCGGCGGTCCGGGAAGAACAGCGTGCCCGGCACGATGCCGACGCCTCGTTCAGCCGCGCGCCGCGCAAGCTCGACGGAGTCGGCGCCGTCGGGCAGCGTCAACCACGAGAAGAAGCCGCCCTGCGGCCGCGTCCAACGAGTTCCTTTCGGCATCCAGCGCTCGAGCGCTGCCAGCATGCGCTCGCACTTGCCCTCGTAGAGCGCACGCGACAGCACCAGCTGCTCGTCCATCCAACCGCGGCGAACCGATTCCTCGAAGAGCCGCTGTCCGAGTGCGCCGGCGCACTGGTCGGTGTTCTGTTTCGCGGAGACGAGCTGGGCTGAGATGTCGGCTGGGCCCACGGCCCAGCCGAGCCGGACACCGGGAAACAACGTCTTCGATGTCGTGCCCGTCTGGACGACGAACTCTGGCGCGAGGCTCCAGAGACTCGGGAGCGTTTCCGCGGAAAAGCCGAGCTCACGGTACGCGACGTCCTCGACGATCAGGAACCCGTAGCGGCTCGCGAGCTCGACCAGCAGCGCGCGACGCTCGACGGAGAGGCTGACGCCGGCCGGGTTCTGGTGGTCGGGGATGCTGTAAACGAGCTTCGGGCGCAGGCCGCTTGCGAGCCGCCGCTGCAGGTCCTCCACATCGAGTCCGCGCTCGTCCATCGGGACGGCAACGAGCGTCGCCTCGAAGCTTCGGAACGCTTGGATCGCGCCCAAATAGGTCGGGGCTTCGACGACGACGAAGTCGCCGGGGTCGATGAACGACTTGCCGACCAACTCGAGCGCCTCGATCGCGCCGCTCGTGATCAGCAGCTCGTCCTCGGCTGGACGCCGGCCTTGCAGCGTCTCGAGCCGGCCTGCGAGAGCATCCAACGGCCCGGCCAGGCCGCGTGTCGGCGCGTACTGGAACGCCGTCGCCTCGCCCGACGCAGCGAACTCCTGGAACAGCGTCGAGACGCGCTCACGCGGAAACGTCTCCGGATCGGGGAAACCTCCCGCGAAGGAGATCATGTCGGGCATTCCGAGGAATGCCAGGACCGACTCGATCCCCTTGCCGGCATCACCCCGCGTACGCGCAGCAAGTAGAACGTCCCACCGTCCCACCTGGGGCGTCATGGTGACGCCGCCCATCCTAGAGGCTTGATGTGGATTGGGGTGCTTGGGGGGAGCGCCGGGCCGGCTCATCCGAGCACAAGCTGTCGAGTGAGTTCAGCGTGAAACGGCCTCGGACGGTACAGGTCAGTCAGACATCTTTACGAACGAGCGACGCCGCGTGGTCGGGCACGTAGTTCTGAGCGGAGCGGGGCGGGCGCCGGTAGCCGGGATCGCGCTGGCGAGCGGGCAGGATCAGAAGCGGCTGGCTGACCCGCCGGTAAGGGATGCTCGCAAGCAGGTGAGCGATGCAGTTCAGCCGCGCCGCTTTCTTGTCGTCAGCTTCGACGACGTTCCAGCGGGCGGGCGGGATGTCGGTCGCGGCGAACATCTTGTCTTTCGCGCGTGAGTAGTCGATGTAGCGGGCGCGGGAGAGCAGATCCATCGGCGAGAGCTTCCAGCGTTTGCTCGGCTCGGCCAGGCGTGCCTCGAAGCGCCTCTCCTGTTCCCGGTCGGAGACCGAGAACCAGTATTTGACGAGCAGGATCCCGTCCTCGACGAGCAGCTGTTCGAAGGCGGGGCACTGTTTGAGAAAGAGATCGTTTTCGGAGGCGGTGCAGAAACCCATCACCGTTTCGACTCCGGCCCGGTTGTACCAGGAGCGGTCATAGAGGACGATCTCTCCGGCGGCAGGCAGATGCGCGGCATAGCGCTGGAAGTACCACTGGCCGCGCTCTCTTTCGGAGGGGGCCGGCAGGGCGGCGATCCGGCAGACACGCGGGTTGAGCGGGGCGGCGATCCGGGCGATCGTGCCGCCCTTCCCGGCGGCGTCGCGGCCTTCGAAGACGACAACGACGCGGGCGCCGGAGCCGACAACCCATTCCTGCAAGTGGACGAGTTCCTCTTGGAGTCGGGCAAGCTCGGCCTCGTAGAGCGCGGTGTCCAGCTTGGTGCGCTTGCGCCGTTTCGGCTTGCGTTCGCCTTTCCCGGTTCCGGCTTTTTCCGCCATAGGGCAGAGTAGTGTCGCGGGCGCCTCCGGACAGGCAAGACCCCGGCGAAGATCGAGGACGAATGCTGCCGCCGGTCGTTGCGGAGCCGGCGCTCGCGTCGATCAGGCTGCCGCTGTGCCGACGCTGACGGTCGGCTGTGTCACGCCGCCCGCGGTTGCCTGGACGATGGCGAGGAGTGCGTGGCCTGTGTCGGTGGCGGTGACGGTGTAGGTGGCGGCGGTGGCGTTGGCGATGGCTGTGCAGAGGCGGCCGTTGGTGTTGCAGCGTTGCCACTGGTAGCCGAGCGCCGTCGGTGTCTGGCTCCAGCTTCCGGATGTTGTTTGGAGGGTTTGGCCCGGCTTGGGCGTTCCGCTGACGGTGGGTTGGACGGTGGAGGCGAGTGTCGCGGTTGCTGCGGCTACGGGTCCGACGAGGCTGGCGTAGGCGTTTGTTGTGCCGTTGCTGTCGGTGGCGTGGACGGCGAGGCCGAGCGTGTGTGCGACGTCTTTGGCGACCTCGGTGTAGGTGGGCTTGGTGGCGCCGTGGATCGACGTGCAGTGCGCGCCGGCCGGGTCGCAGCGGTACCACTGGTAGGTGTATTGGATCGTGCCCGAGCCGGACCAGGTGCCTGCGAAGCCGGTCAACTGCTTGCCCTGCTGGACGACCTCGGCGATCGAGGGCGGCGCAGTCAGGGCCGGCGCGGTGCCGGCCGTCGTCGCACTGCCGGCGACAGGTGTCGTCGCAAGGCTCAGTACGGCCCGCGACGTCGTATCCGACCTGGCCTGCACGATCGCGACCAGCGCATGCGCGACGTCCCGTCGGACGACCGCGTGGGAGGCGGTGTTATCCCCGGCGATCGGCGCGCAGGCGCGCCCGTTCGCATTGCAACGAACCCATTGGTATGTGAAGGATTTCGGTGCCTCACTCCACGTGCCGCTGTCGACCTGGATGCTGCCGCCCAGGACGGCGGTCCCCGAGATGGCCGGCTGGACGATCGAGCGAAGCGGTGACGGCGCACCGGCGACCGGCCCGATCAAGCTCGCATAGCCATTTGTCGACCCGGTCGAGTCGGCAGCGCGCACGTTGAGCCCGAGCGTGTGGCCGACGTCGTTGGCGCTGAGCGTGTGCTGTGCCCCGGTCGCGCCGCGCAGCGGGCTGCAGTGGCCACCCATTGTGTCGCAGCGGTACCACCGGTACACGTACCGGATTGTGCCGGAGCCGTGCCACGATCCCGGCGTTGCCGTGAGCCGGCTCCCTTGCGTCGCGCTGCCCGCGATCGTCGGCCGACTCGAAGGGGTGGGCCCCACGGTGACGGTCGCCGGAGCGGCTCCTACCGCGGCGGAGAGCACGACGAGCAGGAGCGGGGCGCTCACTGCGGAAGACCGAACCGTCGAGTTCGGAAGGAAAGCCGCCCAACGGCCAGAACGTGCCGGGACGTCTGCCGGCGCCACACACGAAAGTTGCTCAGAAGCCGGGCGGTCGCCTGCCGCGGCAACGCGAGCGGAGCCCGAACTGCGAACACGCTTCTTCGTCAACTGTCCGATGATTGGGTTGCACCCCCTCAGGGCACCGTGCGGACCGATGCTAGAGCACTCGCTGGACGGCGCTCGACCACGGTCGCGTACGCGCCACCTCGCCCTTTGGTTCGCTCTTGCGCTCGCTTTCGTCGCGCTCGCGGCGCCCGGCTCGGCTGCCGCCTCGAAGCAGATGATGCTCGGTTTGTTCGATGATGCCTCGACCTTCGGTGCGCCGACGACGACGTTCCCGCTGCTCGAGAGCCTGCACGTGCAGGTGGTGCGGTTGACGCTGACTTGGGGGGGTCGCGACGGCGTCGCGAACGAGCGACCCGCCCATCCGAACGATCCAGCCGACCCGGCCTATCTCTGGGCGCGCTACGACCAGGTCACCGAGGAGGCGAGCCGCGCCGGCATTCAGGTTCTGTTCACGATCGTCGGGACGCCGGATTGGGCCAATGGAGGTCAGGGGCCGCGGGTCGCCCCGAGTTCGCCGGTGCCGCTGCGGCAATTCGCCTACGCCGCAGCTGTTCGCTACAGCGGGACGTTTCTGGATACCGCGAGTGGCAGGATCCTGCCCAGGGTAAGCCTCTGGCTCGCGTGGAACGAGCCGAACAACTCGGTGTTCCTCCGGCCTCAGTTCATCCGGAGGAACGGTCGCTGGCAGTTCGCGGCCGCCGCCGCATACGCTCGCATCTGCAACGCGATCTATACGGGTGTGCACGCTGCGGGCGGACCGCAGCGCGTCGCCTGTGGCGCCACTGCTCCACGCGGCTACAACGATCCGCACGCGGCGCGTCCCTCCACAGCGCCGATTGCGTTCCTTCGGGCCGCCAAGGCTGCCGGGCTACGTCGCTTCGACGCCTGGGCGCATCATCCGTACTACTCGTTCCCGGGCGAAACGCCGACCACCCGGCTGCCCGACCCCCATGGCGTCGGCTTCGGCGACCTCGACAGGCTGATCGGCGTGCTGACGCAGCTCTACGGCGCGAAACCGCTCTGGATCACGGAGTACGGCTACCAGACGAACCCACCCGACGCGTTCTACGGTGTCAGCTGGAAGAACCAGGCGGCGTACCTTCGAGAGGCATACAAGATCGCGAGAGCGAACCCTCGCATCGACCTTCTCACCTGGTTCCTGCTCAGGGACAGCCCGTCGCTTCCGGAGTGGCAATCGGGCTTGATGACCGCGAGTGGTCACAAGAAATCGGCGTTCGCGGCGTACGAGGGCTTGCGCGCCGGCTCACTCTGAAGCCCCAATCCGGGCTGACGGCTGCTCAGTCGACCGCGAGGAGTCGGCCCGGGAGTCCGCGATCTACGCTCGCTCGTCAGGAGTCGGCGGTTGGCGCTTGGGTGCGAGCAGGCTTTGCTGGTCGACGATCCGGTGCGCCACTTCTGCGAGCCGGAGGTTGCGCTCACGCGCCGTCAGCTGCAGCCGCCTGAAGGCGTCCTGCTCGGAGAGCTGCAGTGCCGACATCAGCAGGCCCTTTGCACGCTCGACGAGCTTGCGGTCCTCGAGCGCTTGTTGAGCGCGGTCGACCTGGGCCTCGAGTGCCTGAAACTCTGCATGCCGCGCGGCTGCCAGTTCGATGGCCGCCTGCAACTCGCGCGAGTCGATCGGCTTGGTGAGGTAGGCGCTGACGCCGCTCGCAATCGAGCGCTCGACGAGGGTGGCGTCGGCGACGCCGGTGACGACGACGACCGGCCGCCGCAGCCCGTCGTCGGCCAGCTGCCTTGCGGCTTCGAGCCCGTCGATGGTCGGCATCTCGATGTCGAACAGATAGAGATCGGGCAGCGTCGCTTTCGCAAGCTCAATTGCCTGCGCCCCGTCGGCGGCCGGGCCGATCGGTTCGTGTCCGAGCGAGCGCAGGCGCTCGGCGAGACCCAGGGCGATGAGCGGGTCGTCGTCGGCGACGAGAATTCTCATCGCGATTGCTCCGGGAAGACGACCTCGGCGCGTGTGCCGCCGCCGGGAAGGGCGCTCAGCTCGAAGCGTCCACGCAGGCCTTGCTCGACCATACGGCGGACGAGTTCGAGACCGAACCCGGCGGGCCCATCGACGCTGTCGCCTCCGTACTCGACGCGGAGGCGTGTCTGGGGTCCGGCGGTCAGCCGCACGACGATCGGGGGAGTGCCGTGTTGGAACGCGTTCGTGATCAGCTCGTTCGCGACGATTCCGAGCTTCTGCGCGGTCGACGCGTCGACCGCGACCGGCGCTGCATCGACGACGGTCGGCACCGGTGAGCCCGCGGCGATGCTGCGCAGGAGTGCGCCCGCATCGACGAAGTCTTCGGCTTCGGTGAGGAGGCGGTGCACGGTGGCGATCGAGCGGATGCGCGCGGCGGTGTCGTCGAACGCCCGGCCCTCGCCGCCCTCAGGCCGACCGAGCAGGAGCAGGTCGGCGACGGTCTGGAGGTCGTTCTTGATCCGGTGGTTCGCTTCCTTCGCGAGCGTGCGCTCGAGCTCTACGCGTGCGGCAGCTCGCCGGTGAGCCGCTGCCTCGCTGCGAATCGTGCGGGCCAGAACGAGCGCCGCGCCGACGGCAGCTGCGAGCAGTGCAAGTCGCATCGCCGTCGCGCCGGCCGAGAGGGGGGTGAGCGCTGCGACGAGCATGCAGGTCCCGGCGCTGACGGCGAGCCAGAACCCGCGGCGCCAGCCCGTCTGCACGACCGCGATGAACGGGACGACGAGGAAGAGGAGCGGCGCGAAGCTCGAGCCGCCGGCAACGACGAGCAGCGCGACGAAGGCGATCAACCCTCCCGACCAGAGATCGAGCAGGATGCGCCCGCGGCGGGCCGCAAGCCAGTCGTGCCAGGGGACAACCATCGCGACGGTGTTGGCTGTGGCCGCTGTCAGCGTGAGGCCGACGAGCAGCAAGCGGTGCCGCGCGGCCACGTCGAGCGCGAGGCCGGCCACAACGGCGACAATCGAGATCCAGCCGAGCCAGAAGCCGACCTGCACGGCAGCGGAACGGAAGCCGAGGTCGAAGAGTGCGTCGTCCCCGGCGCCTCGGTCGACGCGGAGCCGTGAGAGCGCACCGACTCGAACACGCGCTGCGACTGCGACTGCCTGCACCGACGGTCAAACGACCGGGTCGGCGTTTCTCTTCCCGCCCGTTTCTCGCGCGGCCGGGGCGCAGGGTGTGTTGCTCTTGCTAGCGTAGTGCTGCGGCGTTCTTGTTGACGTCGCTCGAGGCCAAGGTCGCCTCTTTCCCCCGCGGAGCCCACGGGCCCGTGTGATCGAGAGGGAGAGGCGACAGAAGGCTCGGCAATCTCTCCGATCCGCGCTGCGGGTGTCAGACCTGCGGGAGCGGTTTCGCTCTCGCCACCCACGAGCGAGAAGGAGAACAACAAATGTCCGTAGCGCAATCGCCACCGCCCAAGGGCGCGATCTGGCCCGTCACGGTTGCGCTCGGCGTGACCGTGTTGCTGGTCGGATTGGTCGTCAGCCCGCTCGTGATCGCGCCGCTCGGCGGCGCGATCGCCCTTGTCGCCGGCGCGCTCTGGGCGCGCGATCTCCGACGGACGACTCGACCGGAACCGGTCGCGCTGCCGCCGGGGCGCGAGCCGGGCGGCGGAGAGCGCTTTCCGCGCAACCGCATGCTCGAGCGGGCGACAATCGGTCTGGGAGGCGTGATCGCTCTCGCCGCGGGGTTGCCGGCGGCCGGGTTCGCGATCTTGCCGGGGCTGCTGGGCCAGCGCGGCCACGAGATCGACCTCGGCCCGACCGATGCGTTCCCGGAAGGCAAGTTCGTGGTCGCGACCTTCCTCTCCGACCCCAAAGCAGGGGAGATCTCGCGTCGCGCGGCCTACGTCCGCAACAACGGCCCGCTCGGGAACCTGCCCAGCTTCACGATCATGTCGAGCCGCTGTACCCACGTCGGCTGCCCAACGCAGCCAAACGGGCCGCTCTTCATGGATCAGCGGAGCTTCGCCCGCACGAACGCCGGCGAGGTCGGCCTCGTGCCGACCCAGCCGGCCGGTTTCGGCTGCCCCTGTCACGGCAGCCAGTTCGACATCGAGGGCAACCGCACGGCCGGCCCTGCGCCCCGGGCGCTCGACCGCTACCAGTTCTCGATCCGCAACGGCCACCTCTGGCTCGGCCGGCTCTACAGCGTGAGCCGGGTTGACGGGACCGGCAACACAGCTCAAATCCGCAGCGTCAAGCTCCAGGGCGCCGGTCAGCCGGTCAGCGGTTTCGAATCCTGGCTCTACCCGGTCGACCCGCCCTCATGAGCATCTGCGAGCTCGACACCAGCTGGGCAACGACCATCGGCGAGCGCGACTACCTCCGCTGGGAACTACTCGCGTGCGACGAGATCCGCGGCGTCTTCCTGACGGCACAGGACGACGTGCTGATCGTGCTCTTCGACGGCGACCGCCCCGATTTCGAGGAATGGGCGAGCACGTTGATGCCCGACAGCGGCCGACGGCGCCAGGCGCTGCGATGACCGGACGCCGTGTCTCGCCCGCGGTGTTCCTGCTGGCGGCAGCCCTGGCGCTTGCACCCTGGATCGCCTGGCTTGCGACGTCGCTGCCCTGTAGCTATCGATCAGAGCACTGGGGGATCGCCTGGGCCGGCTTCGACGGCGGGCTCGCGCTCGTCCTCGGCCTGACCGGGTTCGCGGCGCTCCGTCGCGCACCCTGGCTCGATCGCGCGGCCGTCGCGACGGCAGCATTGCTCGTCGCCGACGCGTGGTTCGACGTTGTCACGTCACGCGGCGCGGGGGCGGTCACGTTTGCAGTCGCAGAAGCACTCGCAATCGAGCTGCCGACCGCGGCGCTCTGCCTCTGGCTCGCAGGCTCGACAACGGCGCCTGGCCACCCCGGCGGGGGCGACGGCGGTCGAGCGCACGTTCACGAGCTTCTCGCCCGCGGCCCGCAACGCCGGCGTCGCGAAGCACGTCCAGCAGAACTTCCGGTCCCGCGCGAGCCCGGCTACGGCTGAGCCCGCCCTCCGCCTCGGCCCCGCCCGTCCTCCCCTTCAGGGCGGGGCCGAACTTGAATCCGAAGGAGCGATTGACGATGAACCAGTACGACGTACACATCCGCGGCCTCGATCACCTGATGTCGTTCGCCGCCGCCCGGTGGTCGCTCCTCACCTTTCCCGAGGTACGCGACCTCCTGCGCGGGGCCGGAAGAGACCGATTCGTCGTTCTCTACGACGGCAACGCACCCCACCTCGACGGCTGGTGCGGGCTGCTCACCGAGGCGGGCTATCCGGCAACGCCGATCCGCGCGTTGAGCGGCACAGGACGGACGGCGTGATGAAGCGACGCCTGTACTTCACCGTGCTCGTGTTCGCGATCGTGCTCTTGGCCGTCGGCGGCTGGGTCGTCGGGGCTCTTCGACCCGGAGGTAGCTGACAGAGCTGCAATGAGCTCGGCTGGGAAGGATCAGCCCGCCACCCACGAGTCGGGAACGAGAACGACGCGAAACCCGTCGGGGTCGACGAGCGTGACGCCGTGTGCCTTCCAGTACGGGTTTGCCGGCTCGACCGGTTGAGCACCGAGGCGCTCGCAGGCCTCGCTGACTTCGTCAACGCTGCCGAGGTAGAAAACGAGCAGGCTCTCCGGGTGCGGATCGGGCCCGCGACCTTCGCCTCCCGTCGTGAACTCGAGATGCGTCTCCGTCCCTGCCAACGCCAAGAAGATCCCGTCGTAACCGTCGTGATCGTCGAAGCGTCCGATTTCGCGTAGGCCGAGCCCATCGCGATAGAAGCGCACGATCTCCGTGAGCCGGTTTGTGTGACGCGCGACCCGCACCTGCATGCTTCCACGCTAAGCGATCTCGCCGGCCGCTCGTGGGGCCGCTCGACTCAGCTGCGAGCCTCGGCCGTCTCGCCACCTGCCTGCACCGCGACTGCCGCGATGACGACCGCGCCACCCGCGAGTGTGGTGGTGCTCGGACGTTCCGAGAGCGCGAGCCAGACCCAGAGTGGTCCGAGCACGATCTCGAGCAGCGTGATCAGCGCCACCTCCGCTGCAGGGATCAGCCGGGCGCCGATCGTCAGGAAGGCGAGCCCGAGGCCGATCTGCCCGGCGCCGAGCACGACGATCAGGAGGAGGTCGTCCGACCCGACCGTGCGCGGGTGGGCGAACGGTCCCACCGCCGCGAGCACGATCGCTTGCGACAGGCAGATGGCGGGAGCCATCGAGATGTCGCGCCGGTGGCGTGTGATCACGACGCTGAGCGCGAAGGAGAGGGTCATCGCGACGGAGAGCATCAGGCCGAGGCCGTGCGCGCCGCCGGGCCCGCCGACCATCAGGCCGACACCGCCGAGTGCCACCACCATCGCCACGCCGCTACGGGGAGAGACCGACTCCCGTAGTCCGGCCCAGGCGATCAACGCGGCGGCGATCGGCGCCACCGCCTGCATGAAGAGAACGTTCGCGACGGTGGTGTGGTTGAGCGCGACGATGAACGCTGCCGAGGCGACCGCGACACAGCCCGCAACGGCAAGCTCGGCGCGCCCAATCGAGGTGAAGGCCGACACGACGCCACCACGCTCGGAGAAGGCGACGAACGCGAGCAGCGCGAGGGCGGCGAAGAGCGCGCGGCCCGCGACTTGGGTGGCCGTGCCGACCGACAGCTCGCGCTGCAGCACGCCCGCACTCGACCACGCAAGCGCCGCGAGCACCACGTAGACCTGTCCGCGGCGGCGGACGCCGCGGGCGTCCACTACCGCCATCGGCACCATCCAGCGGCAGTAAATCACCACCCCCGCGACTGAACAACGTGACTCGTAGGGGCTTCCGCTGTCGAAAAGGTCGAGGTAAACCGCAGCAGGCTACCCTGAGCGCCTTGAAGGAGTTGACCTGCTTCTCCCGTACGCCGTAACCGTGAGCGGTCGGTTTGCGTTCGCATTGCTGGCGCTCTCGCTCGTGGGTGCGCATCCGGCATCCGCCGGCACTGGCATGTTTGTCGGCGCGGCCGAGGACGGCGCCCGGAGCCTCGATCCGCTGACGGCGAAGGCGAAGATGGACTTCGCAGCGCTCGCAGGGTTCGGCGTCGTGCGAATGACGGTGAATTGGTCGCCCGGCGAGCAAACGGTCGGCGGCGATGACGCGATCGTGCTGCAGAATGCGTCGGCGGCGGCTCAGCTCGACGGCGTTCGGCTGGTGCTGTCGATCTACCCGCGCGATTCGCGGACGACGCCGTTGTCGTCGCTGGCGCGCGGTGAGTTCGCGCAGTACGCGGCGTCGATCGCGCGCCGATTCCCGGGTATCACCGACTTCGTTGTCGGCAACGAGCCGAATCTGAACCGCTTCTGGATGCCGCAGTTCGGGGCGGGCGGCGTCGACCTGGCCGCCCGCTCGTACGAGCTGCTGCTCGCGACGACATATGACGCGCTCAAGTCGGTTTCGGCCGACGTGAACGTGATCGGCGGTGCGCTTTCGCCGAGCGGCCAGGACAAGGCGACCGCGGCGCGGCAGACCCACTCACCGACCGCATTCATCGCCGACCTCGGGGCCGCGTACCGGGCGAGCGGTCGCCGCCGCGCGATCATGGACACGTTCGCGATCCATCCTTATCTGATCCCCTCCCGGCTGCCGCCGAGCTTCGCCCATCCAAGGACGACGAGCATCGGAATCGCCGACTACCCAAAGCTCGTGCGGCTGCTGACGCGCGCGTTCGCCGGCACCGCGCAGCGCGGCGAGACGCTCCCGATCGTCTACGACGAGTTCGGTTACCAGTCGCAGATTCCAGCACGGAAGAAGTCCGTGTACACGCACCTCGGAGCGGCGGCCGCCAAAGATGCAATCTCCGAGGCACGGCAGGCCACCTACTACCGGCAGGCGTTTGCGCTCGCGGCCTGCCAGCCGACGGTCGCGGGGCTGCTGATCTTCCACGTTGTCGATGAGCGGGACGCCAGAGCGTGGCAGTCGGGCGTCTACTACAGCAACGCCACGCCGAAGTCGAGCCTGGCCGCGGTGCGGGACGGCGCGCTCGCGGCGCAGGCAGGGACGCTGAGTCGGTGCTCCAAGAACAAGACGACGAACAATCTCGGCGGAGTCGCCTTTCACGAGCCGTCGACCGCGGAGCCGAGGACGCTCGAGCTCGACTTCTCCTGTGCACTGCCCTGCAGCTACCAGGCCCAGATCCTCGATGCAGAAACGGGCGAGGTCGTCGCCGGCACGGCGGGAAAAGCAGTCGGTTCGCAGACGATCGCGATCCCGGCCGACGGCCTCGACGCGGGCAGCTACCAGTACGCGCTGCGCGTTCTGAAGTGCGGAAAGCCGGGGACCGTAGAGGCGCGGTACAGCCGTCCGTTTGCGGTCACGTCGCCTCCGCCGAGCGCGAGCGCGGGGCCGGCCGATCCCGAGCCACCGCCGCCATCGGTTCCCGGACTTCCGCACCTGCCACAGGCGGCGTTGCCGCTGCCGACGCTCATCCCCACGGTTCCCGCCGCCGTCTGACCTAAAGGCTGGTTCGTTCAGGCGCGGCGGAGCCTTCGTCGTGCTGAAGCCGGACTGAACGGCGCGAACCGGTACGGCAATGCAGAGTACGCGCGTGGCGATCCTGGGCGTCGACGTAGGCGGAACGTTCACCGACGCCGTTCTCGTCGACGGTGGGACCGTTCGCACGGCCAAGGTCCCGACTGCCGCGAAGCAGGAGGAATCGGTGCTCGCTGCGGCACGCGCCGTGGGCGCGACGGACGTCGAGCGCTTCGCACACGGGACCACGGTCGCGACGAACGCATTGCTCGAGCGGCGTGGGGCGCGCACAGCTTTCGTCGGCAACGCGGGCTTCGAGCACTTGTTGCACCTGCGACGCCAGACGCGTGCGCATCTGTACCGGTTGTGTACGCCGCAGCCTGAGCCGCTGGTTCCGCTCGAGCGCTGCCACGGCGTGCAGGGGCGGCTCGGCCCCGACGGCGAGCTCGTCCCGCTCGATCTCTCGACGTTGCCGGACATCGGCGATGCCGAGGCCGTCGCCGTCTGCTTGCTCTTTGCCTTCCGCGACGCGCGGCACGAGGCCGCGGTCGCGGACGAGCTGCGTGTGCGGCATCCCGGCGTGCACGTGGTCGCGTCGCACGAGGTCGCGCCCGAGTTTCGTGAATACGAGCGTGCGTCGACGACGGCAGCCGACGCGTATCTCGCGCCCGTCTCGGCGCGCTATCTGCGCGCGCTTGCAGCGGCCGCCCGCGAGGGAGGCTTGCCGGAGCCTCTCGTCATGCTGTCGTCCGGTGGCGTCGCCACGGTCGACGAGGCCGCCGCGCATGCCGCGACGATCCTCGTCTCGGGGCCGGCCGCTGGCGTCGTTGGCGCGGGCCTCGTCGCGCGCCGCGCGGGCTTCGAGAACGCGATCGCGTTCGACATGGGTGGGACGTCCACCGACGTCTGCCTGCTCCCCGGCGGGCGGGCGACCCGTGTCGCCGAGCGTGTCGTCGGCGGCCTGCCGATCCGTCTTCCGACTGTCGATCTGCACACGGTGGGCGCCGGTGGGGGCTCGCTCGTCCGTGTCGACGCGGGCGGCGCGATCCTCGTCGGTCCCGAAAGCGCGGGCGCGCAGCCCGGGCCTGCCTGCTACGGCGCGGGCGGCGGCCCGACCGTTACCGACGCGAACCTGCTGCTCGGGCGGTTGCCGGCGGAGCTTCCCGGCGGCCTCCGGCTCGACCGAGTCGCGGCGGAGCGCGCCTTCGCGGAGATCGACCCGCAGGCCGCGGTCGACGTCGTGAACGCGGAGATGCTGCGCGCGCTGCGCGTCGTCTCCGTTGAACGCGGCCACGATCCGCGCGACTTCGCGCTCGTCGCATTCGGCGGCGCAGGGCCGCTGCACGCGTGCGCGCTCGCGGAGGAGCTCGGGATCGAGGCGGTGCTCGTTCCCGCGGCGGCAGGCGTGCTGTCCGCGCTCGGGCTCGTCGCCAGCGAGGAGCGCCGCGATCGCGTCGCCTCGCATCTCTGCCCGCTCGCCGACGCCGGCCGGCTTCCGGCGGAGGGCACGGCCGACCTGCGCTATCGAGGGCAGTCGTTCGAGCTGTCGGTGCCGCTCCAGCCGGCACTCGCGCAGGCGTTCCACCACGCGCACGAGGAGCGCTACGGCTACGCCGACGAGTCGCGCGAGATCGAGCTCGTCGCCGTGCGCACCGCCGAGGTCGTGCCCGGGCCGGACATCGCCTTCGGGGTGACGTCTCCCCACCACGTCACGGGACCTGTCGTCGTGGAGCTCGCGGGTGCGACGTGCTGGGTCCCTGACGGCTGGCACGGCGAGACGAACCCCGACGGGACGCTGGTGCTGACGCGATGAACGTCGAGCTGCAGGTGATCGGCAGCGCCCTGCGCGCGGTCGCGGACGAGATGGGCGCAGTGCTGATCCGCTCAGCATTTTCGGCGAACATCAAGGAGCGCCGCGACTGCTCGACCGCGGTCTTCGACGAGGCCGGCCGGATGATCGCGCAGGCCGAACACATCCCCGTGCACCTCGGGGCGATGCCGGACGCGGTCGCTGCAGTCATGGCCCTGGGTGCGAGCGGCCAGTCGCTGAGACCAGGCGAGACCTGCATCCTCAACGACCCGTTCACGGGCGGCACCCACCTGCCGGACGTGACGCTGGTCTCGCGCACCGCCCTCGGCTACGCCGTCTCGCGAGCGCATCACGCGGACGTCGGCGGCATGGAGCCCGCCAGCCTGCCCGCCTTCTCGCACGAGCTGTACCAGGAAGGGCTGATCATTCCGCCGGTGCGGCTGACCGACGAAGTCGTCACGCTCTTCGTCGCCAACGCGCGCAACCCGCAGGAGCGCCGCGGCGACCTCCGAGCGCAGATGGCCGCGCACCGCCTGGCCGAGCGGCGCATCGATGAGCTGTGCGCGCGTCGCGGCCGCGAGCGCGTCGCGGTGGCGATGGACGAGCTGTTCGCGTACTCCGAGCGGATGGTGCGCGCAGCGATTGCGCGCCTCCCCGACGGGCGCTGGAGCGCCGACGACGTCGTCGAGGCAGTCGAGGGAGAGCTGCATATCCGCTGCACGGTCGAGGTGTGCGGCGACGAGATCCACGTCGACTTCGCCGGCACCGCGCCGCAGCACCCGGGAAACCTCAACTGCCCGCTCGCCGTCACACGCTCGGCCTGCTACTTCGTCGTCCGCTGCCTCACCGAGCCGGATCTGCCTGCCTCGGGCGGCGCGTTCGCGCCGGTTCGCGTCACGGCCCCCGAGGGCTGCCTCGTCAACGCGCGCGCGCCCGCAGCCGTCGTCGCCGGCAACACCGAGACATCGTCGCGCATCGTCGACGTCGTCTTCCGCGCGTTCGGCGAAGCGCTGCCGGTTCCCGCTCAGGGACAGGGGACGATGAACAACGTTGCGCTCGGCAACGACCGCTTCACCTACTACGAGACGATCGGCGGCGGGCAGGGGGCCTGCCCCGATGCGGATGGTCCTTCCGCCGTACACGTCGCGATGTCGAACACGCTGATGACGCCGGTCGAGGCGCTCGAGCTGTCGTACCCGCTTCGCGTCGAGCGCTGGGAGCTGCGCATCGGCTCCGGCGGCGCGGGCGTCCATCGCGGCGGGGACGGGGTCGTGCGCGAGCTGCGCGTGCTCGAGGACTGCCGTCTCTCGGTGCTCGCGGAGCGACGCACGCACGCCCCGCGAGGTGTGCGGGGCGGCGAGGACGGCGCACGCGGACACACCCTTGTCAATGGTGAGGAGCAGCCGGCGAAGGTGACGGTGCAGCTCGCCGCGGGCGACGTCCTCCGGATCGAGACGCCGGGAGGCGGCGCCTTCGGCGAGCTGCTGAGTGTGGACGATGCGTGATCGGCCCGACCTCAGCGAGGGGGCCCTTGCGGCAGCACTGCGCAGGCACTACGCGATCGACGCCATCTCGGTGGCGTTTCTCTCGGGCGGCCACGACGTGTCGGCCTGGGTGTATCGGGTCGAAACAGGTCATGCGCGCTCGCGGTATCTCGTCAAAGTGCGCGAGGCGAACGGGTCGCGCGAGGTGGCCGCGAGTGTTTCGCGGTATCTCTACGAAGGCGGCGTCCGCCACGTCCTTGCTCCGGTCCGCTCGAACGCGAATTCGTTGACGGTGCAAGAGGGCGAGTTCTCGCTCACGGTCTACCCCTTCATCGAGGGCCGCACCGGCGTCGAGGCCGGCCTCGTCGAGCGGCACTGGCGCGCGCTCGGAGATCTGGTTCAGCGCCTCCACGCGAGTTGTCTTCCGACCGACCTGTCCGACCAACTTGCGACGGAGACGTACCGGCCCGCCGCACTCGACGTCACACGTCAGATCGACCGCGCTGTCTCCGATCGGAGCTTCGCCGGTCGCGTCGCTTCGGAGGTCGCGGCATTCTGGACTGCTCACCGCACCGAGATCCTCGCGCTGGTCGAGCGGACACTGGAGCTTGGTCTGCAGGTCGAGCGGCTCTCTCTTCCGCTCGTGCTCTGCCACGCAGACCTCCACACCCGGAACGTCATGATCGACGGCGATGGAGAGCTGTGGCTGATCGACTGGGACGAAGTGATCCGCGCGCCGAAGGAGCGCGACCTGATGTTTGTCGTCGGCGGCATCGGCCCCGGTCTCATCGACCCGCACGAGACCGCGTGGTTCTTCGAAGGCTATGGCGATACCACGGTCGATCCGCTTGCGCTCTCCTACTACCGGCACGCGTGGGCGGTGCAGGACATCAGCGGCTTCGGCGAACGCGTTTTCTTCGCCCCCGCGCTCGGAGACGAGAGCCGTTCCGACGCCGCCCGCATCCTCATCGGACTGTTCGACCCTGGTGGAATCGTCGAACTGGCTCGTGCATCGGATGACGGTCGCGGGGAGTGACCGCAGGCCCGGAACTGGTTCGTGAACGTGCTCGGCTGCTCGGTGCCGTCGAGACGGCGCCGAACTTGTTCCGCGCCTCGCCCTTCGCCTGCCCGGCTTTTCGTATCGACCTCGAACGTGTAGAGCGGGTGTCCGTGGTAGGTGACCTGGAGCTTGCGTGCAGCGGTTCTTGGAGATCCCCGAAAGGGGGGAGGAGGAACCACCTGAACCGGAGGTGAAGCGCGCCGATAGATCGGGTAGATGCTCAACACTTTGGGGCCTACCGACGACCTCCGCCTCCACGTGCCGGTTCTGCTCGTGGCCGACGACGACGAGGACATCCTCACCCTCGTCCAGTTGCGCCTGTCCCGCTCCGGCTACGAGGTCGTCGTTGCACGCGACGGAGATGAAGCCCTGCGGCTCGCGCGTGAGAAGCAGCCCGACCTTGCCGTCCTCGACTGGATGATGCCGAAGGCTTCCGGCCTCGAGGTGTTGCGTGCGATCCGCGCCGACGCCGAGCTGCATGACACCCCGGTTGTCCTCCTGACCGCCCGCGCCAGTGAGGCGGACATCAAAGAAGGGCTCGCTGCCGGAGCCGACGACT